>Ga0255771_1001788_pt1 | contig 22565 bp, 20 predicted proteins | sample 011ome_19_FD_179969 | JGI IMG/M metagenome (GOLD analysis project Ga0255771, IMG submission 179969) | Coastal salt marsh microbial communities from the Groves Creek Marsh, Skidaway Island, Georgia - 011510BT metaG (version 2) | ecosystem: Environmental > Aquatic > Marine > Intertidal zone > Salt...
AATCTTGGCTTCATCGTTCTGAATAAAAACAAACCCAAAGACAAGATGATTCCAACAACAATGCCGTTCTCTAAATGCGGGGCAAACCATAAAGTCAAAACAAATGTCACCACTCCAACAACACCGTCTTGTTTTTCTACTTTCCAGGCATGTTTAATTGGTTGGAATCTCACCAAAGAGACAACCGCCATCATGATCACCGCCGCCAGAGTAGCTTGCGGCAAGTGGTATAAAAGTGGAGTTAAAAATAGCAAAGTTAGACCAACAATAATCGCTGTTATAACAGATGAAAAACCTGTCACAGCTCCAGCAGCTAGGTTAACTGCTGATCTTGAGAATGAACCTGATACTGCATACCCCTGGAAAAAACTTGCCACCACATTTGAAATACCTTGGCCAATTAGCTCTTGGTTAATATCCAATCTTTGTTTGGTTTTAACTGCCATCGCTTTGGCAATTGAGACCGCCTCCATAAAACCAATCAATGCGATAGTAATTGCAGTAATTAATAAATCAGGCACAGCAGAAAAGTCAAAATTTGGAATATAAAAACTAGGCAGACCTTCGGGTATGGTGCCAACTATCGCTCCTCCCATACCGCCTTTTTCAATAGATATTCCGAAATCCATTGAATAAGACATCAGGGTAGTAATGACAACAGCAATCAAAACACCTGGTAGTTTTGGTGCATACTTTTTGATAAAAATCATCGTAACAAATGCAATAACAGCAATTAAAACTGTCATCATATGGGTCCCAGAAATAGCATTCATTAAGGTACCAATAATTTGTTCGTAAGTTTGGTCACCAACTCCTTTTGTAACCCCGAAAATTTTATCAAGCTGAGAGGTGGCAATAATAATAGCTGCAGCGTTAGTGAAACCAACGACAACCGGATTGGACAAGAAGTTCATGATCACACCCAAATGAAGTGCACCAATCATAAAACGCAGTAAACCCACCATTAGAGCAAGAAGTGATGAATACATGATGTACTCTTGGAGACCTCCACCCTCAGGCATCACGCTTGGTACTGCTGCAGCTGTCAATAGAGAAACAATCGCTACAGGGCCTGTTGCAAGTTGTCTAGAGGAACCCAATAAGGCAGCAATCATCACTGGCAGGAAAGACGCATACAAGCCTTGTTCAGCAGGTAAACCAGCTAATTGGGCATAGGCCATTGATTGAGGAACAATAACCAATGCAACGGTCAAACCAGCAACAAAGTCTGCTCTAAGAGTAGCAAAGTTTTTAAGCTCACTTAGCCAATTTAAGAAAGGAAGAAACCTAATCAGTCTATTCATCAAGTACCACGAAAAAAGACTTCTAACACAAAGTTATTTGTCTAAAGATAATGGGGATTATTACCTATTGTAATAATTGGAATTATTTTATATTAATGAATGACTTTTTTGAATATCCCAAAGTGGTTAGGAAGGGTGAGCCAAAATGACTAACTCATCTCGATATCATCATCTTTAAAGCGTTCAAAATATTTTTTTATGAAACGCTTCGGATCCATTTTATCAATGAAGGTGAAGATAACAAAATGGATGATTTCATGAAGTGCGAGAGTGATTAATAGGCCCTCAAAGATTCCCACTTGGAAAACGAGTAGCCCACAAAGAGTTCCAAGTAAAAGCGCATATTCGCCATGTTTTGCAACATGAAGCAATCCTAAGATCATTTTCATACCAACGAAAACCATAATAATTGCCAAAGCAAAATAAGGAAGGTGAGAAAGATACTGAGATTTAAAAATAAAGAAGGTGATCAGAACACCAATTACCAATACTGAAAGTTTTGTATAAGCCCCTGCGAGTCTGTTGGTAGAACTTTTCGCAAGTCCATCAAGATTGGTCATGCCACCAAAAAGACTCGAGCCCATGTTGGCAACCCAAATAGATAGAAGGCTGTTATTGCTGTTACAAGGCCTCTCTAATGGATCAATTTTCTCAATGGCTGCATTACTCATTACTTGCTCAATCACATCAACAATCGCGAGAATGAGTGCAAAGAATAGCGCATAAGCCCATAAGGTCCATGTTTCAAAATCTGGAACAGGCGCCGCTATTTTAAAATCTACATTCTGAACTTCAAGCATATTCACATCAATAAAAATTGCGGAGATGACGCCAAAAATGATGAGACCAAAATAAGGAATGGCTGGTTTTGTATCTTTGAATTTTTGAAAAAGAAAAGTAAATAAAACAACGCCAATAGAGGATAGAACAACAACATTCACACGATCAGCAGTCCAAAAAATTTCACTGGCTTCAATTCCCTCAGGAAGCATCCATAGAAACGGTAAAAACTTCAAAGCAATCTTTAATCCTATCCCAGCAAGTAAACCTTCAACTAGATAGGTTGGAACCGCCATCAATAAATACCGTTGCCAATTAAATTTCCAGATAATGGCTTGATAAAAGGAGGTCATAAAAACAATAAATGCCATGTTCTCAATGCCAAACTCGGCAACACCGAGTGCAAGGATTGGAGCAAGTCCAGCAGCAATACCTGGAGCACCAATATAGTTCCCTGGACGAAACCATGCAAACAAGAAACCAATTAGCGCGGCAAATGCTACAGTAGCAAGACCAACCTGGATAGGGTAGTCTGACATTAACGCAATTCCAATCGATAGTGGAATTGCCATAGTTGCAGTGATTACGCCAGCCTGAAGATCGGCCCAAAGGTATTTTTTTTGAAAAGCAGCAGATCCATGATTTTCTACCGCAATATTCTCAACAGCTTTCGTACTATTTTCACTCATCTATTTATTAACCCCAAGAAATAAATCTACTCGATAAAATATTATAATAATTAGGTAAAAAAAGTACCCACGGCAGCACCAAGTGTATCTCTCATATCAATGTCATCTGTTAAAGGCTCAACTAAAGCCATATGGCATGCGTCTGCTGGGTTAATTCCCTTGGCGATTAACTGTCCAGCATAAATCAAGAGTCGTGTTGACATGCCCTCATCTAGTCCATGGCCCTTTAAATTTCTGGATCTCTCAGCAATCTGAACAAGCTTCTCAGCAGTATCTCTATCGACACCCGTTTCATGAGCAATAATTTCTGATTCCATTTCACTCGGTGGATAATCAAATGACATGGCACCAAATCTTTGCTTCGTTGATTGCTTCAAATCTTTCATCATTGACTGATAACCAGGGTTATAGGAAATTACAATTTGAAAATCTGGATGAGCATTGACCAACTCGCCTTTTTTCTCAAGAGGCAACTGTCTTCTGTGATCCGTTAACGGATGAATAACAACTGTTGTGTCTTGTCTGGCTTCAACAATTTCATCAAGATAACAAATAGCCCCAATTCTTGCTGCTGTTGTCAGCGGGCCATCTTGCCATTTGGTTCCAGTGGCATCCAATAAGAAACGACCCACTAAATCTGAAGCAGTCATGTCTTCATTACAAGCCACACTAATCAATGGTTTTTGGAGCTTCCATGCCATGTATTCAACAAACCTAGACTTGCCACATCCGGTAGGGCCTTTTAACAATACTGGCATGCGCACGTTGTAGGCAGCCTCATAACGCTCCACCTCTTGCCCTATCTTATGATAATAAGGCTCTTGGGTAATCATATATTGACTTGTATCACTCATCTTTTTTCCTTAATTTGTAACCTGATTATTTTACCTTATGGCTTTATTTCGTTAGAGATAAATATAGCTCTGGAAGCTTCTCTGGAAGCCTCTCCACATGATCTAAAACCAAAAAGTTTTGTTGACCAAAAATTCTTGAAACATACTCATCTGCATGAGGGTCAAGTGTTAAACAGAAGGTATTAACTCCTTCTCTAGCAATCTCCTCCACGGCTCGCTTTGCATCATATCTGAGATATTGAGGATCATTTTCATCATTATCTGCAGGCTCACCATCTGTCAGAATAAATAAAATTTTCTTACTACTACCTCTTTGTTTAAGTAGTGATCCTGCGTGTCGAATAGCCGCCCCCATTCGAGTCGATAACTGGCCAGTCATACCAGCAAGATGCGCCTTCGCTAATTCATCATAATCTTCATCAAAATCTTTAAATTTGTAGTACTCAACATCGTGTCTGCCGTTAGAGTCAAAACCATGGATCGCAAAAGGATCGCCAATCTTGTCCATCGCATCGGCTAATAGTGCAGCCGCTTCCCTTGATAGATCCAGAATAGTTGTTTCGTGTTTTTCTTCCTCATCTTCTTCATCGCCAATTGCAGCAACTTTTTGCTCTATGGCAGAGACAAAAGCAGATTTGGCATTGGGTAGCGGGTCATTGGTAGATTCAGAAAGATCGATCAACAATATAACTGATAGGTCTCTAATCTGTAATGTGGTTCTGATTCCAATCCGAGGGTCAGGCTGCTCTCCTCTTCTAATGTCAATCATTGCATTAATAGCGGCGTTAATATCTATCTCATCACCATCTTCAACTTTCCTTTGACGGATCACACCTTGTGGTTGAACTGCCTCAATCAATTGCTTTAACCTTCTTACTAATGGTTTATGAAATTCAAGAATCTCTTCGATAATCTCAGGGTCACCAGATTTAGGTCGTTTCTCAAGCAAAGTTACCCATTGTGGTCTTTCTAGTTGTGTTTGATAATCAAATTCATGGTAATGAACAGGCGAGGCTATAGGCTCTTTTCCTTCCATTTCATTGAAGGATATTCCCATATCTTCATAAGGAAACAACTCTGTTTCTAAAACCCACACCTCTTCAGCGTCATCTCCAGCATTTTCAACATCAAGAGCATTAATAAATTCCATCAAGCCGACTGTCTTTCTGAGTTGTTGTACCTCATCTGGATGAAGCTCATGACCCTCTTCAAAGTAATCAGGCGACTGCCAAAGACATCGATTATCATCTCGATAAATGTTGCTGTATTTATCTCTGGAGGAGTTCATCATTAATTGTAAATCCAGCACTTTCTGAGCTAACTCTTTACCAATCTCATGAGAGATAATTGGCTCTTCAATTCTCTCTAAATTTTCTTGAAATTTGGTCTTGGCCAACTGAACTAACTCATGAGAATCTTGATATGAATCATCAATCAAGGCTCTGGCTATTCTGTCTAAAAAGGGTTGGAGTCCATCATTATTATTTGCATCGGCCGGAAGAAGATTGATCCAAGTTTGCTTCATGCCTGGAAACTTTCGTATCGCTAGCAGTTCCACTCTTGCATCCTCAATCAGGCCAATCATTAACTTTTGTAGATTGGTGAAATCTGATTGATCGTCATATGCAGAAAAAACGATATGTGCTGCAGCATGAGCGGCACTTGCTCGATAGACATCCATCCCTGAAACAATCTCATGCTCCTCAGCATTATCATGAGGTTTGTAGTCATCAAAAGCATCCGGAAGGTGAACATAATAATGTTCGATATAGGGTCGGTATCCCTCCCTAGTCTCATAGTCGCCAGAAGTTGGTCTTATGAAAAAATCTCTACCCCAAAGGGACCTGAGATACATGTTTAATCTTCTTTGAATATTAACAAATAAGACCCCTCTTTGTTCCTGTTTGAGTATCGCCTTGGACTGCTCACTTTGAAGACTGAAGTATGCTTTTTGTGATTCAAAATCATCTCGATAGGCAGAAATCCCCCAGGCGGTCCATCGTCTTAAGCCTCCTAAAGTCAATTGACCAAGAAGAACATCTAAATTTTCTAAAAATGGACGAATAGCTCGAGGAGCTTTTGCAACAAGGTTATTAAGAAGACCCAGGTAAGAATTAAATAAGTCTAATTCCCCAAGTCGGTTTGCAGCAATGGGCGAGGTAGAGAAAACCAACTCCAATACTTCTGCACTGGTTCTTGAAAACATTTTCAACGCAGTCGAGTGCATTTCAATGACGGCTTGTTCTCCAACCTCTTTGGCTACAATCGGAGCGCTCTCAATAAAGTCGATGACTAATTCCACCCCTCTGCCTAAAGCTTTCAGGCCAAGAGCTGCCTCAAGATAGGACTGGAGACCCCTGGGGGTAAAAACACGAGTAGCTTCATGCCAGTTTGCCTCTAAGACTTCACTGGCTTGCTCACCTAAATCTTCTAATAGATCCTCGTATTCCGATAAAAGAATTGCCATAAAAAATTAGATTTTCTTAGAGTTATTTAGTCAGGCCAAACTCTTCTGGGGTGTGCAACTGAGTTAGTCGATGCAGTAGGGATACTTGCCGTTGTGGTTGCATTCACATCAGATGCTGAAGAAGTTTGAACTTCAGGCTTTGCAGCAGGTGCTGCGACTTTCTTAATAGGTGCTTTTTTAGTTGTCGTTTTTTTGGCAACTGGTTTTTTAGCAACTGGTTTTTTAGCTGCAGGTTTATTAATACTCTGAATAAGTTTATCTTCTAATTTACTCATAACAGTCTCCTATAAAATTTCTTTAATAATCGCTTCGATATCATTAACAGCGGTTTCGCCTCTGGAACCAAATTGATAAACACTGATACCTTCAAGTGCAGCCCATCGGTAAGAGGCTCTTCTTGCTAAAGAACTCTCTAGTGCTGGTAAGCCACAAAATTCAATGGCCTGTCTCATTGCTTTTGATAGAGCACTTCTTGTTTCGACCTGATTTCTGACTAGTTTGGCCTTCAATTTAGTATTCTTCTTTTGAGCCTCTTTTACAGCATCGACCATGTGCACGCTACTCCATAAGTCTGGTGGTGAGGGCAATACTGGAATTAATAATAGATCAACCTCTTTCAATACTTCTTGGGTATGACCGCTTTCTAGACTAGGTGGACAATCAGCCACCACAAAATCGTAATTCTTTTCGGAGTCTGAAATTATCTTTTTTACATTCTTTGATGCATTTTTGACATCAGGCATACCTTCAAAAGTCTCTTTTAACCAGTGCTCCAGAGTTCCTTGAGGATCCACATCCAAAAGAATTGTTTTTCCTCTTTTCTCAAGACCAGAGGCCAGATTAAGTGCCAAGGTTGATTTTCCACAACCTCCTTTTAAGTTTGCAACAGCAATCTTAAGTTTTGCCATGACATCTCCTTAGAAATCAGAAATATATTTAGATGCTATAGAATCTACCTCTAAAGCAAAAACGAAGTCCTCATTCGCTAACTCCTCATCTCTCGATTTTACTGCCACATTAACATGTGAGCGAGTAAATGTAAGGTCTGGAAAATAATCTTCTGACTCAGATAGGTCCTGAAGGTCATCAAGAAAGTCTCTTAAAGTATCGTAGTTCGAAAAGTCGAAACGTTTGTGCATTGCCTGTGCTCTTTTTTGAACATCCCATCCATGTTCTGCTAGAGACTCTACCTTTTCATTTAATAAACTCTTATCTGACATAATTTAATTAAGCTTACTCATCCAATCCTCGATTGAATTTAGATGATGCTTCTCCTCCTCATACAACTTATTAAATAATTCAAAACCTTTTTCGTTCTGAATTTTCAAACAATATTGACTTGCATTTAAATACAAGTCCACAACTTCATTCTCAATATGCCAATCAACTCTCAAGATATCCTTGAGTGATTTTGTGGCAGGTACTGACTTCAACTCTGTAGCATTCGCAGTGATGCCCATAGAAAGTAGAAAATTAATCAGCCTCTGTGCGTGTTCAAGTTCCTCTTTAGCTTCATTAGCAAATACATTTGATTCATCAATCATGCCCCACTCTTTGCAAAGACTTGACTGAGTCAAATAGTGTTGAACAGCAGTCATTTCATGACTTAAACCTCTTTGAACAAAACTCTTTAGCTTGATATCGTACATATTGAAACTATCTTTCTATCCGTCGATTTCTTTCTTTTGTTTTTCCCAGTCATCAATGATCCCTACAATTGTCAAATCCGTGGTTGAAGAAAAAGAGGGCATTGCCCACCTGGCAGCAGAACCACTAGTAGTCACCACCCATTTTCCTTGTCCAACTCCAACAGGATCACTAGCACACCAAAGTTTCCCCTTCTGGTCTTCCATCACTCTTAATGAAATCCCTTCAAGTTGTCTGACAGATCGGGTACAAACCAGATCATCAATCACTTTCATAATTTCCATTAAGCTTTTCCTTCAGACTTTTCCTTATCCCAGTAATCGATAATTCCAACAATTGTCAAATCACTTGGATATTCTTTGCTTCCAGCAGACTCTCTTGCCGCCGAGCTACCAACACAAATAACCCAATCCCCCGGAATGCATCCGACGGCATCGACAGCAACCAAAGGAGTTGCTCCAGGTTTATCTCTAACAACTAACAATGGTCTTAGTCCAAGTCCATCGATACGGTTAGTTGAAACCAATGTTTTTTCTACTTGCATAATTCTCATGATGCTTCCTCGTTGATAACTTCCAGTGCACTTCCCAAAGGAAGGTCCTGGACACTTAATTGAAATACAATATTATTATTTGCAGCCAGATCTTTATAACGATTGATGATGGCCTCTTTAACTCGATGACATTTTTCTATGGTCCTTTCTTTAGAATTAGGAACCTTAGAGTCATATCTATAATGGACTGCAATTGGAATTGGCAGTCCTCTCTTTAAATTTAAACCGGTAAAAATTTTAATACCGATATCTAAATCTGCAGCACCTTCCTCAACTGTATCTAGGTGAGCATAATAGGCAATATTTCTTAACTGAACCTCCTGAAACCCATCACCAACACTAATGTATCTCTCTGCATGACCGACATCAGGATAATTTCCTCCATACATATCCGCAACATACTCGATTTGAGATAAATTAAACTCGAGAAGATTAGCAATAAACTTTCTCATCCCCTCAGAAGGTCTTCCCTCTCCTTGGGCCCAACCAGAGGAATCACTACATTGATCAATCGTAGTGAAGATTTTCAATCTGGCATCTTGTTCACTAAGATTCAAGGTTGAGTTATAGAATTCAGCGCTATCGATATAGCGATGAACATTTAAATTGCCCTTACTATCAGGTGTATGGATTCTAATAGAATCATTATCTGTATCAACCCCGATCAATAAAATATCAATCAGCGCTTCATGAGTATTAAAGATAGCTCCTCTTAAATCATTAAGTCTTTCAAGACCCTTCTCTGCTGCTAGTTTATCGTTACTTCCATGAGCAGCACACCCTTGATGAGACGGATCGGAGCTACTTCTGTGGTAAACCAAGATCTTTAGATAATTTGAATTTGATAAAGACTGATTCTTCTTAATATGTTTTAATTCGGCTCTCTCCCAATGTCGAAGATTGCTCTCCACATTCAATAAAGCGCCAGCATGGGAGTCTCTTACTGTCATAGAAGAAAGTGGTAACCTTAATATGTACTTTCCGAGTCCTTTTAATCTTCCATCAGAACAGGGAGTAACATCAACATGGTGATATCCACAATCTAAATAAAAACTCTTGGCATCCTGAATATCGCTTATTTGTCTGCCAAGGTCATCTGAAAATTGTGCGACCGACGAGTTGAGACCTTGGAATATTCCAGTGGAGTATAGTTTTCCCATGTCTAGACCACTTACCCAAGAGGACTCAAGCAGTGAACTTGGAAATTCAAAACCTAACTTGTCATTCGTAATCTGGTTAGCTTTATCAACAAAATTATCATCATGCTGGAGATTGGATAAAACTTTTAAAACAGGAATGATTCTATCAAATCTAAATTTGATAGATTCTTCGCATCTTGCCAGGTGTGCGTTTTGCTTGGCATTAATTAATGGATGACGACAGCTCCTCTCTGGTAGAGTGTCACAAACTACACTTGAGCCAATATCTGTCTCAAGCGGAAGGGACTTAATCTTTAACTCAGATGTATTAACTGTCTCGGGATTAAGTGGTATAACTTTCTTTTGACCCAATCCAACTGGGGCACGGTTAAGTGAATTACCACCGCGCCTTAAATGTCGAATCTGATAGGCATTACGCGTGTTCATTTGCGAAATTAACCGCGTGCGCCACCCGAAAGTGTGACTCTACATGCGCCAGTTTTAGCGCTAGCATTTCCACCACCGCTTCCATTAGTGACTCTAGGACCTTCAGTAATGGTCACTTCTTTATCTCGTAATTGATGAGCTCCAACTTTATTGTGCTCAGCAATGACCTCACCTTTTTGAGTTTCATTGCGATTAGAGGCAAACTGTCCTTCTGTTCCTGTTAGGCCTCCAGTTGACCAGTTATCACCTGATATAGAGATACCAGAATCATTTCCTTCACCAGTGACCCTTCCAGGTTGTTGGTTGTTGGCATCGCTTTGCGCCATTGGAGTTAATGGAGTTCTAAATTCAGGTGTTCCTGAGATAACACCTTCTGCTTTTGCACTTGGACCTGTAATTCTTGCATTAGTTCCGAAAACACTATCATGAACTCTTGTGGTTCTGTTATCAAATGCCTGTCTTGCGGGTGAGTGAATTGAGAAATCACCATCAACAGTTGCACCTGTGTGTGAATAAGCCAAATAAGGAGTTCCAGAGATATTCTGACCACTACCCTTTGGGAAATTTCCATTCAATCTTGTATCCACACTTGGAGTTTGACCACTCACAGGTTGAGTTGCTGGTGCTCTATTCATTGCTATCGAACTATCTTGAACTTGAGCTGTATCGCAATACTGGCTCATTTCTTCTCGAGATCGATAACTTGATCCAGTAATAGTATTGCAAGTACCAGGCTCATCTCCAGTAACAATTTCAGATTGACTGACTTGAGAGCCAGAAATCTGCTGATTGTTCCAAGTATGGCTTACTGTGTCTTTGTAAGCTGCTGCCATCGGGACATGCGAACATCTCTGCTCAAAACTTTCCTTACTGACATAATCATTTCCGGTGACGGCCGCGCAGCTTCCATGATCGTCACCTGTAATTTTTGGGGAACCACTTACCTCAGTTCCGGAAACACGATTTCCTGAAATCGTTTGAGTTTGATAAACCTTATCTGATCTTTGATCACAAAAGCCTTTTTCAGCAGAACTATCATACTGACTTCCTGTTACCCTTTGACAAGTTCCAGGCTCATTGCCAGTCATATTCGCAGCTCTATCCATCAAGTTTCCTGTCACCATCATACCTTTTCTGCTGCTATCAACAGATACTTTGTTTGGTGTCAAAGGTGGTCTAGTGCCACAAACGGATTGGAATCTTTCTGAGGAAACATAGTCAGTGCCTGTTACAGACTCACAAAGATCTTGTGCATCTCCAGTTACCTTTGGAGTAGATGCCAACTCACCGCCAGATACTCTTGCACCCGTTGCCGTATGGCTAACACCTACCTTAGTTGCACCCAAGGTTTTTAAATCATCGTATCTAGTCACATATTCGCTACCAGTCACTCTTTGTGAAGCACCGTATTCCGATCCAGTCACCTTGTCATTTGCAGCAACCATTGTGCCACTTACTGATTGACCTCTTTCGGTTTCAGTAACAGCTACTTTAGGCTCTTTTGGCTCTGGTTTTGTTGCACATAAATCTCTAAATTGTTCTTGTCCAACGTACTCTGTTCCAGTAACAACTTTACAATTACCAGAATCAGTTCCAGTCAATTTGGTTGTATGTTCTACTTGAGAACCAGTCACTGGCTGACCTGAAAGAGTTGTTCCTTCTTCAACTTTTGAAGGTGCATCTCCATTAGGTCTGTATTTGCCTCTTCCTGTTGGACGACATTCGGCTGCACTACCTCGACCATTTTTGCATCTCTCTTCACGTCTAAGTTTAGCAAGTTCTCTGCCACTCAATGAAGATTTGTTTGATTTAAGATTATTGGCTCTAGCGGCTAGACCTGCCTTACCAGGAAGCGCTTGCTTTCCTTTAGAAGAAAGCTCTCTTCTACGATTTTTACAAAATGCTCTAACGTCAGATGTCGATTGTTTCACGCCAGCTTCTACAAGCTCGCAAACCTCATCAACTTTTTCTGCTGAGGCTTTTTCTAATTCCTTAACGCTACAAGGCTCACAAGTTTCTTTTAAACCTTTGGCTTTGCAATCGTCACAACAGTACTCGAAATTATCTTCTACTGTGTTATTGAGAACATCATTATTAGAGATTGTTTCCGCAGTTTGCGCAACAACATTGTTTGTTGCAACTACCGGAGTAGTATTTGGCTTTGCTCTTCTACTTGCTCTGGTTGGCTTTTTCTGTCCAGACGAACCAGTTTTTGAAAGCGCTTGCCTTCTTTGTCTGGCGAGTTCTTTTCCAGATAATTTGTTTGTTGAATTTGTCATATTTAATACCTTTAATAGGAACTAAAAAGGGCTATCTTAGATAACCAACCATCTTTCTAAAATCTAGATAGATCGATTGATCTATCTAGATTGCATTCGATTTAATTAAATCGCTGCTTTATTAGGAAGAATGTTTTCAACTTCGCCGTGAACACGTGCAATAATGTGGGCTGCAACCAGACCATCTCCAACACGCTCACATGCATCAGCGCCAGCACGAACAGCAGCATTTACAGCACCTGTTTCACCACGTACTAAAACTGTTACATAACCACCGCCAACGAATTGACGACCAACTAAACGAACCTCAGCTGCTTTAGTCATAGCATCAGCTGCTTCGATTGCAGGAACAAGACCTCTTGTCTCGATCATTCCTAGTGCGATTCCTGTTACATCACTCATGTTATTCTCCTTCTAATACTTAAACCGTAGCTTTGCTAGGTAGAATGTTTTCAACTTCGCCGTGAACACGTGCAATAATGTGGGCTGCAACCAGACCATCTCCAACACGCTCACATGCATCAGCGCCAGCACGAACAGCAGCATTTACAGCACCTGTTTCACCACGTACTAAAACTGTTACATAACCACCGCCAACGAATTGACGACCAACTAAACGAACCTCAGCTGCTTTAGTCATAGCATCAGCTGCTTCGATTGCAGGAACAAGACCTCTTGTCTCGATCATTCCTAGTGCGATTCCTGTAATTCCACTCATGTTATTCTCCTATATCAAATTAACCGCGATGAACTACAAAAGCCATGCCTTGACTTTGCGCATAATTGTCATATCCAATTAGGCGAACATGGTGACCAGGGTAGTCTCTTTTACATGCATCTAGTTCTGCTAGAACAGCATCAACTGACTGCTCACCAAAGAATGGCAGCTTCCACATGTACCAATAATAATTAAACGCTCTGCTCGGTTCGACGTGCTCAATTGCAGGGTTCCAACCGTTAGCAATGATGTAGGCAATTTGTGCCTTTACTTGCTCAGGCGTCATAGCAGGTAAATACGAAAATGTTTCATATTTAGGACTTGATTTATAATCTTGCATATCACTCATGACTATTTCCTCTTAATTTATTAAATATTTATTAACGGTTAGTTCCATCAAGCTTGTCGACTGTATCGAATTCAAACTTAATTTCTTTCCATGTTTCAAGAGCAATCTTAAGTTCAGGACTGTGCTCTGCAGCTTTAGTCAGAACTGTCTTACCTTCTCTTTCAACATCCATACCTCTATTTCTAGCTTCAACACATGCCTCAACAGCAACACGGTTTGCAGCTGCACCAGCCGCATTACCCCATGGGTGACCTAATGTACCGCCACCAAACTGAAGGACTGAATCATCGCCAAAGATTGCAACTAGTGCTGGCATGTGCCATACATGGATACCGCCTGAAGCTACAGGGAATAAACCTGGCATTGAACCCCAATCCTGATCGAAGAAAATACCTCTACTTCTATCTTCAGGAATAAATGATTCACGCATTAAATCAATCCAACCTAATGTTGCTTCACGATCGCCTTCTAGCTTACCGACAACTGTTCCAGAGTGCATGTGATCACCACCAGAAAGTCTTAATGTCTTAGCAAGAACACGGAAATGGATACCGTGGTGTGGATTACGGTCAACAACAGCGTGCATCGCACGGTGAATATGAAGTAATAAACCATTCTTACGACAATAACGAGCTAGACCTGTGTTTGCACAAAAACCACCTGTGAAGAAGTCATGCATAACAATAGGTGTGCCAATTTCTTTTGCGAATTCTGCACGCTCATACATCTCTTCTGGAGATGGAGCAGTTACATTAAGGTAGTGACCTTTTCTCTCACCAGTCTCAGCCTGAGCTGTTTCAATAGCATCTTGACAGAATAAGAAACGATCTCTCCAACGCATAAACGGTTGTGAGTTTACGTTTTCATCATCCTTTGTGAAGTCTAGACCACCACGAAGACATTCGTAAACTGCGCGACCATAGTTTTTAGCTGAAAGACCTAATTTAGGTTTAATAGTACAACCTAACATTGGACGTCCATACTTGTTCATCTTATCTCTTTCCACTTGGATACCATGTGGAGGACCATTACAAGTCATCACATATGCAAGAGAAAATCTAATATCTTCTAAACGAAGTGCTCTTACTGCTTTAAATCCGAATACGTTACCCACTAGAGAAGTTAAAACGTTTACAACTGACCCTTCCTCAAAAAGGTCAATTGGATAAGCAATGAATGCATAGAAACAACTATCATCACCAGGAACGTCTTCGATTCTGTATGCACGACCACGATAGTAATCCATATCAGTTAGTAGATCTGTCCATACTGTTGTCCATGTACCAGTTGAAGATTCTGCAGCAACTGCAGCAGCAGCTTCCTCACGATCAACACCTGCTTGAGGTGTAATCTTGAAACAAGCCAATAAATCTGAATCTAATGGCTCATAATTTGGTTGCCAGTATGTTTCGCGGTAATCCTTTACACCCGCTTCGTATTTCTTGGCCATACAGCCCTCCTATAAAATAAAACAAAAAAAACTAATAAAAAGAATTTATTTCATTAAATTACTAAGTTTGACAAAGATGTTACATTAGGTAATATATAAATAAAAATAATATTTATTTAGAAAATAATAAGAATTTATTATGATTAATTATACGACCAAGCAACTTTACAGCTTTGAATCGGTAGTTAGAAATCAGAGTTTCACCAAAGCTAGCAAGGAGTTATTCCTTACCCAGCCTGCAGTTTATATGCAAATAAAACAGTTATCTGAGAATGTGGGTTCTGAATTATTAACAACCAAAGGCAAGACTGTGAAACCAACTTACATTGGACAAAAGCTTTACAGAGCTAGTGTTGACATCATTGACAAACTTGAACGTGTCAAAGTGGATATCGATCAAGCCATTGATCCCGAGGCTGGACATCTGCAGATTGCAGTAGCCACTACTACTAATGTCTTTGCTTCAAGAATTCTTGCAAGATTCAAAAGAAGGTATCCTCATATGACATTCTTTCTTGAAGTTGCTAACCGGGCAACTCTCATTGATAAGCTAACCAATCATGAAGTGGATTTGGTAATTATGGGTGAGCCACCATCAACGATGGATTTGGCAACTGTTCCTTTTATGGAAAATCCTTTAATCCCTATTGTGCATCCTAAACATCAATTACTTCAAAGACCAAGGGTTACGATTCATGATCTAAGGTCTGAGACACTGATTACTAGAGAAGCGGGGTCTGGAACCAGGCAAACCATTGAGAGGATGACTGGTTTGGAGTTTAACTCTGGTATTGAGATAAATCTTAACTCATCAATTATTGAGGCAGTTCAAGCAGGCCTTGGAATTGGTTTTGTCTCAAAACATACAGTTAGCCTTCAGCTTGAGGCAGGAACTATCAGACAATTGAATGTTGAAGGTTTCCCATTGGTGAGATATTGGCATATTGTTCACAATGGGGATAGTTATTTATCTCCGATTGCAAGTCGCTTTAGAGAGTTTATTATGGAGACTTCCCAAGAAAAAAATTAAAACTCAGGGTCCCAATCAACGGTGATTAACTTCTTGTCTAATTCAGTTGAGATTAAATAAGGTTTTGAAAAAGGAATTAATCTTTTCTGGTCTTGGGTTGATACAATCATGACTTGATTCGCTCCGGTATCATGCATCCCTTCAACCCTACCAAAGTCATAACCATTTAATCCAACTACTTTCATACCAACCAAGTCGTCCCAGTAAAACTCACCTTCAGGTAATTCAGGAAGTTGTTCTTTATATATATAAATATCCTGACCTAAAAATTGACAAGCCAAATCTCTGTCATCAATATTTTCAATATGTGCAATGATGGTTTTAGAATGCTCTTTGCCCTCTTGGATAATTAACTCTTTCCATTCTCCATTAATTTCAACTAACCAAGGTGAATACTTCAGAATATTTTTTCTTGGGTCCGTATAGGAAAAAACTTTTAACCAGCCCTTAACGCCAAAAAGGCCATTGATTTTTCCAACCAACAGCCTTTTTTCGTTCACATTAGAATGTGGCAATTTGAATTATTCTTCTTTAGCCTCGGCCTCTGCTTCTGGTGCTGCTTCTTCTGCTGGAGTTTCAGCTTCTTCAGTTGTTGCCTCTGCTACTGCAGCAGCCTCTTCTGCAGCAGCTGCAGCTTCCTCAGCGGCTGCGGCTTCAGCAGCAGCTTTAGCTTCTGCCTCAGCTTTTGCCTTAATTGCTTCAATCTTAGCAGCTTTAGCAGCTAATTGTTTTTCACGAATTGAAGGATCCTTAAACTCTTTAACGAGTTGTGATACCCTGTCAGTCAACTGGGCACCCTTAGATTGCCAGAAAGTTAAACGATCTTCTTCGAGAGTAAGCCTAACCTCTTGACCACGAGCAACTGGATTGAAATATCCAATTCTCTCAATGTATGCGCTGTCTCTTCTTTTTCTAGAGTCAGTAACAACAATTGAATAAAAAGGTCTTTTCTTGGCTCCACCTCGGGCTAAACGAATTTTAACCATGGTTTTTTGCTCCTAATTATTTAAGAAAAGATTCAAAGGACGTGAATTATATCAGTTATTACATAAGAAAAACATTTTTGTAAAAAATGTCTATTTACTCTATGGATTCTAATCGGTATCATATTTACCCTAAAGTTCGTAGGTGGTTTTTGCCACAAATTTCTACTCCAGTATTTAAGGAAGTAATAATCCATGAAAAATATTTTTGATCTTAAGAAAACCATCGCTGGAATTCTGTTTCTGATTTTAGGACTCTACATGGCGACTGTTGTTCCAACTATAGAGGTTGCTTGGGTAATGGGTTTTTTACTTCTGACAATATATTTATTCGCTTTCGAGATTGTTGAAGTAGATGTTGCAGCAGCCACTATTATGGTACTCCTTGGCTTAACCACTCTATTCTCTCCTGTGATGGGAATTAAGGCCGGTCTTGTGGATACACAAAGGCTGTTTGATGGCTTCTCCTCCAATGCGGTCATGTCAATTATTGCCGTCATGATTATAGGTGCGGGTCTAGATAAGACAGGAATTATGACCAGGGTGGCCTCGTTTATTCTCAAGATAGGAGGAAAAACTGAATCACGAATCATTCCTATCATCTCTGCAACGGTTGCTTTCATATCCTCATTCATGCAAAATGTCGGTGCAGCAGCATTATTTTTACCTGTGGTGTCTAGAATTTCCACTCGATCAGGTCTTCCAATGTCGAGACTATTGATGCCGATGGGTTTCTGTGCAATCTTAGGCGGAACAATGACAATGGTTGGCTCAAGCCCTTTAATTCTTTTGAATGATTTGATACTTACCTCAAATCAATCTCTACCTGCTGATCAACAAATGCAAACTTGGGGCTTATTTTCTGTAACACCTATCGGAATTTTTCTAGTTAGTGTCGGAATTATTTATTTTGTCATCGCTGGTAGATTTGTTCTTCCTGCTGCAAAAACTGATTCTAATAATTCTAAAAAAGACCCCATGTCCCAATTTAGAGATGTCTATCATCTCAATTACAAGGTTGCTGAAGTAGTTATCACCGAGGGGTGTGATTTGATTGGCAAAAAATTAGATGACATCGAGACTTCTGAGCGTATCAGAGTTATTGCTGATAAGTATGTTGGTGGTAATGCGAATTATGGTTCAGGCGCTATTGCCAGAGATACGGGTCTAGAACCAGGAATGGTTTTGGGCATTGTTGCTGACCCAGAAGATCTCTCAAATTTTGTTAAAAAATATAACCTCCCAAAACGTGATGGTGAAAAAGTGTTATCAGATGTTCTAGAGAGTAATAAATCTGGTATTGCTGAGATAGTTATTCCACCCGGATCAAGTCTAATTGGCAAAAGCGCGAGAGATGTTTGGATGAGAAAGACTTATGGTCTTTCAACTATCGGTCTTCACCGTGATGGAGAAACTATGAGAGAAGGTGACAATATTAGAAGTATTCCTTTTCATGCTGGAGATACCCTGATTGTTTTTACTTCATGGAGTGATCTAGAAAGAATTTCCGACAACAAAGATTTTGTTGTTATCACTACCGAATATCCAAAAGCTGAGAAACTTCGTCCCAAGAAAGTTAAATGGGCAGGTCTTTTCTTTGCTATTGCCCTATTTATGGTCTTATTCACTGACATAAGACTTTCAATTGCTCTTCTCACTGGTGCCATGGGAATGATTCTCTCAGGGGTTCTTAAAGTAGAAGAAGCATACAATGCTGTTAGTTGGAAGACAGTATTTCTACTTGCATCATTGATACCTCTAGGCATGGCAGTTGAAACTACAGGCACAGCAAAATGGATTGCTGAAGAGGTTGTCTCGGCTACAGGCAATGCAGCTCCGTGGATTATTCAATCTGCTATAGCAGTTCTAGCAACTTTCTTCACACTTGTAATGTCGAATGTGGGTGCTACTGTGCTTTTGGTTCCGCTTGCTGTCAACATAGCAATTCAAGTTGGGGCAGACCCAGCTATCTATGCACTGACGGTTGCCATTGCTACCTCTAACTCATTTCTAATTCCTACTCATCAGGTCAATGCGCTGATTATGGGTCCAGGTGGTTACAGGGTTGCTGACTTCATGAAGGCTGGTGGAATTATGACGGTTTTATTCCTTGTTGTTATGATGACAATGATGAATATCTTCCTATGACAAATTGAGTTTATTGATTAGAAACCATTGGAAACTCATTACGATTCTCCTGCTAATCGTTATCACTATACTTAGTCTATCACCCTTGTCTAAATTACCTGATGTCCCAGGAACTGATAAGACACATCACCTGATAGCGTATTTTTTTCTAGCCCTACCCAGCGCAGTCTCTAGACCCAAATATTATCTTTTTTTGGGACTATGTTTCATTGCATATGGTGGACTAATAGAGATACTCCAACCCTATGTTAATAGACATGGTGAGTGGTTGGATTTTTTAGCCAATATGACAGGCGTTATACTGGCCTATATTGTTTTATCTATCTACAGATTTTTCAAATAATCAGATTTTGTCTACTAACTTATTTGCAATACCAATATAGCTTGAAGGAGTAAGTTGCATAAGATGCTCTTTTGCCTCTGTTGGGATATCTAGGTCAGCAACAAACTCTTGGATAAGTTGTTGATTAATTTCTTGACCACGAGTAAGCGCCTTAAGTTTTTCATAAGGGTTTTCTATACCGTATCTTCTCATGGCGGTTTGAATTGGCTCAGCTAAAACTTCCCAGGCATTATCTAAATCTTGTCTAATCTTCTCATTGTTCACCTCGAGTTTGCCGATGCCTCGTTGAAGTGAAGAATAAGCAATTAAGGAATATGCGCAACTTAAACCAAGATTTCTCAATACAGTCGAGTCTGAAAGATCTCTTTGCCATCTTGAGATAGGAAGTTTCTCTGCCAAATGAGAACCAATCGCAATTGACAACCCAAGGTTTCCTTCAGCATTCTCAAAATCAATAGGGTTAACTTTATGTGGCATAGTTGAAGAGCCCACCTCTCCTGCCACAGTCTTCTGCTTAAAGTAGGCATTAGATATATAAGACCAAATGTCTCTTGAGAAATCAATCAAGATGGTGTTGAAACGACTGATTGCATGAAAGTATTCCGCAATATAGTCATGGGGCTCAATTTGAGTGGTGAATGGAGAATAAGTGACGCCAATGCTCTCAATGAAGCTCTTTGAAAAGTTCTCCCAATCCAAATTGGGATAGGCACTGAAATGCGCATTAAAGTTACCGACTGCGCCATTAAATTTTGCTCTAATATCAACCGTCTCAAAGATTTTCTTTTGTCTTCTAAGTCTATCAACAACATTAGCCATCTCCTTACCCAAGGTAGTAGGAGAAGCTGTCTGGCCATGCGTTCTAGAGAGCATAGAAACATTCGCATTATCTTTGGCAATCTTTAGGATTGCATTGATAACGCTCTGCATTTCAACTAACAATATTGATCTTCCATCCTGAAGCATGAGCGCATGAGATAAATTATTAATATCCTCACTTGTACAGGCAAAATGAAGAAACTCGCTTACAGCATTTAACTCAGAATTTGAGCCTACTGCCTCTTTAAGAAAATATTCGACAGCCTTAACATCATGATTGGTAGTCTTCTCAATCTCTTTAACTCTTTGCGCATTTTCAACAGAGAAGTCTTTAATTAAATCATTTAAATGACTGACAGCGGATTCTGAAAATTTAGGAACTTCAATAATGTCGGAATTTTGAGACATAGCCTTTAACCATTCAACCTCGATTATGGTTCGATACTTAATTAAACCAAATTCAGAAAAAATTGTATCAAGTTGAGAGGTTTTTGAACGATATCTGCCGTCTATTGGAGAAATTGCAGAAAGTTCATTAAGTTCCATGAATGTATAATTGACAAAAAAATTCATTATAAAGTTATCTGTTCAATTTTTTTTACTATTGAATACAATTGACCTTCAGATAAGCCCTTAAAAAATGAAAATATAGATTTGCAAGGTATAAATTGTTGACAATTTACTTCATTAATATCCCAATTTTCATTAAAATATAATTATAAATACTAATATTGTTGACAATTATGAAAAACGAATATCTAAAACACGTTGAAGAAAGAAACTCTGAAGGACTTCCTCCACTGGCATTAAATGCCAAACAAACCAAAGCAGTGATTGATCATTTAATTGATGGAGATGATGATTCTTTTTACTTAGACTTGTTAACACACCGCGTGCCGCCTGGGGTAGATGAGGCTGCTTATGTAAAAGCCTCTTTTTTAAATTCCGTTGCCACAGGGAAACAGAAGTGTTCAGCTATTGACAATAAACAGGCTACTTTTCTTTTAGGAACGATGCTTGGTGGATACAATATTGAGCCATTGATTGGACTCTTAGATAATGAGGATACTGCTGAGATAGCATGCGATGCGCTCTCAAATACACTTTTAATATATGATGCATATCAGTTAGTCTTGGATAAATCATCAACCAATGAGTATGCTAAGAAAGTTGTCGATAATTGGTCTAATGCCACATGGTTTACTTCGAAAGAGCCACTACCCAAAGAAATTAAGCTAACTGTTTTCAGAGTTCCTGGCGAAACTAACACTGATGATTTATCTCCTGCTACTGAAGCTTGGTCAAGACCTGATATTCCTGTCCATGCAAAGTCTATGCTCGTCAAAAAGATGGACAAGCCTCTGGAAAAAATTGAAGAACTTAAGAAAAAGGGCTTGCCTTTAGCTTTTGTTGGAGATGTAGTTGGAACAGGCTCATCAAGAAAATCTGCAATTAACTCAGTGCTCTGGCACATGGGGAATGATATTAATTATGTCCCCAATAAAAGATCTGGTGGTGTGATTCTTGGTGGAAAAATTGCACCTATATTTTTTAACACTGCCGAAGATTCTGGTGCGCTTCCTATTGAATGCGATGTTTCAAAATTGAATATGGGTGATGAAATTACTATTCTCCCCTATGAAGGAAAAATTATTAATCAAGACAATGAAGTAGTCTCAAACTTTAATCTTGCGCCCATCACAATGAGTGATGAAGTACAAGCTGGTGGCAGGATCGCATTAATCATTGGCAGGGGTCTAACTGATAAAACCAGAATACAATTAGGTCAAGACCCAAGTGATAAATTTATTCGTCCTGGTGACAAGGAAGAATCAAAAATTGGATATACATTAGCTCAAAAGATGGTTGGAAAAGCTTGTGGAGTTGACGGCGTTAGACCAGGCACTTATTGTGAGCCTTTAATGACTACCGTTGGATCACAGGATACTACCGGAGCTATGACAAGGGATGAGCTTAAAGAGCTGGCTTGTTTAGGTTTCTCTGCAGATCTTGTAATGCAAAGCTTCTGTCATACTGCAGCTTATCCAAAACCAGTAGATGTCGAATTGCAGCATTCATTGCCTGACTTTATGCAATCACGTGGCGGTGTTTCTCTAAAGCCTGGAGATGGAGTGATCCACTCTTGGATAAACAGAATGCTATTACCTGATACTGTTGGTACTGGTGGTGACTCTCATACTAGATTTCCATTGGGTATAAGTTTCCCAGCAGGTTCGGGATTGGTTGCATTTGCTGCCTCGATTGGTGTTATGCCATTAGATATGCCTGAGTCAGTATTGGTTAGGTTCAAAGGAGAAATGCAGCCTGGTATTACACTTAGAGATCTTGTGAATGCAATTCCATTCTTTGCAATCAAAGAGGGTCATCTTACGGTTGAAAAGTCTGGCAAGAAAAATGTCTTTTCAGGAAGAATTTTAGAAATCGAGGGTTTGGAAGATCTTAAGGTTGAACAAGCATTTGAGTTGGCTGATGCCAGCGCAGAAAGATCTGCAAATGGTTGTACTATTAAATTGAATAAAGAACCAGTTGAAGAGTACTTGCAATC
>Ga0255771_1001794_pt1 | contig 22527 bp, 23 predicted proteins | sample 011ome_19_FD_179969 | JGI IMG/M metagenome (GOLD analysis project Ga0255771, IMG submission 179969) | Coastal salt marsh microbial communities from the Groves Creek Marsh, Skidaway Island, Georgia - 011510BT metaG (version 2) | ecosystem: Environmental > Aquatic > Marine > Intertidal zone > Salt...
CGCCTTTTTTGCGACTTGCGACTTGCGACTTGCGACTTGCGACTTGCGACTTGCGACTTGTATCTAGATAACCGACTGTTCCTTCATCACATTGATGATGCGATCAATACACTCTTCCACGTCTAGCTCATGGGTGGGCAGTATCAAGTCGGGTCTTTCCGGTTCCGGATAATCGAATGATATTCCCGGTACGTTTCCGCTTGGCACGTTTTGTTCGGCAGCATAAAGCCCGCTTGGGTCGCGCTGCATACAAACTTCCAAAGGCGGATTCAGGTAGATCACCATGCAGTTTTCCTCGCCAATCACACTGATCATATGTTCCCTGGAATCCAGGTTTGGCGATACGAAAGCTGCGCAGCAGATCAGGCCGGCATCATTGAGATACTTGGCAATAAAGGCACTGCGGCGCAGGTTTTCTGCGCGGCCTTCGGCATCATGAGGCAAATCCTTGCTGATTCCCTGGCGCATCTGTTTGCCATCAAGCACGGTACTGACACGACCCATATCAAAAAGTCGTCGTTCCAGGCCATGAGCCAGCGTTGACTTGCCGGAACCAGACAAGCCGATAAACATAACTGTTACCGGTTTCTGGCCATAACGTGCAGCGCGTTCTTCAGTGGTGACATGGGCGGAAACCGTGCTGATGTGTTTGCCCGACTGGTGCTCATCGGAAATCATACCTGCACCAACGGTGGCATTGGTCAGGCGATCAATAATGATAAAAGAACCGCTGCCGTGGCTTTTCTTGTAATTGTCAAAGTGAATGGGCTCATTCAGATTCACTTCACATACGCCGATTTCATTTAACTCAAGGCTGTGGGTGGGGCTGGTTTCCAGCGTGTTCACATCGACCTTGTGCAGGATCATGTTGATCTGGCCGGTCGTGGACTTGGTCGTATGCTTGAAATTGTATTGTTTGCCGGGCAAAAGCGCTTTTTCGTTCATCCACACAACTGTTGCCATAAAATCAGCTTTGGTAGCAGGCAGGTTGTCTGAATGAACAATCATGTCGCCACGACTGATATCGATCTCATCTTCCAGAGTCAGAGTGACCGCCATCGGGGTGAAGGCCATCTCCAGTTCTTCGTCATAGGTAACAATGGATTTGACGGTACTGGTCTTGCCGGAGGGCAGGGCAGTGATATGGTCACCCTTGCGAATGACACCTGATGCAATAGTGCCGCAGTAACCGCGGAAATCGAGATTGGGGCGATTCACATACTGGACTGGAAAGCGGAAGTCCTGAAAATTTTTGTCGGCGCTTATTTTTACATTTTCCAGCATCCACATCAGCGTATCGCCGTCATACCATGGCGTATGCTCACTGGCATTGACCACGTTATCCCCGTTCTTGGCTGAAATAGGAATAAAGGTCAACTCGCCGGTATCGAGCTCACTGGTAAATTCCAGGTAGTCATCACGGATATCATTAAAGACCTTTTCACTGAAATCCATCAGATCCATTTTGTTGACGGCAACAATCAGATGCTTGATGCCTAAAAGAGAAGCGATAAAGGTATGGCGACGGGTCTGTGTGAGAACGCCATGACGCGCATCAATGAGGATTATGGCAAGCTCGCAGTTGGAAGCGCCGGTGGCCATATTCCGGGTATATTGTTCGTGGCCCGGGGTGTCAGCAATAATAAATTTGCGCTTGGCTGTGGAAAAATAGCGGTAGGCAACATCAATGGTGATGCCCTGTTCGCGCTCTGCCTGCAGGCCATCAGTCAGCAGGGCCAGGTCAAAATTATCACCCGTGGTGCCGGATTTCATGCTGTCAGACCCCAGGGCATCAAGGTGATCCTGATAAATCATCTTGGTATCGTAGAGCAAACGTCCAATGAGGGTGCTTTTGCCATCATCAACACTGCCACAAGTTAGCAGGCGCAACAGTTCCTTGCGTTCATGCTGGGCCAGGTAGGCATTAATATCGGTACTGATCAGTTCTGATTGGTGTGACATAGGCTTAGAAATACCCTTCTTTTTTCTTCTGCTCCATGGAGCCAGACTGGTCTTTATCGATCGTGCGTCCCTGCCTTTCTGAGGTTGTGGTCATCAGCATCTCCTGAATAATTTCAGGCAGGGTAGTGGCTTCTGATTCAACGGCACCGGTAAGGGGATAACAGCCAAGTGTGCGGAAACGGACTTTTTTCATTACCGCTTTTTCTGCCAGTTCCTTCGGCATGCGGTCATCATTGACACAAATTTCTGTGCCTTCGTATTCCACCACTGGTCTTTCCGCCGAGAAATACAGTGAAGGAATATCAATGTTGTTCAGATGGATATATTGCCAGACATCAAGTTCTGTCCAGTTGGAGATAGGGAATACCCGAATGCTTTCACCCTTGTTAATTTTGCCGTTGTAAAGGTTCCATAGTTCAGGCCGCTGATTCTTGGGATCCCAGCGATGATTCTTGTCACGGAAAGAGTAGACCCTTTCCTTGGCCCGCGACTTTTCTTCATCGCGGCGTGCTCCACCGAAAGCGGCATCAAACTTGTATTTGTTCAGCGCCTGCTTTAAAGCCTGGGTCTTCATGATGTCTGTATGTTTGGCGCTGCCGTGGGTAAAGGGAGTAACGCCTTCTTCTACCCCTTCCTGATTGATATGAACGATCAGGTCAAGACCAAGTCTTTCGGCCAGCTTGTCGCGATACTCGATCATTTCCTTGAACTTCCAGGTGGTATCCACGTGCAGAAGTTTGAAAGGTAATTTGCCAGGGTAGAAAGCCTTAAGTGCCAGATGCAGCATGACGGCGGAATCTTTGCCCACAGAATAAAGCATAACCGGATTGTCGAACTCCGCAGCCACTTCACGAATAATATGAATGCTTTCTGCTTCAAGCTGTTTGAGATGGGTAAGCTTGTGGTCTGTCATCATTGTTGAATAACCAGTTAGACGGCCAATATTTTTCTTTTTTGGCCCGGGAATTAGTGACTCCCGGGTCGATCGGGTCGCAGATTATACGGGAACTGTCTGGCAAACCCAAGCTGGATATTTGCTGCAGCTAAAGGGTGGCTGGAGTCAGGAAAACAAGGTATACGAGCTTATTGAGCGGATCCATAATCCAGGAAAAAGCGGAGGCGATGATATTGATAGTCAGGCTTGTATGGGGTGCTTTAATAAGGCCTGAAAATAAATGTCCTCAGGGGATTTCCTTTTCGCTGGAAGAGACCTTGTCCAGACCATAGTCTTCTGACAGATTGCCTTTCTGGTCAGGGCTGGTTTTGGCCGCATAATCAAGGGGAGGGCTGAACTGCTCGGCAGCGTCCTGCTCAGAGGGCTGTGCAAAACTATCTCGGGTCAGAGATTCCTGGGCGCGGGCAGAATGAGAAAGCTGATCAGAAATATATTCAGGGCATAGCGCCTGCGCCCCGGCTGCCATATGCCGGTAGACTTCTCGATAGCTTTCGGTGAGCGTGGTGAGTAATTGCGCTGAATTATTAAAGTGTGAATGGACATTATCCTTGTAACTTTCAAACTCACTCTCGACCTTTTCAAGTTGCTCTTCGAGGGATTTCACTTTCGCCTCGTCTGACTTGAGCAGTTTGTAACTAATAGCACCTGCTATTAATCCGATAATGAAACCGATGAGACCGATGAGCCAGGCCATGAAAATATCCTTTGTTCTGTTGTTGGTATTAGTTGGTATTAGTTGGTATTAGTTGATAATAGTTGTTGATAGTCGGTATTAATAATGTCAGTAAATTGCTCGGTAAGTTTACCTGTTTCAAAGCTGCTTTCTATCAGGTTCTGGCAGGTTCAGGTTCTTTCAGTTTCTTTCAGTTTCCAAATCAGTCGAATGACCAATATGACTACATCTGAAATTAAATTAACGAGTTGAACATTGCCAGAGAAGAAAACTTGGTAACTTGGTACAAAGTATACCTATAATTACTTTCCAGTTCTGCTTTATTGAATCTGCTTTATTAAATTCAGGCGAAAAATTTTTCTTGAGATATTCCGAATCCCCCGCCCAACATTATTCCCGTGACCTGGCTGAAGGGAAAATTCAACCAGATCGTGCCCAGGAAGAAGCTATCAGGGAGCTTGACCTTGTTTACCAACAGCTGGTGAATTACTGGCAAGGCTCCCCGGGTTTGTTGCGCAAGCTTTTCGGCCAAAAGGAATTGAATATCAAGGGGCTCTATCTATGGGGTGGAGTAGGGCGCGGCAAAACCTATCTGATGGATGTGTTTTATCAATGTCTTCCCGGTGAAAAAAAACTGAGGATGCATTTTCATCGCTTTATGCAAATGGTGCACCGGGGACTTTATAGCCATCGTGGCAACAAGGATCCTCTCAAACTGGTAGCAAAGGAAATCAGTAGCAAGGCCGATGTAATCTGCTTTGACGAATTTTTTGTCAGTGATATTGGTGATGCCATGATACTGGGAAACCTGCTGGAGGCGTTGTTCGATAATGGTATGGTACTGATTACAACCTCCAATATTTTTCCTGCGAAGCTCTATGAAAGAGGATTGCAGAGGCAAAAGTTCCTCGCCGCAATCGCCTTGCTTGAAAAGCATACCCAGGTGCTAAACGTAGATGGGGGGACCGATTATCGGCTTCGCACCCTTGAAAATGCCGGTATTTATATCACCCCCCTGGGAGCGCAGGCAGATAAATCCATGCTCAACAGTTTTAACAGTCTGACCCGCGGTATGGTGACAGCAGAAAGCAAGGTGCTGGAAATTCTGGGTCGCGATATAACGACACGTTTCTGGTCAGAGGGGATTGCCTGGTTTGAATTTACTGCGCTTTGCGATGGTCCGCGCAGTGCGGCTGACTATATTGAAATATCACAGCTTTTTCATACTGTCATAATCTCCAATATTCCTGTCTTTGATACCCATAATGATGACCAGGCAAGGCGCTTTATTTCCATGGTAGATGAGTTTTACGACCAGAATGTGAAGTTGGTGATTTCAGCTGCGGCGCCATTGGAAGCAATTTATGTCGGGACTGAGCTGGCCTTTCCCTTTGAAAGAACCCGCTCCCGATTGCTTGAGATGCAATCTCTTGAATATCTTGGCCAGGAACACCATCCAAACGCCTGATAATCGCCCTGTATTGAGCGCGAAGCGGGCTCTATTGCCTGGCGGAGGCTAAACATTGGCTATTTCCTTAAAAAAAGCCAATGAATACTTGAATCCAGAGGTCCGCGTCGGTAGAATTCGCGCTCCCTCATTTGGGGAAGGTCCCGTATTGCAATAATCAGGGATTCAGATCAGCCAAGTGAGAAAGAATTTTAGAAAGAATTTTAGAAAATATTCTATTGACCACAGCTGCTATATACAGCTACTAACAAGTAAATTCAGGTTAAGCAATGAAGACGATTTCAGCAAATAAGGAAACTGCACAGAATGACTGGTACGTCGTTGATGCAGAAGGAAAAATTCTGGGCCGCATGGCGGCTGAGATAGCCCATCGTCTGCGTGGCAAACATAAAGCCGAGTACACTCCCCATGTGGATACCGGTGACTACATTGTTGTGGTTAATGCAGAGAAAGTTGCTGTCACAGGCAAAAAGGCGACTGACAAGAAATACTATCGTCATACTGGATACCCGGGTGGTCTGAAAACCCGTAGCTTCAATGAAATGATTGAAAAAGCTCCGGAAGACGTTATCAAGTTGGCAGTTAAAGGTATGCTGCCACGTACGCCTCTGGGACGTACCATGATGAAAAAACTGAAGATCTATACTGGTAATGAGCATCCTCATGGTGCGCAGAACCCCGCGCAGCTGAATATTGCCTAAGCACGAGCTGTTGGCTATTGAAGCTAAAGTATAAAAAAGCATAGAAAAGTATAGAAAGTAAAAAAAGTGGCAACTAAATAAATAGTTAAATCCACAAGAACACTAAAATTTAAAGATTAAAATTCGCGAGCTGAATTAAGAGAAAAGTAATATGGCAGCTACCCAATACTACGGCACTGGTCGACGCAAAACCTCTACTGCAAGGGTTTTTCTGAAATCCGGATCCGGGACCATCACTATCAACAACCGCACTATTGATGACTTCTTTGGTCGCGAAGTGGCGCGTATGATTGTACGTCAACCCCTTGAGCTACTTGAAGTTACTGATAAATTTGACGTCAACGTCAGGGTTGCCGGTGGTGGCAGTTTTGGCCAGGCTGGTGCAATACGTCACGGTATTACCCGTGCCCTGATCGATTTCAATGAGGAAAATCGCGGAACACTGCGTAAAGCTGGTTTCGTGACCCGTGATGCAAGGGAAGTGGAGCGAAAGAAAGTTGGTCTGCGCAAAGCAAGAAAGCGTCCACAGTACTCAAAACGATAGTTTTTTGCTGTAAAAAACAAGATAACGCCGGTGCCAAGAGCTCCGGCGTTTTTTTTTGGCTTTTATTTGTCAGGATCTGGCATCGGAACGCCCGGATTACCTTGAAAAAACCGGCTATATTTAGTAGCATGCGCGCTCCGTTTATTGCCCCTAATTCCGGCCCTTATTTCCAGACCAGAAGGCTAACCCCCCCCGTATACAGGGTGTTCTATTGGTTAACTGGTTGATTGAAAGGAGAACATCATTGTGAGTGATGGCACAAACCCTGCCGTTAATAAAAAGCGTCGTCGATTTCTAATCGGAAGTACTACTCTGGTCGGTGCCGCTGGCGCCGCCGGTGCAGCAGTTCCTTTTGTAGGTTCATGGAACCCCAGTGCCAAAGCACTTGCTGCCGGCGCTCCGATATCCATTGATATCAGTCGTCTGAGCCCAGGTGAATTACTCGGCCCAATGCCAGCCTGGCGTGGACAACCGGTATATGTCTTCATGCGTGAAGAATCAACGCTGGAAAGCCTGGTATCCAACACGGACCATCTTGCCGATGCCGGTTCTGAAGAGGCGGGTCAGCAGCCTGAATACTGCCAGAACGAATATCGTTCAATTCGTCCGGAAGTGATGATAATGGTCGGTTTATGCACCCACCTTGGCTGTGCTCCCCTGATGAATCCTGAAGTTCAACCACAGGATTATGATCCTGACTGGCAGGGCGGCTTCTTCTGCCCTTGTCATGGTTCCATGTTTGATATGGCTGGACGTGTTTACAGTGGCGTCCCGGCTCCGGATAACCTGGTCGTACCTCCCCATTTCTATGAAAGTGATAATGTCGTAGTGATTGGTCTGGATGGAGATAATTCTTAATGTCTGAAATAGAAAACACATCCACCATGGATACGAAAACCAAAACCAGCTCCCTGATGGGATGGATTGATGCTCGCTTGCCTTTGACCAAGACAATCGAAAAGCATATGACCAAGTACTATGCACCGAAAAACTTCAATATCTGGTATGTGTTCGGTGTCCTGGCTACTGTAGTTCTTGTTAATCAGTTACTCACAGGTATCTGGCTGACCATGAATTACACTCCCAGTGCTGACGCCGCGTTTGCTTCAGTTGAATATATTATGCGCGATGTCGATTACGGCTGGATTCTGCGTTACATGCATTCTACCGGTGCCTCGGCTTTCTTCGCGGTGATTTATCTGCATATGTTCCGTGCCCTGATGTATGGCTCGTATCGCAAACCGCGTGAACTGATCTGGCTTTTTGGCATGACTATTTTCCTGGTGCTGATGGCTGAAGGCTTTATGGGTTATGTATTGCCCTGGGGCAACATGTCCTACTGGGGTGCTAACGTTATTGTCAGCCTGGCTGGTGCAATTCCTTATATCGGTGAAGATCTGATGGTATGGGTTCAGGGCGACTTCCTGATCTCCGGTGCCACCTTGAATCGCTTCTTTGCCTTGCATGTTGTTGCTCTACCACTGGTATTGGTATTTCTTGTATTTCTTCATCTTGTGGCTCTGCATGAAGTCGGCTCAAACAATCCTGATGGTATTGAAATTAAGGAAAACAAGGATGAAAGGGGCATTCCCCGTGACGGGATTGCATTTCATCCTTATTACACAGTTCATGATCTGGTTGCTATTGTGGTGTTCCTGTTTGTGTTCTGTTTTGTTCTCTTTTTCATGCCAGAAATGGGGGGTTATTTCCTCGAGTATGCGAATTTCACGGAAGCGGATAATCTGAAAACGCCGGAGCATATTGCCCCGGTCTGGTATTTCACTCCGTTCTATTCCATGCTGCGCGCGGTTACCTATCCGCTGTTTGGTCTTGATGCAAAATTCTGGGGACTGGTGACGATGGCTGCAGCTATAGCCATTTTGTTTGTCCTGCCCTGGCTTGATCGAAGTCCGGTTAAATCAATGCGTTACAAAGGCTGGTACAGCCGCATTGCCTTGCTGTTACTGACGGTAAGTTTCATCATTCTCGGCGTGCTTGGTGTTTGGGCGCCTACAGATGCCAGGGGTAAACTGGCTCTGTTGTGCACTATCATCTACTTCCTCTATTTCTTCCTGATGCCCTGGTATACCCGCAAGGAGGCGACACGCTTGCCTCCGGATCGCGTAACCGGCCGGTTTATCTCCATTCCGCAGTTGTTGTTGGCCCTGGTGTTGATTATCGGCCTGACAGTATTGCCATTGATGGCGGTTGCGGCTGAATCAGGTGTTGAACTGGAACACGTGGAAATGGATCTGGAGAACAAGGAATCTCTGCAGTCTGGTGCTCGCACTTTTATTAACTACTGCATGGGATGTCATTCAGCAGCGTATTCGCGTTATAACCGCGTTGCAGCCGACCTGGATATTCCTGAAGAGCTGATGGAAGAGTACATGATCTTCTCTGAAGATGCGGCTGTTGGTGATCTTATGATCAGTGCCATGCCCGCTGACCTTGGTGCCAACGCCTTTGGTATTGCTCCTCCTGACCTGACTCTGGTGGCCAGGGCGCGTGCTACCACCTCGGCTAGTGGTACCGACTGGTTATATGGATACCTGACCGGTTTTTACGAAGATGAAAGCAGACCTTTCGGTGTTAATAACCGGGTTTTTGCCAATGTGGCCATGCCCAATGTTCTTGAAGGGCTACAGGGCGTTCAGCGTTGCGAAGATGCAGCCCACTGTGATCATCTGGTTCATGTCGATGGTACCGGCACTCTCAGTGAAGAAGAATTCAATGATGTGATTTACGATCTGGTTAACTTCCTTTATTACATGGGAGAGCCTTCACGTCTGGATCGTCATCGAATCGGTGGCTATGTACTGCTATTCCTTGCCTTTTTTGGCGTATTTGCCTGGTTGTTAAACAGGGAGTACTGGAAAGATGTTGATCATTGATCAATCGGCATGTGCTTGACTGTCGATAGACTATTGATTCAACAAGAAGACTAAAACGTTAGAAAGGTTACCGGGCTTTACGATTTGGTAAGGCATTAATTCTTTTGTTAATTTTTTGAGGCGAGATATATGGGAGTTGTTACTAAACGCTCTTCGATGCTTTTTTACTCTGACGGAACCAGTCAATACAGCCATCGTGTACGTATTGTGCTGGCGGAAAAAGGTGTCACTGTTGATGTAGTGGATGTAGATGTCCATGACAAACCAGAAGATCTGGCTGATCTGAACCCCTATAACAGTCTGCCAACACTGGTTGATCGTGACCTGGTATTGTATGAACCCAATATCATGATGGAATATCTGGATGAACGTTTTCCTCATCCGCCGCTATTTCCCGTTTATCCGGTTGCCAGAGCTCAAAGTCGTCTGTGGATGCACAGAATCGAGAAGGACTGGTGTTCCCTGGTTGATAAATTACAGGCTGAAGATGGCACGCCAACGCAGTTGGAAAAGGCAAGAAAAGAACTGAGGGAAAGTATTATTTCCATCTCGCCGATTTTTGCTGAAAAGCCTTTTTTCATGAGTGAGGAATTCACCATCGTTGACTGTTGTGTGTTGCCTATTCTCTGGCGTTTGCCTGAAATTGGTATCAAACTCCCTGAAACCAAAGCAACCAAGGCGCTGATTGATTACCGCAACAGCCTCTTTGAGCGCGAATCTGTTATCGAAAGCCTTTCTGAGCAGGAAAAGGAAATGAAGGTTTAACAAGGTTCTGAAGTATCAGGGCTTTGAGAAACTTAAAGGTAGCAGCAAGCAGTTACAGGAAGTTTTTAGCAAGTGTAGGAAAGCATTGATGGTAATGCTTTCCTGGAGGATCTGGCTCCATGAAAATGACTTCACATCGCCCTTACATGATAAGGGCGCTTAACGAATGGATTCTTGAAAACAATTGCACGCCCTATATCCTGGTTAATGCCTACGCCAAGGAAGTGCAGGTACCCCAGAGTTTCGTCAAGGATGGCCAGATAATCCTGAATATCTCACCGGTCGCAGTGCAGGACCTGTCAATTTCCAATAATGGCATTGAATTTAATGGACGCTTTGGCGGGATTCCAACCCGTGTCTATGTGCCTAGTCAGGCCGTGCTGGGTATTTATGCAAAGGAAAACGGGCAGGGTATGATTTTTGATACTGATGACCCCATCCCGGAGCCGCCGAGCCCGGAACCTGATAAAAAACCTGTCAGCAGTGAACATGCTGAGAAGCCCAAGTCGGGTCGACCTGATCTCAAGATCGTAAAATCCTAGAACGCCAGGCCAGGACTGATAGTCGCTGCTGTCTAGTTGTTCAATGCAAGCCATTTATGACATGGCAGCCATGTCAGCCATGTCAGCCATAAGAATATCTAGTTGATATATTCGAAGGCGCGCACCACCTTGGTGACGCCCTTGGTGTTGCTTACCAGGTTTACTGTTTTATTGGCATCTTCCTGTGACAAAAGTCCCATCAAATAGACGACGCCGTTTTCACTAATGACCTTGGTTCTGAATCCGCTTACTTCACTATCAGCCAGCATCAGGGTTTTGATCTTGGCGGTTAACCAGGCGTCATTACTTCTGGAAAGAAAGGTCGTAGTGCCGGCTACTTCGAGTTCATTATAGACTTCCTTGACCCGTGAACTGGATGTGCGGGCAACCCGGGTAGCGAGATTTTTCATTTCCTGTGAAGGGACCTGGCCTACCATTAAAACTGTGCCATTAAAGCTGACAACATTGATGTGCGCTTTTTTCAGTTGCTCATCGGCCGCATTAAGATTGACCTTGATAGTGGTTTCGATGCTGTTATCGTCGACTACAGCACCCATCGAGCGACGTCCCCGATCTTCCTGTATTCCTTCATCACCAGTAGTAGCACTGATGACAGAAGCGCAACTGTTTAAGAAGAATAGAAAACTGAATATCAGTCCCAGGCGAGTTAAAAACATTTAATCATCTCCGAAAAGTTGAGTATCTATCAAATCGCATAAACAATGGATTACCAGTAAGTGTACTTCCTGAATACGTGCGGTACTGGAAGACGGCACACAGATCTCAATATCATCCGCGCTCAGGGTATCACGCATTTTTCCCCCTTCCTTGCCGGTAAGCTGGACCACTGTCATTTCCCTGTCATGGGCGGCATTGATGGCCTGGATGACATTGGGTGAATTGCCACTGGTTGAAATTGCCAGCAGAATATCACCTGCCTGCCCCAGTGCTCTGACCTGCTTTGAAAACACTTCGTCATAGGAATAGTCATTGGCGATAGACGTCAGTGTTGAGGTGTCTGTAGTAATGGCAATTGCGGGTAAGGGGGGCCTTTCTCTTTCAAAGCGATTTAAAAGTTCGGCAGAAAAGTGCTGGGCATCACCGGCAGAACCACCATTGCCACAGCTGAGAATTTTCTTTTCCTTTAGAAGTGACTGAACCATGCAATCTGCCGCTGCTGTTATGAAAGGAGTGAGCGCTTCCATAGACTGCATTTTGGTATCAATGCTGGCGGTAAAGTGTTGTTTGACGCGTTCCTGATAGTTCATATTGCCTCGAGATTATAATTTAGCGTTTCTTAAAAAGCATTTTTAATCCACTGAATTTCCAGAGCATCAACACTTCCTGAGATGCCGATCACATCAAATCGGCAGGGCATTTTGTTAGTAAGACCACTTTTTTGCAAGTAATGCTGCGCTGTGCGAATAATTTTCTGTTGTTTATGAAAATTTACAGTCGCTGCAGCAGCGCCATGATCCGTGTTTTTCCTGTATCTGACTTCGATAAATACCAGAACATCTGCATCCAGCGCAATCAGGTCAATTTCCCCAAAGCGTGAATGGAAATTCAATTGAAACTGTTTCAGTCCCTGCTTTCTGAGAAACTGTCGAGCCAGAACTTCAAACTGCTTACCTTTGCCTGTGGTTGTAAGATGACGGCTTAAGCCGGATTTTACATTCTTCATTTTGCGCCTTCCATGGCTGATATGAAAATCGGATTATTATTACTGTCCCTCGGCTTCCACTCGGGCCAATCCTTCCGAGACTTTAGCCCAGTTCAATTCCCTAATGATATTTCGGTTGTCTCCCAGTTTTAACAGCCCGGTAGCGCCATAAATCTGGCTATCAGGGATATCTTCAAGCTGGCGTAATCTTGGGTAAAGTCTGAAAGCATCAACCCCAAAGGCCTGTAATCTCAGGGTAAGCGCATTATTTTGCGGGAACAGATTGGTGGCCTTGGTCTTGAGTTCGTCATTGAAACTCAACAGCCATGGGCTGTCACCGAAAATGATGCCATTTAAATCATTATCGACAAGTGGTCTCGGAAGGCCTGAATAGACATCCTGACTTGCATACACTGGGATATCGCCGGCGTAAAGATAGGCCAGGGTGGGGTTAATTTGCCTGGCTGGCCCGGGCTCTGCAATCAGGAAAATAAAATCTATGTCCTGGCGTCTGCGCTGGGTAAAGGCGAGATCCTCGTTTATCAGCCTTGCCAGGTCGTTCTTCCTTGTTTCACTTTCGTCAATGTTTAGCAGGGTTTCCACAATGCCGGTGTAATCTTCACGATAGACTTCCTGGGTGACAATCTGGCCACCAAGGCCAAGCCAGTGATCGATAAAACTATTACGCTTGCGCTGGTAGAAACTATCGGCAGATGGCGCCGGGCTGAGTATAGCGGCGTAGCGATGACCATCCTGCCAGGCGCGTTCAGCTATTTGAACCGCTTCGTTTTCAGGGGAAAGGGCAAACTGATAGAGCTTGTTCGAATAGGGGCTTGAACCTTCCACATTATTCAGGGCCAGGGTGGGAACTGGCAATGCGCTTTCATTGTGTAAGCGCGCTACATGCTGCTTTTCCAGTGGGCCGATAACCATCTGGGCACCATCGGCTATGGCTTGATTGTAATCCTGCAGGATGTCACTGGTATTAGAGGTATTGTACAAAAGCAATTTGGGGACTTTGCCTCCGATTTGCATGACATCGTAATAGGCGCTCAGAAAGCCATCGCGAATAACGGTGCCGGAGGCTGAATTAAGGGGCAGTAGCAGTGCGATAGTATCCGGGCGTTCTTCCGCCATGGTTTCAACCAGCTGCATGGCCTGCGGGAGATAGACAGCAGCGGGGTGGCGGCTCCAGCTGTTGCGCCAACGACTCAGTTCAACAACCTGGCGGTCCAGATTATATTGGTATGCCTTGCCGATCACGCCTAGTTCAAACCAGCCCTGAAATTCAAAGCGTCTATCACTTTGTGCCAGTTCGGTAAGACGCCGGGGGTCGAGAGCGGTCAGGGCATTCCAGATTTGTTCATGGTTCAGTGGCACCATATTAAGAGGCAGAAAGTGATCAACCAGAATACGCTCCACTGCACTTTCCAAAAATCTGCCTGAGTCGGTAAAAAGGTCTGCCCGATAAAGGCGTATGGACATCTGTGTGGCATTATCAAGCATGGGTAGCTGCTCAAGGCGAGCTGCAGTGAGGGCTTGCAAGGCTGCGTCTGCTTGTCCCAGGTCTGTATATAGTCGTGCTCGCTGTAGAAGAATATTGGCAGCAAGGGCTAAGGGAATGTCTTCAGTTTCGAGGCTTTCCAATAACAGTAGTGCCTCTTTTCCCCGATCCAGATTGTTCAGTACAAGGGCGGCCTGATAAAGCAATTGTTGTTTCTGCGGGCTGCTGGCAACAGTCCCCTGTGTCAGCAGCGCCTGAAGCATTTCCTCATCACCTTCAAGCCTGCTTGCCGGCAGTGTAGATTCGAAATCGGCCTGATCTGTAACCGTAGTGGAAGCGCAGGCGGCCAGAGCCAGCAACAGGCCAACAATGCAAAGCTTTAGTGGCAGTCGCAATGAGGTGAAATGAAGCTGAAATGTTTGCAAGGTCATCATGGTATCAGGCACAGTATAACCTTAAAGTTGGGTTTTATTTATGGCAACATTGCCTGCAGATTGTAAAAGAGTATTCTGTCTGTCCCAAATCGTTTAGCAGGTAAGAAAATGGCTCTCACCCCCTCCAATATGTTGCCTCTGGGTACGTCGGCACCGGATTTTTCCCTGCCTGATACCCGGGGGACGATAGTGACATTGAATGCGTTTAAAGATGCGCAGTTGTTGCTGGTGGCTTTTATTTGTAATCACTGTCCCTTTGTAAAACATATCAGGGCGGGTTTTGCTGATCTGGCCAGGGATTATGAGAGTAAGGGGGTGGCTTTTGTGGCGATCAATGCCAATGACATACAGGCCTACCCTGATGACAATATGGACAATATGCAAAGTGAAGTGCTGGAAGCCGGTTATACCTTTCCCTACCTGCTTGATGAAACCCAGTCAGTGGCACTGGCCTACGATGCCGCCTGCACACCAGATTTTTATCTGTTCGATGAAAACAGGGCGCTGATCTATCGCGGCCAAATGGACAGTAGCAGGCCAGGCAATGGTATCCCTGTAACGGCAGAGGATCTGCGTAAAGCGATGGATGCAGCGCTGACCGGACAAGCGATTAGCCAGGCACAGGTTCCCAGTGTCGGATGCAATATTAAATGGAAGCCCGGCAATGCCCCAAACTGATTGCGGGTCTTTGTACATCGTAGCAACACCCGTTGGCAATCTTGACGATATCACTGCACGTGCTATTCAGGTGTTGTCCCAGGTTAACAGTATTGCGGTGGAAGATACCCGGCATAGCCGAAAACTTCTGCAGCATCTTGGTATTGATACTCCCATGTTTGCCTTGCATGAACATAATGAAGTGCAAAAGGTGGATGAAATTATTCAGCGTATTAGCGGGGGCGAAGATATAGCCCTGATTAGTGATGCGGGAACGCCGTTGATTTCAGATCCCGGTTATCCACTGGTGAACAAGGCAAGCCAGGCCGGTATTAAAGTAGTTCCCATTCCCGGTGCCAGCAGTATTCTTGCGGCGCTGAGTTGTGCCGGCTTGCCTACCGACCGCTTTGTGTTTGAAGGTTTTCTGCCGGGTAAACAGGGCACCCGCAGTAATCATTTGAACAAACTGGCGGCGGAAGAAAGAACACTGATCTTTTTTGAAGCGCCTCACCGCATTCATGCCTGTCTGGAAGATCTGGTCGCTGTCTTTGGACCAACCCGACATGGGGTGATAGCACGTGAACTGACAAAAACCTATGAAACCTTTCTTCGGGGCACTCTGGCAGAGTTGCTGCAGATGGTATCTGCGGACAGTAATCAGGAGCGTGGAGAAATTGTGCTGATGGTGGCAGGCAGTGATAAAAAAGATCAGTCTCTTGATGAGACTGCACTTCATATTTTTAATACGCTGCTTGAAGAGCTGCCTTTGAAACAGGCATCTTCACTTGCCGCAAAAATCACCGGACTGGGTAAGAAGGCGTTTTATCAGGCGGGTCTTGATCAGAAAAAAAAGCAAGACCAATAAAGATTGTTAATCTTATCCTGCAACCAACATGCTGGATAACAAGGTAGCTATACCCAGGAATGACATAAAGCCGGCAATATCGGTGACCGTGGTCAGCACGATAGAAGAAGACTGAGCAGGATCAAGGCCAAAGCGTTTCAGTAGAATCGGGATAACAGCTCCGGCAGTACCGGCGACGGTCATGGAGATAATCATGGCTAGTGCCATTACCAGTGCCAGGCCAGCACTGCGGCTCCACAGGAATACGCCAGCGGAGCAGGTTAGCGCGATACCGATGCCATTGGTAAAGCCTGCGCCCAACTCCTTAATCATGACCCGGAACCAGTGTCTCATGGTAATTTCCCGAACTGTCAGGCCTCGCATGGTTACCGCAAGTGATTGTGCCCCGGTATTTCCTGATTGTCCGGCAGCAATTGGCAGCAAGACAGCCAGTGCTGTAAATTGCGCAATAGTATCTTCAAACAAAGCAACCACCGCAGATGCTGCAAAGGCGGTGAGCAGGTTTATCTGCAACCATGGCTGGCGTTTTTTTACGGCAAAAAAACTGGAAGACAGGGCCTTTTCATCTCTACTGGCGCCCACCATTGTTGCCATGTCGGTAGCAATATCTTCTCGCAGTGCTTCCAGTAAGCCCTGACTACGAATGATCCCCACCAGCTTGTGATTGACATCGACCACCGGCATCACGGCTACCTTGAATTTGTCCAGCTTTTCAATAACCTCTTCCATGGAATCCATGGCATTGACGAAAGCCACAACGGGCCGTGACAGGTTGGAAAGTCTTTCATCACCATTGGCCAGTACCAATTGATGGATATCAAGAATACTGTCCAGTTGCATACTGTCGTCCAATAAAAACAAGTGCTTGATATTGCCAGTGTCCTGCCGACGCAACAGATCCATGGCTTCGTCAACTGTGAGGTGCCGGCTGCAGGCGGAAAATTCAGGGCTCATCTGCCTGCCTACAGAATTATCCGGATAATCAAGTAATGCCTTGAACTCCTGGGCAGTGATTTTTTCCATGTGGGAAAAATAGTCTTCACGCTCCTCTTCTGTCATACCATTTAGCTGGGCTATTGAAATGCCGGTATCCATCGTGGAAATAGCTTTCGCAGCAAGATCTTTTGGTATTTTTTTTAGAATTGAAGCTACGGTGCCGGGTGACATTCTATCCATCACGCCGGAGATAATATTTGGCTGTTGCGAGGAAAATATTTCAGCGGCATCTTCCGCATCAATTTTCTCCAGTTTGCGCGCAGCGCTTTCCGGAAAATTAAGCAAGAAGGTTTTGTTGAGTTTATGAACTGGTTCTTCTGCGTCTATTAATTGATTTTGCATGACAGGGACCTTGGATAGCCTGATTATTTTTGATCAACATCAACTGCATCACTTACGGTATTAAATAAAGCCAAAAGTGATTGCCCATATACTTCAAAAATGCTGCTTAGCGGGTCTTTGCCGGATTTACTTTTCGGTCTGACGTTATTAATTTGAGCGAGTCCCTGACGCAGAGCATGATGTGGCAATATTCCCAGTAATTGGTTGTCCCTGTTGGTTACAGGCAATACATCGGAAAATTCCCAGGCAATATGTTCGCTGGTTTGCTCCAGAAATATTTGCGCCGGCAGGGAAGGGCAGTTGTCCTGCATAAATGAAGTGATCGGGAGATTTTCACCCCCTTTTACCAGGTCGAGGAAGCGCGTTCTGCCAAGAAATCTGCTGTCCCTGTCAGTGACATAAATATATTCACTATCATCCTGTGAACCGCCACTTTTTAAATATTTCATCACGTTTTTGTTTTTCACGTCATGAGGCACTACCAGCATATGTGGTGACATCCAGGCGCCCACTGTATTGATGGGAAACTCCAGTAGTAATTCAGTATTTTTCCTTTTACTGGCTGGCAATTCCTCGAGTATTTTCTTTCTCGATTCCTCCGGACTGCGCCGAAGCACAATAGCAATGGCGTTGGCATCCAGACTTGAAAGAATTGCGGCAGCTTTTTCAGCGCCCATAGAGTTACAAACCCTGACGAAAAAGTCGGGTAGCATGTATTTGAGGACAGGACTGATATAACTGGAGGGAGCGTTTGATAAAAGACTGGCAACAGCATCAACATCACTTTGTTCCAGTATTTTTACCGCTGCTTGTGGATGCTCACTCATAAAGCTTAGAGCAAAATCAAGTTCTTCTTTATTTTTCATAAACTGTTTTCCGAAACAGAATTCGTCAGTTTATTTGTTTGAGGTGTTAATCAAACTTACCTGCTCATGGAAAAACTTTGCCGGAATAATGGCCTGACCGGCCCCGGTTTCGATAACAATACAAGCCTGAGCCAACTCAATTATTTCACCTTCAATATCGCCGATTTTTATTTTGTCACCAACCCGACAGTACTTTCGGGTGTATTGAGAACCGATGATATTGGCAACCATATTTTTTGCGCCAAGGCTGAAAGCCAGAGCCGCACCAGCCAGTAGGATGGCGATGGAGGCGACTATCACATTACTTAAAAAGCCAATATTTAACCCGATTTGTTCAACACCAATAATAATGGCACTGAAAATAATGACGATCTGTACTGCCCGTGCCATGCCGGCACTTTGGGTTATTCCGGCTTTATCGGCAGCGGAAGATATTGTGGCTTTTGCGAAATTACTCAGCAGGAAGCCGCCAAGAATAATAATAAGGCCGGAAATAAGTCCTGGCAGATAACTGACAATACTGTCGAGCCAGCCAGCGAATACATCCCACCCGAGAATATTGGCAGCAACCGTCAGGAAAAAAATCATAACGATCCAGAAAACGATTTTGCTGATAATGACGGAATAGGAGCCTTGTATCCTTTCCTGGTTGATACCATCAATACGGGTAAATTTGGCGAATAATACATCCAGTCCCTGAATCACTTTGCGCGTGCTCAGGCTTAGAGTATGTGCAACCAGCCAGCCCAATAGCAGCACACCTACGGTGCCTATCAGCTGGGGAAAATAGTTGATTAACTGCTGGGAAAAATCAGTAAAGGTTTCGTCAATTGCGCTCTGCCAGTTAAAAGATGTTGCTGTGTTATCTGCCATTGGTGGCCTCCACGAATTAACTGCCTGAATATTTGAGGGAGTACTTAGTTTTCATCTCTTTCTTCAATATGTTCTTCTACAATTTCAGAATCTTCAAAGGTGGCAATATTGAACAAGGCGTCACCCTGATTAACCAGGGGAATCATGGTCATGCCGATGATAATGCCTTTTTTGGTACTGCATACCGGGACCACGGCATCACCATAAGGGTCTGATAAAGTGCCCAATAATTCGCCTTCCTGGACCATACTGCCGATCTTTTTTCTAACTCTCAAGGCTCCACTATGGGGTGCACGCACCCATTGACTGGAAGACGCGGTAAATACTTCCTTCACCAGGTGAGCTTTACGGAGTCTGCTGGAACGTATCATTCCAATTGAGCGCATAACCGAGAGCACGCCGTTAACGCCTGTTTTAATCACTTTTTCCTCAAAGCGTAGCGCCTCTCCACCTTCGAAAAGTAACATGGGAATACCTTTTTCAGCTGCGGCCTGGCGTAAGGAGCCATCACGAATAGAGGAGTTAATGGCGACTGTGACGCCAAAGGCTCGTGCCAGTTCGACGGTTTCCCTGTCATCCAGTTGTGCTCTTATTTGTGGCAGGTTGGTGCGATGGATAGCGCCGGTATGCAGATCAATGCCGTGGGTCGATTTTTCGACTATTTCCCGCATGAAAATATTTGCCATTTGTGAACCCAGGGAGCCAGAAGCTGATCCGGGGAAGCAGCGGTTCAGATCGCGTCGATCCGGCAGGTAGCGGGAATTATTGTTGAAGCCAAAAACATTAACGATGGGGACGGCGATCAAAGTGCCATGCATGGAGGGGCCGATGGATTTGCGCGCCAGCAGACGTTTGATGATTTCGATGCCGTTGAGTTCATCACCATGGATGGCTGCGGAAACGAATAGTACGGGGCCAGGTGCTTTACCCCTGATGACCTCAACGGGAATTACCATCTCGGTATAATCAAACAGTTTGGAAACTTTTATTTCAAGGCGTTTTCTGGTGCCGGGTAAAATGGATTCGCCGGCAATTTCCAGGGCGTTTGGATGGGTTGGCAAGATTATCTCCAGGCGTATTAGTCCAGATTAAAATGGCACTGCCTTCCCGGCAGCATTTCATTGAGTTTAACATCAATCTCTTGTTGAATTTTCACATTTGCATGCGTACCCTTGCGCCTTGAGTTGGCCAGGCAATCGCTGGCATTCTTTATTCGTAGAGAAGTGTCAGAGGAAAGTCCGGGCTCCATAGAGCACAGTGCCAGGTAATACCTGGGGGGCGCGAGCCTACGGAAAGTGCAGCAGAAAATAAACCGCCTCACCAGCCTTCGGGCTAACGAGGTAAGGGTGAAATGGTGCGGTAAGAGCGCACCGCATGGGTGGCAACATTCCATGGCATGGTAAACCCCGCTGGGAGCAAGGCCAAATAGGAATCCAATGGTGTGGCTCGCACTGGATTCGGGTAGGCTGCATGAGCATTATGGTGACATGATGCCTAGATGAATGATTGCCCAAGACAGAACCCGGCTTACCGGCTAACTCAAATTTTTTTATTTATTTTTTAGAGAATTATTTACAGGCTACTGATACCTAGATAGTATGTGTCACTGTGTCAGGTTCCATGAGTATGCGTTTAGGTGCTTGTAGGTATAAACGCCTTTATTTAGAGACCGTTAACTAAAGGCCTTTGAATAAAGGCCTTTGAATAAAGACCTCTAAAAAGGTCTTTTTATATAGATCTGAATAAATAGAAGATGTCGTACTAGAAATAGTATTGAAAAGCAGGATCCTGCCTTTTGCCACAATTACGGCAAAACCTCCCAAAAATACCAAAATATATCCAAACCATCGTCAAACTTAAGAAGTTACTTTAAGTTTGTCTCTCATAGTATTGTAAAATCTTGGGTTTACCTCTTTCAAAAAACCTCTTTTTCGACCTTTTTATCGATTTTCGGCGCATTTAGCCTCACTTTCTACTCAAATTTGTGCAATTAAGTGCTTGATTTGTTGTATATCCCTGCCTATAGTGCGGAAAAGTGGCAAGAAGTAGCAGAATGTGGGTGATAATGGGTTAGTAAGGTGTTTCATCCCAAAAACAGCCGGTTTCTGCAAACTTTTTCCAGTTAACAACAAACATTAAAGCAACCAAAAGCATAAAGGACCCTGATTTTGTTATTTCGTGGCTTGAACTCAATAAATCTCGATGCGAAAGGGCGTATGGCTATCCCTTCCCGTTATCGTGGAACTATTGATGATCACTGCCAGGGAAAAATGGTCGTTACCATTGAGGCAACCGATGGCGAGTGTCTTGTTATCTATCCCCTTAATGAATTTGAAGAAATTCAGCGCAAGGTTGAAGCCTTGCCCAGTTTCAATGCCACAAGCAAAAAACTCAAGGGTCTTTTTATCGGCCATGCCAATGATGTGGAACTCGATGGTAGTGGCCGCATTCTGGTACCGCCGACTTTGCGCTCCTATGTCGGGCTGGAAAAGAAAGTGGTGCTTGTGGGTCAGGGTAAAAAGTTTGAATTGTGGGATGAGGATGCCTGGAATGCCAAACGTGAAAGCTGGCTTGACCAGGAAGAGTCAGAAGAAGAAATGCCTGAAGAAGTAAAAGGTTTGTCGCTCTAGGCTGTGAATAATTTCGAGCATCAATCGGTTTTGTTGCAGCAGTCGGTTGAAGCGCTGATAACAGACAAAGACGGTTTTTATATAGACGGTACGTTTGGCAGAGGTGGGCATAGTCGGGTAATTCTCGAGCAGTTGTCTAGCCAGGGGAAGTTGCTGGTAATCGACAAGGACCCGGATGCAATAAAGGAAGCGCTCCTTTTACAGCAGCAGGATGAGAGGGTGATTGTGGCACACAGCAGCTTTGCAGAGCTTGAACAACTGGCCGGTATACACGCAGTCATGGGAAAGGTGACGGGTGTATTGCTGGATCTGGGTGTTTCTTCGCCACAGCTGGATGATGCTGCAAGAGGCTTTAGTTTCTCCAAAGAAGGTCCGTTGGATATGCGCATGGATACACAGGCGGGTGTGACCGCTGCGCAGTGGGTCGCAGAAGCTAAAGAGGAAGAGCTGATCAGAGTGTTTTTTGAATACGGTGAGGAAAAGTTTTCCCGGCGTATTGCCCGCGCCATTGTCAGGGAGCGCGAATTGACACCAATTACCACAACCACGCAGTTGGCGGAAATTGTAAAACAGGCGCATCCGGCTTGGGAAAAGCACAAGCATCCTGCTACACGGGTTTTTCAGGCGATCAGGATCGCCATCAACAGAGAGTTGCTTGATCTAGAAAAGGCGCTGAGTGAGATCCTTGAATTACTTTGTGTCGGTGGAAGGATGGTAGTGATTAGTTTTCATTCATTGGAAGACAGATTGGTAAAACAGTTCATTAGCAAGCAGGAAAGAGGTGATGACTATCCGTCGGATATGGCAGTTACCCAGGCGCAATTAAACCCTCGGCTGAAAAAAATTGGTAAGCAGGTCAGGGCAAGTGCTGAAGAAGTAGCACTGAATGTGCGATCAAGAAGCGCTGTTTTAAGGGTCGCAGAAAAAATAGCCTGAGCAGAAGTTACTGGCTAAAGCCATTTAATGGGAAAGGCTCGGCATGTTAGGAAAAGCAAAGAAAAGTACTAAAGGCAGACAGTTAAAAGATCTGGACACCCGGATTTCTGCGAAGTCCTGGTTAAGCCTGATTAGTCTGTTGTTGGTAGTGACAGCATCAGCAACCGGGGTGATTTACTCAACCCATACAAACAGACATTTACTGAATGAGTTGCAGCAACTTGAACGATATAGAAATCAGCTGCAGGTTGAATGGT
>Ga0255771_1001812_pt1 | contig 22407 bp, 13 predicted proteins | sample 011ome_19_FD_179969 | JGI IMG/M metagenome (GOLD analysis project Ga0255771, IMG submission 179969) | Coastal salt marsh microbial communities from the Groves Creek Marsh, Skidaway Island, Georgia - 011510BT metaG (version 2) | ecosystem: Environmental > Aquatic > Marine > Intertidal zone > Salt...
TCGTCTCGTCTTCCCTCGTCGCGGTATCGCCGTCTCCATCCCCGCCGTCGCCGCGTTTCCTCTTCTTCTTCGCCCGCGGAGGGTTGAACTCCTTCTCAAACGCCGCTTCGTCTTCTTCGCTGACGTTTTTCAGCAAAAGTCTTCTGAACGCATCAAACCTCCTCGAATTGATATTTCTTTTCTGACTTTTATCATCGTCGGTGGTGATTGCAAAGTTTTGTTCTTCAAGAAGCGTCTCGAACGCCGATTGCAATTGGTTCCACTCGTCCGAAATCGCAATCACGGTTTTCTCGAATGCCTCTGATTTTCGCTTCTCTTTGAGAAGTTCACGCTCTAAATCCGAGACTTCTTTACGTCTCGCTTCGATCTGAAGAAAGAAAAAGAAAGAGAGAGAAAGAAAGAGAAAGATGTTGTCAGCGCCGTAATTCTCCCCAAAATCATCATCTCATCCATTCAAACGCAATATACTACAAACAAAAACAATACAATACTTTACGAATACGAATGCACGAGTACTACTACTAATAATAATAATAATAATAATACCTGTCCGTGCTGTTGTTTCTTTTGAAACTTCAGAAGCGAGCGCTCTTCGTTCGTGAACTCTTTCACGTTGTCTCCCATTATTATTTCAGAGAGAGAAAGAGCGGAAAATTTGTGTGGCGAAAGAAAGAAAGAAGATCTGGTGTCTTCGAAAAAAAAAGAAAAAAAAAGCAGGCAGTCGAGAGAAGAGTGAAAAAACAAAAAAAATGAACAATGAGCTTAATTCATGCATTGGTCTAATAAGGTTTCGTCGAGTTGTTTTAAAGTGTGCGTGTCATAAAATTGCCAACGGCGAAGAGGAGAAAAATTTTTTACATTTTTACTCGTCGTAGCGGCACAAAACATTTTCTCTCTCTCCGTCTGCTTCTTTCTCTCATCACTTTATTCGCGAGGAGAAACACACGGAGTTTCATTCGGTGCATGCTAAGAAGAAGGAACAGCGCGCGTTGTTTCGTTTCTGTCGCTGCTGTCAAAGCTTCTGTTGTTGGTAGTATCTCTTCCGTCGAAAAAGCAAAAGCAGGAGTACAACAACAGCCGTTTCTTTTTGCAACATCATCGTCGTCGTCTGTAAAGTCTTTCGTGACGGCGCATCATCGTCTTATAAGCGGATTCGTTTCGACGACGACACCCGGAACAACGACCGCGCGGAACAACAACAAGAACAACAACAAACACAATTTCCAAAGAAGAATGCGCTCTCCAGAAATTCCTTCTTCAATATTATTGCCACCACCAATTGGCTTCGACGAAGTCGTCGTCGAAGGCAAAGGGAAAGTCTTGCAACGAGAAAACGAGGTGTTTTATAACCGACCGCAAGTGGTCAATCGAGACTTATCGCTGGCAATCGTAAGAGAGTTTCAAAAGAGAAGGAAAGAAGAACACGAAAACGACACGGATCAGAAAACGAGACGAGGGAAAGGGATGTATAACAAAGTACCGCGAGAGAGCAAGATCATCGCGCATTTGGTGAGCGAGCGAGAGCGAGAGCACATGTTCGCGACGAAAGAGACGACGCGAGAACATCCGGCGACGACGACGAAGACGGAGGATGATGAAAAACAAAAAGAGTGGGTGGAAGTGAAACCAGGGACGTTTCGATGGCAAGTGGTTGGTGCGGAAGAGAAACGAGAGACGGCCGACGATGCTGCTGCTGCTGCTGCTGAACAACCGAAAGTAATAATAGAAGAAGAAGAAGATGAAGAGAAGAAAGAAAAACCGCCGTTAGAACCGATTACTATTTTAGAAGGCATGTGCGCGACTGGGCTGAGAGCGATTCGGTACGCCAGGGAACTGGACGATGTCAAGTGTATCGTCGCGAACGATTTAGATCCAACTGCCGCGTTAGCCGTGGAAAATAATAAAGAATACAACGCGCGAGAATCCGAAGAGGTGAAACGACGCGTGGACAAAATCGTAACCAACTGCGGCGACGTTCGCGTGGTTGCGTTGCAACACGAGAAGTGTTTCGACGTGGTCGATTTAGATCCGTACGGGACTCCATCGCAACAGTTAGAATCGGCGGTTTTAGCGCCCGTTGAAGGTGGTTTGTTATGCGTCACCGCGACAGACATGTCCGTTTTGTGCGGCAACAACGCCGAAGTTGGATGGACGAAATACGGGAGCTACCCTTTGAAAGCGAGATATTGCCACGAACAGTCGACGAGGATCTTGTTAGCGGCTATTCAATCTGCCGCGGTAAAGAATAGACGTTATATTGTTCCCGTGCTTTCTACGCAGATTGATTTCTACGCTCGCGTGTACGTCAGAGTGTACTCCTCGGCGGTCAACTGTAAAGCGGCGGCGTCTAATTTGTCGTACGTGTTCCAATGCGTCGGGTGCGATTCGTTCGAATTACAACCTTTAGGAAAAGTCGAAGAGAGGTCGCACGAACGAACTGGAAAAACGTACACGAAGTTTATTCCAGGAAAACTCTCCGCTGCGGTGGAACACAACGAACACGGCGATCGCAAGTGTCACAACTGCGGGTGGGGGATGAACGTTGGCGGGCCGATTTGGTCGGCGCCAGTGCACGATAAAGGTTGGGTCGAAAGCGTTCTCAAAGACGTCAAAGAGAGTTCGGATGAACGGTACCCAGGGAAAGAGAAAGTTAGAGCGTTACTGACGAACTGTTCGGAGGAGTTACCGGATACGCCGTTGCATTATTGCTTACACTCTATGGCCGGGACTTTAAAAATTACGCCGCCAACGCTGGCGCTGTTTCGATCGGCGATTATTAACGCCGGGTATAAAGTCAGCGGCGTACACTGTAATCAATTAGCCGTCAAAACCAACGCCCCGTCGAACGTTTTATGGGACATAATGAAGTGCTGGGAGCAAGAGCACCCGGCGCAGGAGGATTTCAAAAATGGCAAGTCTCCCGGCGCCTCGATTTTGAAGAAAGAACCTGTAGTAAAAGCAAAATGGACGCGAGTGAACGGGGCATTTAGTAAAGCGCAGATGGCTGGCGAGACGCGATTTCCAACCAACCCAGAGGAAAACTGGGGACCAAAAAACAGAGCAACGGGAGGGAGAAGTAACAAGAGAGAAATTTCGTCGTGCACCGCTCCAAACACCAAGAATTCTAGAAAACAAGCAAAGAAAAAATTTTAATCGAGCGACGATGAAGAAGACGAGTTGTAACGCGAACTTTTTTTATGTGCCCAAAAATAATACTTAGTATTCAAAAGATCTCGCGCAAGGCGTTTTGTAATTCGGCGATGAGCTCATCCGGATAATCGACGATGAGCCTATGCGGCGTACCCCAGTACTCTTTAGCGATTCCTGTTCCCTCAACGTCTTCGTCCGTGTACAAATTCGGGTCGACGCCTCGAATCCATTTCTTCGCGCACCTAAATTTGCCGTTGTTCGAGCACAATTCAGGCCAACGTTCAAAATCCATCGCGTGGTATCTCTTATCGTTTTTCGCCGCCACGCATAGCATTGGCGACTCCAATCGCTCGTTCAAGTCGTATTTCTCCGTCGTTACTTTGTAATCGTACGTTTCGACTTGAACGAAATCCGATCGAATGTTCGGTAAAATCCTCGTCTTCATATCCTCGGTCATCTCCGGATTAGATCCGTATCTTCTCTCGAACGCCTTCCAAAACAGTTTTGCATCTGTAATTTGCGCAATTCGCGGTGCTATGATATCTGGATCGTAATATTCCGAACACAAATGGTTCGGACGATTCCCGCAACACGCGACCAAGCTCGGATTCGCGCACGCGTCGTCTCTTTCGAGACGTCTCCCTAACTCAAACGCAATCCATGCGCCCAACGAAAAACCGAACAAAACGTACCTCTGCTTCGACAATTCCTTCGAAAACAGCGGCTTCAACTCCACCATCATCTCGTCCACCACCTCGTTCACGCTTTCCAAAGCCGTCTCGTTGTACCGACTGTTTCGTCCTTTCATCTCGATCGGTATCAATCTCACTCTCTTCTGCGTATTTTCTTTCAACAAGCACGTGGTCAAATGGTTCCATTTTTTTCCGTGATAACACCACGCCCCTAAACCTGCCTGAGGTATCATTATCAAATTGATCACGTTCTCGTCCTCGAGCGAAATGTCATCGACGTGTTCGCGAACGATGTACTTGGACTCCATGTCAGTGTTTTGTCTCTCTCTCTTTTTTTTCTGAAGAGAAAATCAAAGCGTTTTTTTTAATTAATCTTGTTGAAAATTTCTCTCGCATTTTTTGTCCTCAACCACCTCAAAAGAAATCATGGCGTGTCCTTTGCGACACTACCTGGGCTATTTCTACTGGCTCGCCGCGTTCGTCGGCGCGATTGCCGTGGTGTTCGGAATGAAAGATTCTCGACTTTACGATGTTTCTTCGGGTGGCAGCGACGAGAGCAGTTCGAAGACTGCAAAGAAGAAAAGGTAAAGAGAGAATTGGAAACATTGAAAGAAGGTTGATTGGTGGAGGGGAAAAGGCAAAGAGCAGACGTTTAGAGTGACTTAGGTATCATTAGCACGTAGCAGAATGTGATTTTTAATGTGATTTAGTAGTAGGATGTTTTTATATTGTCATTAAAGGTATAGCCCATTCTCTGTCTCTTCATTGTATTCCTTCTTTCTCTTTCTTTCTCTCTTTCTTTAACACCGCGCGACGCCATTTAGCCGTTTCTCTTCATCCAGCGATCGCATATATGGTATTAAGACGGGGCACCTAAGTGCGCGCACACTCTCAAAACGTCCGCGAAAACACCCCCTGCGGTGACTTCGGCGCCCGCCCCGGGGCCGCGAACCACCAACGGTCCCGCTTCCGTGTATCGCTTGGAGATGTACGAGATGATATTATCCGAACCTTTCAACTGCGCGAACGGATGATCTTTCGGGTACTCTTTCAATTGCACCGAGCCTTTCTTGTTCTCGACGTCGACGACGCCGACGAAAATGAGCTTGTTCCCGTTCGCTTCGGCGGCGGCCATTTTCGCCGCGATTTCGTGGTCGTAGTCCGGGAGCTTTTGCATGAACTCGTCCACGGATTCGACGTTTTGTAAAGGTTCCGGAACTAACGATTCGATCGGGATATCGCTCAATTCCAAGGATAAGCCGCACTCGCGCGCCAAAATCGTCACCTTTCTCGCCACGTCAACACCGGACAAATCATCTCTCGGATCCGGTTCCGTGTACCCGTTCGCTTTGGCCTCGGCGACGACGTCGGAGAATTTCTTATCCGGCGTTAACGTGTTGAAGATATAACTCAACGTCCCGGAGAAGATGCCTTGAATTAATTTGATGTCATCACCGGCGTCTTCTAACGATTTCACGGTGGAAATAATCGGTAAACCGGCGCCAACGGTGGCTTCGTAAAAGTAATGCGTGTACGAATCTCTTTGAATGTTTCTCAAGGACTTGTAATACTCGTACGGTCCCGAGTTGGCTTTCTTGTTCGGCGTGACGACGTGAATACCTCTGCTGAGCCATCCTTTGTATTGCAACGCGACGGCATCCGAAGCTGAGCAATCGATGATGACTTGATTCGGTGAGTTGGATTCTTCTACGTGATCGGTGAACTTTTCGAAATCCGCCGCTTCGTTTTCGTTGGAGTATTTATTCTCCCAGTCGTCCAAGTCGATGAAACCGCCGGTTTCGGCCAAGTGCATTTTGCTACCGCCGGAAATAGCGACGACGCGTAAATCGACGCCAAATTTATCCAATAAAGTTTGTTTTTGCTCTTGCATTTGCGCCAACAAGGTTTTGCCGACCAAGCCGGGACCGACGATCCCAACCGATAACGGAGTTCGCGAGGCGTAGAATCTTGAGTGCACGGCGTTGACGGCCTTGATGCAATCAGATTTCTTGATCACGACGGTAATGTTGTATTCACTCGCACCTTGGGAGATGGCGATGACGTTGACCGCGGCGGATGCCAAGGCGGTAAACAACATCGCCGAGACGCCCGGGACGTTCGCCATATTTTGACCAACCGCGGATAAGATGGAACAGTTGTTCAAAGCGACGACTCTCGAGACTCTCCCAGCGGCGATAGCCTTCTCGAATCGCTTGTTCAGCGCCTCCACGACTTTGTCGGCTTCGTTTTGGCGAACGGCGAAACAAATCGAGTGTTCCGAGGACGCTTGCGAAATCATGACCACGTTACAGTTGGCATCGCGAACGGTACTGAAAACCGCCGAGGCAAAACCTGGAACACCAACGAGACCGGTACCTTCCACGGTGATTAAGCACACGTCGTCGATGGTGGTAATACCTTTAATCAACTCGCCCGCGGTGGACACGCGACTACCAACATTTTTCGTGCCTTTTTTGGATTCGTCGGCTGGAATCTCGCATCTCGCCGCAATCAATGTCCCCGGTGCAGATTGATTGAAGTAGTTCCTGATGCAAATCGGAATTGAATATTTCATAGCCGGTAACGTCGTTCGCGGGTGCAAGACGTTCGCGCCAAAATACGCCAACTCCCACGCCTCATTGTAGGACAAGCGTTCCAAGCATACGGCGTCTTTCACGCGTCTCGGATCAGAGGAGTACACTCCATCGACGTCGGTCCAGATGGTGATATCGTCCGCGACGAGTAACGCGCCAAAGATGGTCGCGGAGTAATCGCTCCCGTTTCGTTTCAACGTCGTAGGAAACCCCTCCGGCGTAGACGCGATGAAACCGGTGCATACGACGATCGTATCTTTATCGAGGCTGCCTCTCATGTGCGTTAAATGATTCCACAAATCCAAGCGATAGTTAGACTTATCGTAATCCACGTCTACGCCTCCGTCTTCGGCTTCGGTCACTACCAATATTTCTCTGGCGTCGATCCAATACGATTTTCCTCCTTTACATCGAATCGCCGCGGCGGTCAATCGCGCCGTCCACAACTCCCCGTGACCAACCACAAAATCCGCAAACGTTTCCGTCGAGCACCCTACGATAGAAATCGCCTTCAACATCGACCCTAAATCTTCCAACTCTTTATTAAAAGATTCCATGTACTTATCGAATTCCTTCGGTATCGTCAACAAATCCGTCGCCGTCGTCGTGTGTTTCTCTCTCAACTTTTCCAACTCTTCCACGTAATCCCTCGATCTCGCCGCCGCCATCGTCGTCGCGTTTATCAAGCAATCCGTCACTTTTGGTTCCGATTTCGTGATCACCCCCATCGCGGATACCACCGCGAACGTTTGGTTCCCGTTTTTCGCGCTGTCGATGAGTAAGTCGCAGACGCCGGATATTCTCTCCGAGGAGCCGACGCACGTGCCACCGAATTTATGCACTTTCCACCCAGCTTCCGCACCTCTGGGGAAGGTGGTGACTTTCTCGTCCGGTAACGTATCCATAAAGGCTCGCGCGTCCGCCGGTACCGCTCGCGAAAAGACGCGAAGACTTTTTTTATTCCCGCCGTTCCCTTTCTCTCGTTTCCTCGCATCGGACGATGATTTCGACGACGTTGAAGTCACCATCTTCCCGTGAGTATTCTTTCGCCACGACAGCGACGCCGTCGACGACGACGCGGACGACGACGCGCTCATAAAACGCATCATCATATATATATATATATACAAAAAGTAGTGTTTTTCTCCTCTCTCTCTCTCTCTCTTATATATCTCTGTGTTGTTATTTATCTCATCGGAGGGACGAGCGAATGCAGAAATCTGGGAAAACCTCAAGACGAGAAGAAAAGATAAAGTTGTGCCAGTTTTCGTCTCGTCCCAGGAAAAGGATTTTTGGCGGTCAATTAATACTCCTTTTTACTCCCACATGTAATAAAGAAGGGGTTTTGAAAGAGCGCTGCTTCTTTTGAGTGAGAGACGTGTCCTTTCTCTTCTGTCCAAAAAAAAAGAAAAAAACTCAAGCATCAAGAGTTTTGAAAAAACGAGAAAAAGATTGCAACGAGAGAAGAAGAGATCTCACAAATCATCATGCGGCTTCTCCAACTCTCTATCGTCGGGGCGAGACAGACGAGTTCCGAGTGCGCGTCCACTTCTTTTGTTTCTTCTTGGAATTTTAAGAACAACAGAGGACGAAATGGAAAAGGAACTGTTGGCGTTTTTGGGGGTTTTGAAGCGTTCCAGAAGAAGAAATTAACGCGCGGATTTTTGGGCGGGAAAAAAAGATACGATGATGACGATGGGATTAACGGTGTCGATGTCGCGAGAATGATGATGGGAAGAGGAAGAGGACATGTGCACGTCGTTCGAGCGAAACAGACGACGGAACTGGAACGAGATCGCTTGGATATTGAAATATCGAGCACGTGGGACGAATCCATGGAGGAGGATTTCGAGTTCGACGAAGACGGGCAGTTGTTGGACGCGTTCGGGGAGGAAATCGATACGACGGAAGTGAAGAAGGCGATTCCTGGCGATTTTTATTCCTTGATTCAAGTGCCGAAAGACGCCTCCTCGGCGGAGATTAAAAAGGCGTACAGGAGGTTGCAGAAAGCGTGTCACCCGGACATCGCGGGAGAAGCTGGATCGGACGTGTGCATTATTTTGAACGAGGCGTACGATATTTTAATGGACGATACCGCGAGAGCGGCGTACGACGCGGAGATGAAAGAGCTGGAACGCATGACGCAAGAGTTTATGAAACGAGGCGCCGCGGACGAAGAAGACGATGAAGGAGGCGGGTACACCGGCGAACCTCTCTCGGAATTCAAAGGCAAAGATCCCGCGATCGGGTACCCGCGCGCGGTATTCGTAAACGAGTGTCAATGCATCGGATGCAAACAGTGCTGCCACTCGGCGCCGAAAACGTTCGCCATGGATGATCAATTCGGCCGCGCTCGCGTTTTCGCCCAATGGGACGACGACGAAGAAGACATAAATATCGCCATCGAATCCTGCCCAGTCGATTGCATTCACTTTGTCAAAGAAAACAACCTCCCAATTTTAGAATACGCGATGTCGAAATGCGAACGCACTTCCGTCGCCTCCATGATGTCCGGCTCCGCGCGAGTCGATGATCCTTTCGACGTCGCCAACCAAATGATCCGCCGAGGCGAAGAACGCTACGGCCGATTAGGCCTCGACCCGAACGAAGCGTTAAAAGGTAAATCATTAGTCGGCAGAATGAAAAAACGAATCCGAGACGCGTGGTTACAACTCGGCGAGAAACCTCGATTGGCGTGGACTTCGTATAAAATATTCAGAGGATTCGGAAGCGAAGACGAGGAGTACGACGTCAGCGTCGACGATTTCGGCGAAGTGAGAAGGAAAAAAACAGACGAGGAGGAGAAGAAGACAAAGAAGAGCCGGTGGTTTAACTTTAATTAGCAGTGTGTAAGAAGATTGTACGTAGCCCTTTGTAAACAACTTAAGCGTGTGTGTGTGTAAAATTTTCATCCAAAAAGCTCTCGTGTGCCGTCAAAAAAAAAGCATGCGGTTGTGCTTTTCGACATCAACATCACCGTCGTCTGCTTTCCACCACCATCATCGAAAAAGCAACTTTCGCAGAACGCAAAAGACGAGCAGTACTATCGTCGCGTCGTCTGAATCGTCGTTTAAAATGGAGAAGACTTCTCTTCTGGCCACGCCTCTCAAATGCATGATTCCAACGTGCGTCTATTTGGATTACAACGCGACGACGCCTATTTTCCCGGAAGTGTGCGACGAGATGCTCCCATTCATGCGCACGCATTTTGGCAACCCGTCCTCGATTCACGCGTACGCCTTGCCGTGTTCTGTAGCCATCGATGCAAGTCGAGAGAGAGTGAGAAAAGCTTTAGGCGCGACAAATGGAAAGAAGGAAATTGTGTTTACCAGTTGTGGCACTGAAAGCGATAACCGAGCGATAGATATCGCCTGCGACTTGTTCAATTCTTCCGCGTCGTCTGATGAAGCAACGCGTGTTCTTCCGCACGTAATTTCAACCGCGGTGGAACATCCAGCCGTTCTCGTGTATTTAGAGAGCGAGCGAAAGGCGAAGCGATTGACGTACTCGTTAGTGCCGGTAAACGAGGAAGGCGCGGCGGACGTCGAGGCGTTCGAGAAACAGTTGGCGGAGTTTCGCGACAGAGTGTGTTGCGTGACGATTATGCAAGCGAACAACGAAACGGGCGCTGTGCAACCGGTGAGAGCGTTCGCAGATTTAGCGAAAGCAACGAATCCGAAAATTTTGGTGCACACGGACGCCGCGCAGTCGTTCGGGAAGGTGAAGCTGAATGCGGATGATTTGAACGTGGACGCGATTACCATCGTGGGACACAAAATTGGCGCGCCGAAAGGCATCGCGGCTCTATTTTTGCGGGAAAGTTTTCTTTCTGAAAGAACGAAAGAGATCATTAGTAATGGTGGTAACGTTGACCCGTACAGATCGTTTTTAAAAGGCGGCGGACAAGAAGGCGGGAAACGCGCGGGCACGGAAAATGTCCTTCACATCGTCGGTTTAGGGAAAGCGTGCGAAATTGCGGACGAAGAGTTTGACGCGTTTGTGGCGCATACGAAACGTATGCGCGACTTGCTTTTCGAGAAATTAAAAGCTTCGACAAAAATCGGCGATCGAGTGTTCGCCAATGGGCCGAAAGACGACGCGAAACGTTTACCGAACACGCTTTCCGTCGCCATTAAAGGTGTCAACGCAGGCGCGTTGTTAGTAGAATTAAAAGATCAATTGGCCGCCAGCGCTGGCGCCGCTTGTCACTCGAGCGAAGACGGCGGAGGCGCAATCTCCGGCGTCTTACTCGCCATGCGTTTAGAAGAAAGTTTAGCCAGAGGTACTTTGAGATTGTCCGTGGGAAGACACACGACCGAGGAGGAAATTTCGAGAGCCGTAGAAGCCATCGAAGCCGTAGCGAGTAGACAAATTGAAAATAAATGAGGTCGCCTGTATTTTTATTGCCGCTTCTCCGTGTTATTTATTACATTATCGCAATGTCTAATGTTCTTTTCTGCTACGTTTCTTCTATTCGTCGTCGGGGATGAGTGTCGCTCTCGTAAACTTTACAGCGTGAGCGCTTCGTATTCTTCCGCCAAAAGACTCTTACTCTTCCCTCTCCTTTTTTCGCGTTTAGTTTTCGCTCGCTCCCATCCACCGCCGCCGCCATAATCGTCTTCGTTTAGTTGCGCATTTTTGTCGTCGAGCCTTTTTTCGTTTTCGTCCTCGTTTTCTCCTCCTTTACGGCGGAAGGACAAACTCTCCCTCTCTTTCCTCTCCTTTTCTAATTCCTCCGTCAAACTCTCGCACGCAAACTCGATGACTTCATCGTGACTCATACTCTCCATCTTTCTCCCTTCCTCTATCGCCTTCTTCAAATGTCTTCGAACTCTCCCGATATCTCTCGCGAACCCGGTCTTCTGTGCAATCTCAAAAATCTCGCTCTCCGCGTCCGTGATCAACCGCAACGAAATCGGCCCGCCTGGAAAATCTGAATCCGCGGTCCCAACCATCCTCGCGCTATTGTAATGTTCGCACCCTCGATCCGCGTCGTACGCTAAATGATACGCGCAATCCTCGTCCATGATTTCCTCTCTCACCGACGAGTCCTTATTTCTCATTTTCTTCTCGCCGCCGCCGCTACTACTACTCCCACTCTCGCCGAAATACGGCGACAACACCCACCGCGGCTGCCCCGCTCGATGCACGCATATCCGCATTTTCAACAACCTCGCGCACGCTTGCACTTCCATGTTCCCGGCCCACGACCCATCTTTCCTCATTCGCGCTAAATACACGGACCACTCCTCGTCGTCCTCGACGAACGGCCGGAAGTCCTCCTCGTGTTTTTCCATGTACTCGCACACCTCCTCTCTCACGTCCAAGTGGTGAATCTCCGACCCATCTCTCTGGTCGCATATCGCTCGAAAGAAACAGTTCCCGTCCGCGGAGACGTCTTTTAACGTTAAATTGACTCTGTGTAATTGCTCTCGGAGGATTGCCATGTCGTCCGACGACACGGAGGAGGCATTATTCTTCGCAGTGCTGCTGCGAGAAGCATCGGTATTCGTCGCGTTGTTCGTGTTCTTCTTCTTCTTTCGATTGTTTTTCTTCCCCTGCATTTGTGCTTTTGCCTGCGAACCGACAAAACAACAACGAGAGAACGAAAACACCGAGGAAACGCGTTTCTCTGCTTCCTTTTGTTCTTCCTTTAAAGCGGTGTCACCGAAACGCTCCGCCTTCTTCGTGTATCGTTCAAACGCGCCTCCTCTTTTTCTTCTCTTTTCAAATCCTCTCCGTCGGACGCTTCTTCTTCTTCTTAAAGCCGCTAAAGAAAGCCCCTTCGCGTGGTATGGAAAGAGTGGAGAGTTTTGAGTCTCGAGTTCCTGTGCGAAAGAAAACAAACGAAAGAAAAAGTTCGTCATTTTTGATTGCGAAACAACAACAACAACAACAACAACAACAACAACATCATGCCACCGAAGAAGAAGACGACAAAGACGACGAAGGCACGAACACCACCACCAGAAAAGGTAGCACCACCACCACCAGAAACGAAGAAACGCAAAACGCGATCGAAGACGCCTCCTCCTGAAACGACGACGACGAAAACAGAAGAAGAAGAAGATGGTAATGTTGCAATTGTTGAGACGAAGAAACAAAAGACTTTGACAAAAACGGAAGGCGGCCGAAGGCGGACGACGTCGTCTCTTGAAGCGCCGATTGTTTTACTCGAAGGACACGCGGGTGCGGTGAACGACGTGAAGTTTAGCGCGGACGGGAAGTTCATCGCGACGGCAGGGAGCGATGCGTGCGTTCAGTTGTGGTCGTATGATTTTGATGATGAGGATGAAGACGAAGAAGAAGAAGAGAAAAAATCAAAGAAGAAGAAGAACAACATCGAAAACCGATTCATTTTAAGAGGACATAAAAACGCGGTTCTTTCGCTGGCATTCCTCTCCGATCAATTTTCGATCGCTTCTGCGAGCGCGGATAAATCGATACGCGTCTGGGACGTGGAATACGCAGAGCAGGTGAAGAAGTACGATAAGAGTCACTCGAGAGCGATAAACTGCGTGAGCGCGAACGAACGAGGGACGAGTTTAATCGTCTCCGCCTCGGACGACGGGTTTTCGAAAGTTTTCGACGCGAGAGTGGCGAAGAAAGAGGTGATGCAGTTGAAGCACAAGTATCCAGTCGTGTCGTGCGCGTTCAGGCAAGATGGGTTAGAATGCGCCACGTCCGGGGCGGACGGGATCGTGAGAACCTGGGATTTACGATACGCGACGAGTTTTCAAGAAACCACGAACGAGGAAGTTCGAGCGCGAGTGAAGAATGATGTGTTGTGTTTAGATACGAAAATGACGGCGTTGACGATGAAAGAGGGACACGAGGATATCGTCACTGGTCTCGCGTACTCGTATCCAGACGGATTCGAACTCGCCTCGGTTGGGATGGACGGCAAGTGTAACTTGTTCGATTTAAAACCTTTCCGAGAAAACGCCGACGCGAGAGTCGAAATGACGTACAAAGGCGTCCAAACCGATTTCGAAAAGCGCGTGATCAAGTGTTGCGCGAGTTCTCCTTCAATTTCAGCGAACGTGTCCTCGAAACCAACGTACGTCTCGTCCGGTTCAGCGTGCGGCAACGTCTTCGTCTGGGACCAAAAAACCGGCAAGATTAAATACAAACTTCCCGGTCACAAAGGCAGTTGTTTATCCGTCGCGTTTCATCCGTTTGAACCCGTATTAGCCAGCGCGGGTGCGGATGGGAAGGTGTTCTTAGGTGAGTTAGCTTTGTAACGTTTGCATTCATTGATATGATGAATCATTATTATTATTATCGTTAGTATCGTTATTATTTAGTATATTATGAACCGAGTGGAAACTTCACAACACCGAGCGCATCAGAACACAGAACAACAACAACAACAACAACAACGAATGCCACAAACAACAACAAAAGCATTCGCCGGTGAAGCCGCGTCTTTCCCTTCCTCCCCTCCTGCATCTTTCGACAAATCGAACCCGTACGAAGACCCAGTCGCGTTCGTCCAACAGAGAGAACACGACACTCGAGAGCGCATGATCGACGTCGAAAAAGCGAAACTGATCCGAGAACGTCTGCGAGAGTGCTACCGAAACGAAGGCGTGAACCATTTCGAAAACTGTAAAGACTTAGTCGAGAAGTACACCGAGGCGTTCGAGGGGAAGAGTTTCGCGCGGATTAACATCATGAGAGATTCTAAATAATAATTCAGAGAGAGCGATTGAAGTGAGAGAGCGAGCGAAGTCGTCTCGCCGCTCCGTGTAGTAATTAGGTAGGGAAAGAGAGAGAAAAAGATTGAGAGAAGAGGTTGGAGTTCTCTCCCGACGACGACCGTCCACAAAAGCGACTCTTCTCAAAGAAGAAGAGAGAAAGCGCTGAGTAGGTCGTCTCGAGAGTCCATTGTTTTGTAGTTGTACTAGTTTTGTAATTGATATGCTCCATACGTTATATGTTTAATAGTCTACTTTACGAAAGAGAGAGAAAGAGACACGAAAGGTCCTTCGAGAACTTCATTTCGTGCGAACACTTTTGCCGCTTAATTATTTATTTATTTATTCGCGAGGAGAGAGAGCTTCTTCGAAAAGGAGGAAGAGGAAGCGGAGGAGGAGTTGTCTCTCGTTTCCGTTCTTCTCGCAGGCGCGCGAGAGAGAGCGCGTTTTTGACCTCTCTCTCGTCTCGTCGCATCTCGGGAAAGATTCTGTTGTTGTTGTTTCGCTCGTGTGTGTTGTGAAAGGACGCGAAGATACGAATCACCATCCGAGAGTATTGAAAGAGCGAGACAGAACAGAGAGACACCGCGCTGGTGAGTAACACGTGATGCCGAAAATGCTCTCGCGACACGTGGGTGCCGCCATCGTCGCGAAAATGAACGAACGCGCAAAAAGGGACGATGAAAGGAAAAAGGAGGACAAGGAGGAAAGAAACGAAGAAGAAGAAGAAGAGAGCGAAGAGGGGGAGTTTTTTAAGCGAAGAAGAAGACAATCGTCGATGCATGCGGCGTCGTCGAGAGAGGATGAAAAAGATACAGCAGCGCAGACGATGATTCGAGTGAAAGATCACAAACGACCCGGGATGATGCGGACGGTGACGTTCTTTAGCGGGAAGAGCGGCGGAGCGAAGACGGCAAATCCGGCGGCGAAAGCAGACGGAGAAGAAGAACTAGAGGGAGAAGAGGAAGAAGACGAGTATCAAGTGGCTTTAGATCGAAAGGAGGAGCTGGACGTGTTGATGGAGGATTCGTTCGACGTTTTGTTAGGCGAAACCAACGACGATGGTGCGAAGGAAAGTCAAACGTACCTGAGAAGAACGAGAACGCACGCCGCCGCGACGACGACGACGACGAGGAATGTCACGAAGACTTCCTCCGAAGATAAATACAGGAAGGAATTTCAACGAAGTAAAACTCTCGTGCATCGACGAACGCCACTTGATATCGTGGACTCGTTTGTCGATGACGGCTACGAATACGGAAAGAAATCGATGATGAAAAGAACGCAAACGAGGGGAGCGAGTCGGTACGAGTTGCCGAACCCAGAGAACACGTGGTATCCAACCTTAGATATCGTCAACAAAGCGTTTAAGAACATTTTAAACGCAGTCGCAGAGAAGTTGACAAAACAGGACACGAAATTAGGGAAATGTGCGAGCGGTGTGAGGAAGAAACAGGTCAAATGGACGATGGAGGTTGCGAAAATTGAGCCCAAAAGAAGGCACGACGACGCGGACATAAGAATGGACGATCGGAACTGGGTGCGAGGCTCGAGATTTTTTGAGTTTTCGCAGACGAGATTCTTTACGACTTGGATCGCGACGATGGTTTTTCTCTACGTCATCTCGGAAGGTATCGATAATTGGGTCGGGGTTGCGACGGTGAACCAGATTGGCGGGTGGCGCTTGGCGTTTTTCAACGCGGTACAGCTCATCATCAACATAACGTTTCTGATTGAAACGATCGTGAAAATCGGTGGTGCCGGGCCGGTGGTTCGTATTACGCACAAAGAAATAGTTTACAACCACGAGTTCGAAGAGGAGACGGAGAAAATAGAGGAGACGTACCGATTAGCAAAATGGGAACCGTGGTCGTATTTCTTAAACTTGAGCAACATCTACGATTTCTTGGTTAACGTTTTAATCATTTACGGTTATTGCGTAGACGCTTTGCCGGGCGTTGACGACGGATGGTTGAGTCCCGGGAGAATCACCGCGTTTCGATTGTTGCGAATGATTCGCGTGTTGAAGTTTTTCTACTCGTTTCGAACATTTTCGGTGATTCTATCCGGTATCGCCGCCGGGATCAAAGGTATGGGGTGGGTGGTTATTTTACTTCTCGTCGTCATGTACGTGTACGCTGTGTTAGGCGCCACCTTATTTTCAGAGACCGACCCGATGCACTTTCGAGATTTAGGGATTTCGTTTCTGACTGCCGCAAACGTAGCCACAATGAACGATTGGCGGACATATTTGATGACGACCATGTACGGATGCGAACACTTCGGATACACCGAGGATGATTACATGGAGTACTGCCCGTATGTGTTAGATGACGACGGGGAAACGAAAATCTACGCCGAGGGGCAACCAATCGTTGCTGGCATGTATTTTCTGTCCATGATCTTAATCATTGGTAACATCATGATGTCCTTAGTTATTGGTATCATTACCGCGAAAATGGACGAAGCGAACGAACGCGTCGATCAGTTGAGAAACGAAGAGAAGAAAGAATTCACCTCGAGAACGATCGGGGCTGTCTGGAAATCGCGCAAATCGTTAGACGATAGTTTATCACTCGTACAGTACAACAAAATCATGTCCATTTTGCACTTGTTTTCGGGCATCATGGATGACAAGGAGAAAGATCAATTTGGTACTCCGGATTCGCGAATGGAACAAATACAAAGCTGGATGGCGAGAAATATAGTCTCCACGAAATGGTTCGAATCTCTCATCATGCTCGCGATCATCGCCTCGGCCGTTATTAGCGGATATGCCACGCAATTTTCGCGCTATAGCGATGATCACACGATGGTAGACAACTCCCCCAACTGGATTAGAGACGTCGAGTCGACTTTCATATATCTCTTCTTGTTTGAAATCGTAATCAAGTTCACCGTATACTGGGATCCGCCAGTGATGACTTTTTTTACCGGGAGAAACAAGAGTTGGAACATATTCGATTTAGTCACCGTTCTGGTAGGTTTAGGCGGTGAGATTGCTGAGCGTGCGTTCTACGAGGCGCAATCGTTAGCGTCGTTTTCAAGAGTCGTCAGAGCGTTGCGTTTGGCGCGTTTGGTGAAAGTCATGCGTATGGTCCCGCAATTGAACATCATCATTCAATCGTTAGTGCTCGGAATGCTTTCTCTGATTTACGTGATGATTTTGATGGTGTTTGTATTTTACGCCTATTCCATTATTGGTGTAGTGTTATTTTCCGAGAACGATCCGTTCAATTTCCGAACCGTTCCGGTTTCCTCTTTGACGTTGTTTCAAGTATCCATGTTGGAAGACTGGACGGCCGTGTTATGGGTGAACATGTTCGGCTGCGACGTCGATAAATTTGGCATCAAAGACGACGGCTTTTACTATCACAACCTACAAGAAATGGAAGAGGATCCTCCGTATCCGTGCGAACACCCGAGAAGCAATCGAACAACCGCGTTTGTGTATTTCTTCTCGTTTGTGATTATCAACGCGTTGGTGTTCGTTTCCGTGTTCATCGGGGTCATCGTCAATGGGATGCAAGAAGCTACGGCTTCGATGATTATTCAAATCAACTTGAAACGAAGAACTGATGCCATCAAAGAACACTTCGAGGTCGGGATACAAAAGTTTAAAGATTTAGAAAATACGTTTCACTTGATGAATTGGAAAGGTCACCAGAAGATGAAACTTTCGCACGTTGAGGAGCTTTTGACAAAGGTCCAAGTCGAGCACAAACCGGGATATTTGCGACGCGTGATTCAACTGTGGAGCGCTCAGAATAGGAACTTAGTGGCGAACAAAATAGTCATAAGATGCCACAACGCTAAGAAAGCCGCGACGTATAGCATGAAAGAAGGCAAGCTCGAGAGGATTAGATCCATTCCAGGTGGAGAAAATTCGAAAGCAAAAAAATCGATACCGATGAGCCCGAGAAAGACGGATGCCAACACCGTCCGCAGTCGAGATCACATCTCCTTCTCCGAAGGTCTGGAGCAACAAATTCAAAACGACGACGCGAGCAAAACATCGAAAATAGCCATCGATTTCCCAGATTTCATCTTGCTCGTTTGCTTGTTAGAACAAGCTGAGTTTCTGGAAAAGTCGTACGCGCTCCACCCGAACTCGGGCAAAGAAGGCTGGGAAAGCGAGTCCTCCGTCGTTTCGGACACCAGCAGCGAAAGCGAATCCGACAACAACGAGGACGAGGACGAAGAGGAAGCCGAGCGCAAACTCCAAATCCAAAAAGAGGAATCCATCCGAATGCGACTCCAAGCCTACCGATTAGGAGGACACGAACGCGCGCCGTACTCCTCCAAGTTCCGCAAACCGCCGCCTCCCCCCTCCTTCTCCGGCCATGGCCATCCGTCGAAGCGCGTCTTTCGTAAACTCAAATTATTGGCGAAACAGTTTCGCGTGCGAGCGGAAAATAAGTTAGTCAACGTCCAAGAGAAGTTGTTCGAGGGGAGTAACCGAGTCATCGGAGAAATAAAAGTTTAATACTGCAGATGAAATATTTTATACTCGCGTAGTTTCGATTTTTTCTTGCATCGTGCGTGTGAAAGAATTTTGCCGCCAAATTTCTCTTCTGTCTGCCCCACAATTTCTCCTCTTTTGCTCAACAATAACAACAACAACAACAACGAGACAAAAATAACAAAGAGAAAACGAGAGAGGGAGAGAGAGAGAGAGTGCGCGAAGAAAAAGAAACAATAATAATGGTCAAGCCAAAGGTACGACGCTCCTCGCGTGATGCTACTACTACTAATAATAATAATAACATAATGTTTTTGTGATGATGATGATGCATCATCTTTGCCCCCAAAATTAGGGAGGAAAAACCGATCGAATTCTCTGATCTCTCTTTCTTTAAGCTGACATTTCATTACTTTCTTCTTCTCTTAAATGAATAACAGGACAACACCTCTGAGAACAAAAAACGCCCGAAATCGAACGACGAAGTAATCGTCCCTCGAGACGTCTCGTTACCTCTGGATGTGAATTCTCGCCTCATGTGCCGATTTCGCTCGGGGGATGAATTTTACATGGTAAAAATCATCGAAAAACGAGACGATCCGGACAAACCCGAGAATGCAAAACACGTGGAGTACTACGTGCACTACGAAGCGTTCAACAGACGCTTGGACACGTGGGTGAGCTTGATGGATTTTGATTTAGGGACGCTGGAGAAACCGAGGACGAAGGAAGTCGCGGACGCGCAACCGAGCAAAGAGGACGGGGAGAAGGATCCGAAAAAGAAGAAACAGAAGAGAGAGAACAACGAGAAGAACGATGTGAAAGTAGAAAACGACGGCGTCGCGGCGGAGAATAAGATGAAAGGCCACGGGGGCGGGCACGGGAACGCGCATCCCGACCCGGAGCACGCGGAGTTTGATCCGAGGGCGTTGCAAGAGCACGAGGAGTTCACAAAAGTCCGGAATATTTTGAGCATCGAGCTTGGAAATCACGAGATGGACACGTGGTATTTCTCGCCGTTTCCTCCGGAGTATAACGGGACCAAGAAGTTGTACTTTTGCGAGTATACGTTGGCGTTTTTCAAAAGGAAAGAGCAATTGCAAAGACATTTGAAGAAGTGCACGGTGCAACATCCGCCGGGAGAGGAAATCTACCGAAACGGAAAGATTTCCTTCTTTGAAATCGACGGGAAGAAGCACAAAATGTTTTGTCAAAATTTATGTTATTTGGCCAAGTTGTTTTTGGATCACAAGACGTTGTATTACGACGTCGATCTGTTTTTGTTTTACGTCTTGTGCGAATGGGACGAGAGAGGATACCACGTCGTCGGGTACTTTTCCAAGGAGAAGTGTTCGGAGGAAGGGTATAACTTGGCGTGTATTTTGACGTTACCGCCGTACCAACGGAAAGGCTACGGGAAATTACTGATTGCGTTTTCGTACGAGTTATCGAAGAAAGAAGGAAAAGTCGGGACGCCGGAGCGGCCTTTGTCCGATCTCGGGTTGGTGTCCTACCGAGGGTATTGGACGAGAGAGTTGCTGGCGTTGTTGGCGGATCCAAACAGACAGTTCGTGTCGATTAAAGACTTGTCGGATTTGACGATGATTAAAACGGAAGATATCATCACGACGTTGCAACACTTGAACTTATTGGCGTATCAGAAAGGCGCGTACGTGATTTGCGCGGCGCCGGATTTGATTCAGAAACATTTGAAAAACGCCGGGGGACCGGGCGTGCGAGTGGACGCGAAGAAAATTATCTGGACGCCGTATAACGCGGATAAAGAATACGAAAAGTATCGCGGGTAATAATTTTGACAACAACAAAACAAAATGTAAACTACTACAAACTACTTCACTTACTACTAGTATTATACACCCCCTAACGCTACGTATTTCGTTTCTAAAAAAGCCTCCATGCCTTCTACGGCGCCTTCGCGTCCGTAGCCGGAATCGTTCATACCGCCAAACGGCGCCTCGGGCGCAGATATAGCCCCGGTGTTTATGCCGATGATGCCGAAATTCAAACTTTCGGAAGCTCTGGTCGCTTTTGATATATCTCGCGTATACGCGTACGCGCATAAACCGGACTTGGTATCGTTGGCTAAATCATACGCTTCTTTCTCCGTTTGAAAATCGGTCACAACGGCGATCGGTCCAAAAATTTCTTCTCGCCATACCAGAGCCTTCTTTTCGTCCTCTCTCCCCGCCGCGACGATGCGTTCGCGTTTGATTTCCTTATCCATGCGTAGAATTTGCGGGTACACGAAATTTGAATCGACGTCATCTGTCGACCACCACGGCGTGGAAACTTTATCCTTCCCTCCGTAAAAATCTTCGCACGCTCGCGCGACTTTCTCCTTCGCTTTCGCGTTGATCAAAGGTCCCATGGAAAACTGGCCTTTCGGGTACGTTTTCGAGTTATCCCCGACGGATAATTTTCCCGCGCGTTCTCTAAACTTCTCGTAAAATTCCTCAAACACGCTCTCGTGGACGATGAACCGTTGCGGACTGACGCACGTCTGCCCGGCGTTTCTAAACTTTGCCATCATCGCGCCGGAAACCGCGCTGTCGATATCAGCGTCCTCGAATACGATAAAAGGCGCGTTCCCGCCGAGTTCAAGAGACAGTTTCTTCAACCCCGCTCGCTTGGCTAACCACTTTCCAACTCTCGTCGACCCGGTAAAACTAATCTTCTTCAAAGCGTCGGATTCCGTCATCGCTTCCCCAACCTGTTCGCTTTCGTTCGTCACGATCACTTCTAAAGCTTCTCTCGGCACGCCCGCCTCGTACGCCAATTCTACCAATTTCAACGCGCACAAAGGCGTCACTTCACTCGGTTTTAACAACACGGAACATCCGCTCGCCAACGCCGCGGCGACTTTCCTCGTCACCATCGCCGCCGGAAAATTCCACGGGCATATTAACCCAACCACCCCCACGGGTTGCTTAATCACCGAACACCGACTCGACGTCGACGTCGACGACGGCATGTTCCTTCCGTACGCTCTCGTCGCTTCCTCGGAAAACCATTCGACGAATGAATTCGCGTACGCCACTTCCCCCAACGCTTCGCTCCTCGGTTTCCCGTTTTCATAGGTCATCAGTTTCGCGATGATTTCTTTCTCTCGATCGATTAAGTCGTGCCATTTCTGTAGTATCGAAGCTCGGGTTCGGCTCGTGCGTGCGTTCCATTTGCCTCCTTTATTGCCTCCTCCTCGATGAAAATTTTCCTCTAAAAAATTCAGCTTTTCCAAGCACTTCGCTTTAATTGTCGTCGTCGTCTGCTGCACATCGTTCGTTTTTACGAGAGAGACCACGGTGGCGATGGGTTGTCTCGTCGCCGCGTTCCTCACGACGACGATATCCTCGTTTTCCACCGCGCCTCTTTCTTTATCTGTATCTTCTTCGTCTTCTTCTTCGTCTTCTTCGAGAGGGAAAGACGTTCTCACGTAGACACCGGATTCGTTGTCTCGTCTCGAGAAATATCGAAAGAATGCGTGCTCCTTTCCGGTCCTCTTCTCGAGAGAAGAAGACGAAGAGGAAGAAGAAAAGAAACGAGGACGCAAAAGATGACGTTGAAAAGAAAATCGAGGAGAGCGACCGAATGAGAGTTTTGACGACGCGCGGAGGAAGGAAAGCGCTCGCTTCTTCATGTGTGATGTGTTTGCTCGAAAAGTGATGCATTTTCCCCCATAAGAAGTCTCACCTAAAGCCGCACACATAGAACTTTGAGAGAGAGAGAGAAAGAGAGAAAGAGAGAGAAGAATTAAACGCACACGCACACACGTGCGCTTTAAGAGCGTGCAA
>Ga0255771_1001814_pt1 | contig 22356 bp, 16 predicted proteins | sample 011ome_19_FD_179969 | JGI IMG/M metagenome (GOLD analysis project Ga0255771, IMG submission 179969) | Coastal salt marsh microbial communities from the Groves Creek Marsh, Skidaway Island, Georgia - 011510BT metaG (version 2) | ecosystem: Environmental > Aquatic > Marine > Intertidal zone > Salt...
AACGAAGAGCTGAACGGAAGGATGCGAGAGGAAATCACGGAGAGAGTTGTCGATGGGGTCATGGTATAAAGGCGTTGATGTTATCGTGTTCGGGACACTAATAAGTAGAGAGAGATTTCTTTGTGAGGAGAAATTGAAAATGCCACTTGGCATAAAAGCCGTCTTTCTCTGTTTAACCGCCCACAACTTTTTACTACCTAACGGTACCTCCGAGGTACATCAATCAAATCTAAAATTTATGCAATTATTTTTCTAAGTACTTACTCATCGTCCTTCTTCTCGTCCTCATTCGAAAATCTCTCTTTACTTGGAGTTCTAAGAGCACCCGCGACGCCGCGCAAGCTATCGCGCAATTTGAGGTACCCTTCCCGATCTTTCACGCTCACCGACGGGTAAACTTTCTCTATCGCCATTTCAAAGTGCGAAAGGCATAAAAGAGGCAGACTTTCCTCTTTTTCTCCATCTTTTACTTCCGGTGAAACTTTTAAATTCTCGCGAATGGCACATACGCACGCTTCGCGAACTAAGGAGGCTAAATCGGCTCCAGAGAATCCTTCGAGCTTTTTAAACTCGCTAACATCTTTAATCAACTTATTCGCCGTATCCGGTTCGGTTTTATTCGAGGCTTTCGAGGCAAAGATTGGAATTTTCCGTATCAACGCCCTTAAAATATCCTCGCGCGCGCTCTTATCCGGCAAAGGAACGTATAAAAGCTTATCCAACCTTCCCGGTCGTAACATTGCCGGGTCAATCATATCTGGTCTGTTTGTCGCTGCGATAACGAACGTTGCTTTCCTCGATTCCATACCGTCCATTTCCGTAAGCAGTTGGTTTACTACTCTTATCGCGGCATCGCCGCCACCTTCGCCGCCGCCACCTCTTCTTGGAGCCAAAGAATCGAGCTCATCAAAGAAGAGCACGCAAGGTGCCGCCGCCCTCGCGCGTGCGAACAAAGATCGAACTGCGCGTTCAGACTCACCCACGTACTTGTTCAAAAGCTCTGGACCTTTGATGGATATAAAATTCGCATTCGCTTCGTTCGCGACGGCTTGTGCGACGAGTGTTTTACCGCAACCCGGAGGCCCGTACAGTAAACACCCAGTCGATATTTTTTGGCCTAAATACTGAAATACGTGCGGTCTATTTATTGGCTCCACTATTGAAAATTTCAACTCTTCGCGAACATCCGTGAGAGCGCCAACATCGGACCAAGTGACCGATGGTGTTGTCGTAAAACCTTCCCTTTTTGCAGACGGTTGAATAACTAATAAAGCGTTGACAAAATCAGAGTTTGTCACGGACACAGATTCGAGTTCATTCGTCGTGAACGGCTCGGAGTCTTTCAATCGTCGTTCAGTCAAAATTGACTCGCGGTCGTTCGTCTTTGCGTTTTCAAAGACGCGGGAAACGGCTAAAGTCGCTGCTTCGTTTACGAGAGCAGCTAAATCTGCTCCTACGTATCCAGGCGTTTTCTTAGCAATATCAGTTTTGTCCACGTCTCCGCTCAGACGAAGATTTTTTAAGTGACACTTCAAAATCTTTACCCGGGCTTGTTCATCTGGGACGCCGAGAGCAATTTCGCGATCAAATCGACCAGATCGGCGCAAAGCCGCATCCAGAGAATCTGCGCGGTTCGTAGCACCGATAACAACGACGTGTCGTTTGTGTCGCAGTCGCTTCTCTTTCTCGTCTTTTTGTGACTTCTTCTTCTTGATTCCTTGCTTGTTTGGTTCTTCCGCATTTGTGGCGTCTTTCATTTCTACCGAATCGATTTGGTTGTTTGCGTTATCGATGATTTTGTCAATGCTCTTCCTTACTACATTTTCTTCTTCCTCCTCATCTTCTTCTGTTCCTTCCTCATCATCATCTTCTTCGTCTTCTTCGTCGTTTGCGTTTAAATCATCGATGGATGCCAAAAATTGCGCCACTATTCTACGTTCCATCTCTCTTTGCGCGCTTTCCCGTTTTGGGCAAATTGCATCAATTTCATCTATGAAAACAATGCTCGGTGCAGCTGCTTTCGCCGCTCGAAAAAGCTGTCTAATGTTCTTTTCGGAATCACCGGAAACCCCGGAAACAATCTCCGTAGCTGCTATGGAAAAAAAAGTGACACTGTTCGTGTTATTTTCTATTGCTGCGTTTGCCACGGCGTGCGCCACGGTTGTTTTACCACATCCCGGTGGTCCGTGCAGCAAAACACCTCTAGGTGGTGGCACACCGAGCCAATCGTATAACTCAGGATGCTTCAGAGGGCGCAGTATAAGTTCATCGATTGCGGATAATGCCTCTTCAACACCACCCAAATCTGAGAGAGAAACATTTCGCGGTTTCGTCGCTTGCGAAAATAAGTTCTCGGATTTATCCTCACGATCACCATCGCCGTGGAAATCATAATTTGTATCCGCTTTCATTCTTTTCTTTAAATCGGCGATCGCCTGGTCTTCTTCAGCCTCACGCCGTCGTTTACGTTTTGAACGTTTCTTATCGCCTTTCTTTGACCCGCTCGATGTTAAACGAAGCTGTCGATCTTTCACTTTCGTTCCTCCAGCACTATTACTGTTGTTATTGTTCTTCTCTCCGTTTTTATCGTTGTTTCGTCGATTCGCTCTCATGACTGCTTGTACGGCTCTTTCATGTCCCGCGATTTGTGCCTTTTCCGCTAAGTTAGGTTCTCCTTCTTCATCTTCATCTACGTTGGTCTTGATATCGGTTCCGTTTTGCGCGAGTCTGCCTTCCATGGGATTAATTTCTGCTTTCGCCAAAGCTCTCATTGCAGCCGCTTTCACTCTCTCCTCTGACGCAAAAGCGCTCGGTGTTGAACCTTTTTCAATCCCGGAAACGCCATTTCTAATGCTACCACTTTGGTGGAAAACTTCTTTGCCTTTTGAAGCCGTAGCGTACGTGCTCTGCAACGCTCTATTCATGACATCCATATCTTCTTCTTCTCGGTTTTCTTCATAATCATCTTCCTCCTCGCTCCAATCGTCACCATCATCATCATCGTCATCTTCTTCTTCCTCTTCTTCTTCGTCATCGTCATCATCGTCATATTCTTCTCCTCCTCGCGTATTCGTCGCATCCTCCTCGCTTTTATTATTTTTCCCTTCTTTTGCAAGGACAACGCCAATCGCTCGTTCTACAGTTTTCCGAAACACGCCTTTGGGTTTCCTCTTGTATTCCCGAAAGCTTCGACATAAATGTTCAACCGCACCATCAACGTCTCTGAGAAGAGTCTTATTACTCTCAGCGTACGCTTGTAAGCGAGGCACGAGGAGCGGGTCGAGCGTCAACCCAGCAGCGGCGGCGGCGGGAAAACGTCTTCGTCTCTCCTGTTGCTTTTCCAATTGTTTCTTCGTTTTTAAAGACGACGACGACGGTGAGGACCCACTCCCACCGTTTCGAGAGGGCATTACGACAATTTGAAACCACAGATGAGATCAATTATTGAGCCTTTACCGCGCAATCTCTGTCCGAATTCACGCGCGAGTCGTACGTAGTCTCTCTTCCTCTCTCTCTCTTTCGCGCGTTTTGTTTTTGTTTTTTGTGTTGATGATTTTTGATGATTTGCCAATTTTTGTTTATTTGATTGCAGGGAGAAAAGGTTGCTCTGATGAAGGTGCCTTTTGCCCTTTCCCAGAAAAGGAAAAAACTGAAAAGAATTTTATCACTAATTCTCCAAACCCGCGCGCGACTTGTGTGTGTGTGTGTGTGTGTGTGTGTGTGAATTAACTTCCTTCTCATTCTCTTAAAAACAAGAGTCATACGAGCGCGTCGTCTCGCGACATGTCTCTTTCTTCGAGAAGGAATGGGTTCGCAAAACTCTCACGAGATGCGTGTGCGTTTTTTTCGACGAGAATGACGACGACGAGAGTGACGATGACGAAGAATCTTTCCAAGAGCAACCGCGCGATGAGCGCGAACAAAGTCTCGAATAACAACAACAACAACAGGAGCAACGATAACATAAGCAGGAGATTCTTCGGTTCTTCTTCTTCTTCTTCTTCTTCCTCTTCTTCGTCCTCTCTCGAGTTTCAGCAACTCAAACTGTTGAACAAGCAGAACAAAAGCAACAAAGTGATTGAGTTGTTCGAAACGAACCGAGTCAACCAACAAAACGAGAAGAATCTGAGCGAATATCTCAAAGCATTAGTAGCGACGAATCGGTTGAACGAGTCAGCGATGTTAGAAACTCTACAGCGAGGGCAAATGATGCAACCACATTCGGCGGCAGCGTCTGCTTTTGGACGACAACGAGGAGGAGGAGGAGGAGGAGGTGATGGCTTTGCCGGCGCTGCGGCTGCAAATGCCGCAATGATGGCAAAGAACAATCACGGCGCTAGCGGAAGTGGAGGATGGCAGTTTCCAACCTTACAAGGATTCTCAAAAGCTATCAATGACGCGACAGCTGCGGCAAATAATACAGCTGGGGTAGGAGGAAATGCTTCCGGCGGTGCGGCAGCCGCTGCGACAAACGCGTTGCGCGGATCGTCGTCCTCGGCTTCCGGCGGTGAAGTGCTAGGGACGCCAAAGTCGCCGTTATTCGTGCAGCATTTAGAACCAACGTTTCCAGCGCAAGTTTGGCGAACAATTCGCACGTTAGGCTTAGCTTTTGTGGTCTTGTCCGGAGTAGGAGCACTCATCGAGGATAAAGGAGGACCGGTCGGAAGATCGCTTCTAGGAAACTCAGATCAACCAAAACCTCAAAACCAGGACGAATTCATCGAAGAGAGCGACGGTAAAGGTGGTAAAATACGAAGGAAGAAGAAGACAACGTTTTCGGATGTAAAAGGCGTCGACGAGGCAAAGAATGAGCTGAAAGAAATCGTACACTATTTGAGAGATCCGAAAAAGTTTACTCGCTTGGGAGGAAAACTTCCAAAAGGTTTGCTCTTGGTCGGCCCGCCGGGGACAGGAAAGACTTTGCTCGCGAAAGCCGTCGCGGGCGAAGCGGACGTGCCGTTCTTTTACGTTTCCGGCTCTGAGTTTGAGGAGATGTTTGTTGGCGTCGGCGCTCGACGAGTGCGAGAACTATTTAAAGCGGCGAAGAAGCAAGCACCGTGTATTGTTTTTATCGACGAAATCGACGCGGTCGGTTCGCAGCGTTCTCCGAAAGATGCGCAGAACACTCGCATGACTTTGAATCAACTCTTAACGGAAATGGATGGATTTAATTCGTCCGATGTCCAAGGTATTGTTGTGCTTGCAGCGACAAACACGCCCGAGGCTTTGGATAAAGCGCTCGTTCGACCCGGGCGTTTCGATAGAACCGTCGCGGTGCCGAATCCAGACGTCGAAGGTCGCAAACAAATTTTGCAAGTGCACTCGAAAAATGTGAAGCTCGCGAAAGACGTAGACTTTGAAATCGTCGCGAGAGGGACGCCGGGCTTTTCTGGAGCAGATTTAGCAAACCTTGTGAACATTGCGGCGTTGAAGGCAGCTTTAGATGACGAGACGGAAGTGAAAAATAGCCATCTCGACCACGCAAAGGATCGCATTCTCATGGGCGCGGAGCGCAAGTCCGCAGTCATTACGGAAGAGAACAGAAAGCTCACCGCTTACCACGAAGGTGGTCACGCTTTAGTTGCCTTAAGAACGCAAGGTGCGAGGCCCGTGCATAAAGCGACCATTGTTCCGAGAGGCCATGCTTTAGGTATGGTGATGCAACTTCCAGATAAAGACGAGTTGAATCTCACTCGCAAACAGTTGATGGCTATGCTTGACGTCACCATGGGCGGACGAGTCGCGGAAGAGTTGATCTTTGGCAAAGATGAAATTACAACCGGCGCCTCGTCTGACTTGCAACAAGCGACACGATTGGCGAGGGAGATGATCACAAAGTACGGGTTTTCTCAAACTATTGGTTTAGCGAGTCAAGAGTATAATCAAAGCGGCTTATCCTCGGAAACGAGACAAAAAATAGAGGAAGAAGTGAAAGAAATGCTCGAAAGCGCGTACGTGCGCGCCAAGACGCTATTGCGAACGCACGAGAAAGAGCTGCACGCGATTGCAAAGTCGCTTTTGGATCGCGAAAGCTTAACTGGTGATGAACTGAAGGAAATTATCCTCGGCGCTGCTTCGGGAAAGAGTGTAAAAAATATCAACAACAACAACGCTTCCTCCGTCGCGTCTGCCGATATTAAAATAAAGGTAGACGGTGCCCGAGGCGTCAAAACCGCCGCCGTTAACTAGTCGTTTTCGTGTACAGTACTACTAATATACATAAATCTATTTTATATTCCAGGCATCTTAGCTTCGCCTGTATTCGCGTTAATATATTTCGAATCCCAATTTTCATCGCACGGCAAAATCCTCAAGCTTTGCCAGCAACCTTCGTATTTACTGAATGTGCGCTTCACCATGACAAAAGCCCAAAAAGTATCACTCCCAACTTTATCAGTTACTATGACTCTCACCAAAGTGCGCCCATCTTTCATTGAAATCTCGTCAAGAATCTCGTGCTTTCTATTGAATACGAACGCGTCAAAGTTTACCAAACACTTCCCAAGAAAATGATCAAAGTGATACATATCCGACGAGAAACCGAAATATCTCGAGCGATCCATGTTTCCCGATTCTACGCTGAACTCCCACATAACTTGTACGCCGTGGTCGGTTCTAGGATTATTCTTATCTTTCATCGATTCTAGTTGAATTTGAACCGCGTCTCGACACGTTTGCATTTGATGAGGAAAAAATAGGGGTCCTGGAACATTCTGTGGGTTCCGACAGACTCCGATACACTTGCTCCCATTTTCTTTCACTATCGCGTTTACACAGAAAGGGCACTCTTCGCTCGTAGGTTTAAACGCTCTTCTATCGATGGGTACTTCTAAGATTTGCTCCGCGCTTAGCATGGTGCCGGGTAAGTATCCTTCATTTGACGATGTTGATGAAGCTTTCACCACCCAGTTGAGTTTTACCTTCTTCGTCTTCTTTGAAGAAGGCAGATTTGGACGCGTTGACGACGACGATGATGTCACTAACGCTGCCGCTGCTGCAGTTAACGACGCCGACGACGACGCCGACGGCATTCTCCTTTCTTCCTTTCTTTCTTTCCGTGTGTGCGCGTGTTCGTTACTTCAAAAGTGAGTTTTTTTTTTGCATTTTTCTTTCTTTCTTTCGATATTTTCTCACACCGATTGCCATGCATGGCGCCATAATAATAAAATATATGCGCGAAAAAGGATGAAGAAGAAGAAAACGATAGCCATTGGATTCGAAGGGTCGGCGAACAAAATAGGCGTCGGCATAGTAACCAGCGATGGAACGATTTTGAGCAACAAACGGCGGACGTATTGCGCGCCTACGGGTAGTGGTTTTCTCCCGCGAGAAACCGCCAACCACCACAAAAAAGTGATTTTAGATTTAACCGAAGACGCTTTACGAGAAGCGTTTGATGATAATAATAATAATAATAATGAATCTCGCTCTTCATTTTCGTTGAAAGATTTCGGCGAGGAAATTGATGTGATTTGTTTCACCAAAGGACCTGGGATGGGGGCGTGCCTCATCGTCGTCGCGCTAGTCGTTCGAACGCTCAGTCAAATTTGGAAGAAACCAATCCAAACGGTGAACCACTGCATAGCGCACATCGAGATGGGAAGATTAGTAACGAAAGCTAAGAATCCAGTCGTTTTATACGCGAGCGGTGGGAACACACAAATCATCGCGTACAACGATAACAGGTACAGAATTTTTGGAGAAACTATAGATATAGCGGTAGGAAACGCGTTGGATAGATTCGCGAGGTGTTTAGAGCTTTCGAACGACCCGGCGCCGGGATATAACATCGAACAACTCGCGAAAGAAGGTAAAACCTTCGTGGAATTTCCATACAATTGTAAAGGTATGGATATAAACGTTGGTGGAATTCTAACCAACGCGGAAGAAAAAGTAGCCGCGATGAAAAGTAGTAATAATAGTAATACAGTCACGAAGGCTGACTTGGCGATGTCGTTTCAGGAAACTGTGTTTGCGATGTTGATCGAAGTGACGGAAAGAGCTATGGCGCATTGCGATGCGAACGATGTGCTCATCGTGGGGGGTGTTGGGTGTAATCTTCGTCTGCAGGAGATGATGGATATAATGGCTAAAGAGCGCGGAGGAAAGTTATATGCGACGGATGAACGATATTGCATCGACAACGGCGCCATGATTGCGTACACCGGCTTGATTGAATATTTAGCGAACGGAAGCGTGGGTGTTCCTTTAGAACAGACGACGTGCACGCAAAGGTTTAGAACGGACGAAGTGTATGTAAATTGGCGGCGAAACTCGGAAGAATTAGAGGAGGATGAGGATGAGGATGAGGAAAGAAAGAAGCGTCGAAGTTGTTAAAGTTTGTACGAAAAATTTATTTATTCACCACCACCCCACATCCACGCTTGTTTTTGTTCTTTGTGCGTTGTGGTCGCGAATTTGTGAAATTTTGATTGGCTCCCGAATTGTCACCCATCATCTCCAAAAGAGAAAAGGAGAAAAGAAGGAAAATTCTTCTCATCTCTTCATCACTTTTTTAGAAACACCAACTCTCGTTTCTTTCTTTCTCGCGAACGTAAGAACGATGATGAAGTTTACTAAATTCCTTCTGTTGGGGTTACTCATCGGCTTGTTTGCCGGTATTTCTGTCCCTTCGAGTGCGTAATGATATGATGTCGTAGTCTTTTTTTTATTCAATCATCATCTTTCGAGAGCGCGCCGCGTGTGATTTGGTCTCGGAAATTTGTTTCTCTCGCTTTCTTTCGATCAAATATAATTTTGGATTAGTAACTTCTTCTATCGGTGGTTAAAGTTAACTCGAGCCATCACTGACCGTTGTGTGTGTGTCGTCTCTTTTCACTTTCAACAACAGACTTTGGGAACGATAACGCGCTCTCTGCTTCCTCTTCTTCTCTATTCGTAGAAGCTGCGGCGGCGGATGAGGCGGCATCGTCATCGGAAGAATTCCAAATTCCAACCTTCAAGGCGGGTGCTGAAGTCAACGAGTTTCAAGCCGAAGTTTCGCGCTTGATGGATATCATCATCAACTCTTTGTACTCCAACAAAGATATTTTCCTGAGAGAATTGATCTCTAACGGATCCGACGCTTTGGACAAGATTCGTTTCTTGTCCTTGACCGATGCCTCGCAATTGGGCGACGGAGATGCCGCTCAGCTCGACATTCGCATCAAAATCGACAAAGACCAAAAGCTTATTTCCATCCGCGATAAAGGGGTTGGGATGACCAAGCAAGAAATCAAGGACAACTTGGGTACGATTGCTAAATCTGGTACGTCAGCCTTCCTCGAGCAAATGCAAAAGGGTGGCGACATGTCTCTCATCGGTCAGTTTGGCGTCGGTTTCTACTCCGTGTACTTAGTCGCCGACTTTGTGGAAGTGCGCACCAAGTCGAACAGCGAAGACACGCAATGGATCTGGCAATCTAAAGCCGACGGTAACTTTGCCATTTCTGAAGATACCGATGGTGAAGCGATCGGCAGAGGCACGGAGATCAAGATTTATCTCAAAGAGGAAGCGCAAGAGTATTTGGACGAGGGCAAATTGAAGGACTTGGTCGAAAAGTACTCTGAATTTATCAACTTTCCGATTTACATGTGGGAATCTAAGGAAGAATCCGAAGAAGTTCCGATCGAAGACGACGATGAAGAAAAGTCCGACGAGGAGAAGGACGAAGAGGACGACGATGAGGACGACGATGAGGACGACGACGATGAGGACGACGACGACGACGATGAGGACGAGAAAGACGACAAACCAAAAACGAAAACGGTTACGAAAACCGTCTGGGACTGGGTCTTACTCAACGACTCTAAAGCTATCTGGCTCAGATCGTCTTCCGAAATTGAACCGGAAGAGTACTCCAAGTTTTACAAGGCGTTGTCGAAAGACAAGAGCGATCCGTTGACGTACTCCCACTTCAAAGCCGAAGGCGATGTTGAGTTCAAAGCTATTCTCTTCATTCCGGAAAGTGCCCCTCCGGATATGTACGATAACTACTACGGTAAAGCCTCCGCGTTAAAACTGTACGTGAGAAGAGTGTTCATTTCCGACGAATTCGACGAGCTTTTGCCGAAGTATCTCTCTTTTATTAAAGGGATCGTCGATTCCGATACGCTTCCGTTGAACGTTTCTCGCGAAACGTTGCAACAACACACTTCTTTGAAAACGATCAAGAAGAAGCTCGTCAGAAAAGCATTGGATATGATTCGTAAACTCGCTGAGGAAGGCAACGACTCCGAGGATGACGACAACGAGAACGAAGACGAAGAGGCCAAGGTTGTCGCGAACGAAAAGTACGAAAAGTTCTGGAAATCTTTCGGTAAAGCCATCAAATTAGGCATCATCGAAGATGCCTCGAACAGAACGCGATTAGCCAAGTTACTCCGCTTCTACACCTCTCAATCTCCGGACAAACTGGTCTCTTTGGAACAGTACGTCGAGAGAATGAAGGAAGGACAAAAGAGCATTTATTACGTCGCCGGCGAATCCCAAGAAGCCTTGGAGAAATCGCCGTTTCTCGAAAAACTCTTGTTGAAAGGATTTGAAGTTATTTACTTCACCGACCCGATTGACGAGTACACGATGCAAAACTTGACAGAATTCGATGAGTTCAAATTTTCCAACGCTTCCAAGGAAGACATGAAATTTGGGGACGCGGATGAAGGCGAGAAGAAGCAGTTCAAAAAGACGAAAGAACACTTCAAGCCGTTCACGAAATGGTGGAAGGATGCTCTTTTGACCTCGTACCCGGATTCAATCGAAAACGTGAAGATCTCGAACAGATTATCCACGACGCCATGCGTCGTGGTCACGAGCAAATACGGCTGGTCTGCCAACATGGAGCGCATCATGAGAGCGCAAGCGTTATCGGACGACTCGAGAGCGCAGTACATGAAGGGTAAGAAGACGTTGGAAATCAACTATAAACACCCGCTGGTTGCCGCTCTCAAGGAAAAGTACGAAGCTGATGGCGAAGATGAAACTTCCAAGAACTTGGCTGTCGTCATGTTCGAAACTGCGCTCATCGAATCTGGATTCGTCATCGACGACTCTAAATCCATGGCGTCGCGCGTCTTTGATTTGCTCAAGGACAAGATGGGCGTTGAGAAAGACGCACCGCTCTTGGATGAAATGGAGTTCCCCGATGAAGAGGAAGAAGTCGCCGAAGCCGAAGAATCTGCGCCGGCAGTGGAAGAAGAGGAAACACCGAAAGATGAGCTCTAAGTTTTTAGCGAGAACGTTTTTTTTTAAATGTGAGTGCGCATTTATCACGATACATACAACTCATTTTCAATCATGTGGTACGTACATTCCTACATAATTTCTTTGGTCGCTCATGAACTAATTTATCGAGTCTTTCCAAGAACTGCGCTCAAATACACCGTCGTCGAATCTAAAACCTGTTCTTGGAACGATTTCAACTGAACGCCGTTGCGTAAAACTGTCATAAATTTTGTGCTGTCCATGCTAATATCAGCAGGAGTTTTAACCACGGCAGCAGCGCTAGAAGACGTGGTTTTACTTTTCTCTGCAGGTTTCGCGCGCTTTTTGCTCGCTCTCATGGTGTTGCAAAATATGGTGACCATGTCGTAACGGCTCAAGCGCTCCGGTCCGCCCGCGTGATAAATGGGAGTGCTATCTGACGACCCACCTCCTTCCTCGAACAAAAACGCGGAAACATCGCGCTTACGTCGTAAACCTACGAAAATTTCAAAACAGTACACGATAGCCTCGGTCAAATCAATTCGCGATACTGGATTTCTAAATTCATCTGTCCAAAACTCCACCGCGTTTTCATCTTTAACTTCTTCCTTCTCTTCTCCTTCTGCACTTTGACCGCGCGTGTTTGGAGGGCACGTTTTTGCGATAAAATCTAAAAACAACGGCCTGTCGACGCGTCGATACGGCGGCTGTGGTCCCGTGATGACTGAACTACGTAATATGACGAGCGCGTTCTTATCGTAGTTTTCGAGTAAATACGATTCTGCGTACTTTTTCGAACGACCATATGCATTTATCGGCTCAAACGCCTTTTCGCGCGCGTCGTCTTCTCTGGTGTTGGAGTACGAACCGCAGAACACCTGATCCGTACTCATGTGGACGAGTAAAGGAACTCTCTCTTCGCTTCCCTTCCCGTATTTTCTCATAAGAGCTTCACATAAGTGTGTCGGGGCGTTTATTTTACGCGCTTTTTCTTCGTTTTCTTCGCATTGTTTCGGTTGCGAAAGCGCGGTGCAGTTGACGACCAGTTTCAAGTTTTTGTTGCCTTCGAGATACTCACCCTTGGACGCTTTCTCGACGCACTCTTCCACGCCTGCACCAGTTTCAAAGTCACACACGTGACAAACTAACCTTCGCTTGTGTTGTTCGTGAACGCTTTCCGGGAGTTTTGAGCTTTCCGACGAACACGTGTAGTGTACCGCGTTGATTTCCTTGTTCAAAGTCAGGAGACGTTCGATGAGAAACTGTCCGAGGTATCCGGACCCACCGGAAACGAGCACATTCATTCTTATTTTATCGCCCTCCTTTTTGTTTTGCTGCTGCTGCTGGAGAGTATTAAACCGCCGGTCCGGACGAACAAACAACCAAAAGAGGGAGAGAAGAGAGAAGGAGAGAGGGAGTGAACGAGAGAGAGCTCGTTGTCGCTGTTTCAAGCTGTTTGTTTATTTGTGTGGACAAAAGTAAATATCAGCAACTGTCACACCCAAAACAAAACTTAACTATCATCACATAAAATTCTCTTGTTGTGTTGTGAAATTATTCCATCTACGCAACCACCACCATCAACGAGAACAACACGAATCGATAACTGAGCGTTGCGCGAATGTTTCCAATCGCTTCCGCGTCTTTTAAATGCATCGCGTCGACGCCATTTTCAGCGTCTTCTCTCCAACCAAGCCACAGCCAGAGACTTTTTAGACATTCTCCTCCCGTGGAAAGAAGAAGACAACATATCGCAGTTGTGAACGGGGCATCCGATGTTAATAACGTAACTGATGGTGGTACAAGCGACAGTCATCGTTCTTTCATCGAAAGAGATGCAAACAAGTCCGCTCGCGTGCTGCAAAACCAAAAACCATTGCGCTTCGGCTTCATAGGTTGCGGAGCGATGGCTGAAGCGATGGCGAGAGGATTCCTGGACTCCAAAGTCGTCCAAAGCGAATCTATCGCGTGCTACGGAGGAAAGAATCAAACAAGCAACGGTCGAGCGTCTCTGTTCAAGGAAGAGTTAGGCATCGAGAATATCGTCTCAAACGCCTCGGCAGTGTTGGACGAATCCGATATAATCTTCTTGTGCGTCAAACCAAATAAAATGTTGAGCATATTGGACGAGATTAAACCGAGGGTCAAACCGTGGCACGTGTTTGTATCTGTTGCCGCGGGTATTAAAACATCTGACATTGAAAAGCATTTAAACATTGGAACGAATGCGAAATCGAGCGAACGAGGACGCCAAGCTGATGGGAGCAATGGCAACTTAAAGTCTCGAGGTCTGTTCAATCTTGGCGGACGAAAGAAAGATAGCGATAGCACTAGCATGAAATCTTACGATTACGACGACGGCGATGATGACGACGACGACGACGACGAATATCAAAGTGATAAGATTATAGCGGCGGCACAACTCGAAGGCGAAGAAGTTTTTTACGAGGAAGATGCTGGGTTCAATGAAAGCAATGACAACAATAACAAAAGCGATAAGAAGGACAACGCAAACAACGACCTGCTGCCGACACCTTCGGTAGTCAGAGTTATGCCCAACACGCCGTGTTTTGTAAGAGAAGGCGCGATTGCGTGCTGTGGAGGGAAGACGGCGAGTCTAGCCACGGTGAAGATGATTTCATCGTTATTTTCAAATCTTGGTTTATCGGTCATCGTAGAAGAAAGCCAGATGCACGCCGTCGTCGGCGTTTCTGGTTCTGGACCAGCGTATGTGTTTGCATTCATTGAAGCTTTGGCAGATGGGGCCGTCTTGAATGGTCTCCCTCGAAGTGTTGCGATGAAACTCGCCTGTCAGACTGTAATCGGCGCTGGAAAGCTTTGCCTCGAAACGCAGGTGCACCCGGGAGAGTTGAAAGATAGAGTGTGCTCGCCAGGAGGAACGACAATATCGGCGATGCGCCAGCTCGAAAAGAACAGATTCCGCTCTGCGGTAATTGAAGCCGTAACTGCTTCTGCGGAAAAAAGTAAACAAATGAAGAAAAACTAGAGCTTATTGATAAGCTTTGGTACGCATAATGAAAAACTGCTTTACACTTTCTGCGAAAGTACCCAATCTTCTATGTCTAATTTCGCCACGAATCCTAATTGCTTTTTCGCTTCGCACGTTGAAGCTAATGTGCCTATCAAATCGTTCTTCCTTTTGGCAACATGAGTTCTTTTCTTCTCATCTGGTTGTACTAATTCCGCTATTTCGTTTATTGTCTTTAATTTCCCGCTCCCAACGTTGAACACGTGTCCGTTTTGTTCTATCGAAGACTGCGCGGCTAATACAAAAGCTCGCGCAACGTCATCTACGTGTACAAAGTCTCTAAAATGATTCCCACTACCCTCGATCTTTAAATCTTCATTCGCTTTGAACTGCTTTAAAAACTTTCCAGTCACAACGCCGTCCAAACCTTCGCTCGGTTCGTTTGGACCAAACACCATAAACAAACGCAAGATTATCGTCGGAACGTGATAGCTCTCCGAATACAGCTTCACGATCGTTTCTCCCATGGCTTTTGTTGTAGCGTATGGAGAGGTTGACGCGGTTTTGTGCTGCAAAACATTGTATTTAGAATTCTCCTGGAAAGGAAGATTCCTCAAGTTGTTCCCATAAAACGTCGAAGACCCGGCGTAAACGAATTTCTGAACGCCTTTGAAACTTTTTCGCGCCTTGTGATGTTGAGGATGGTGCAGCCCCGAAGGTTGATTTTTTTTGTCGACGTATTTCGCGTTCGCGGATCCATCGCCACTATCAGACGACGCGTGCCGCGTTTGTACGATTGCTTTCAGAACATTCTCCGTGGCAAGGACGTTCTGCTCTATCGAAAACTGAACGAAATCCACGCCTTTCTTCAATGAAGGCAACACTTTTGATTGCGCAGCCAGATGGAAGACAACGAAAGGTTCGTGCTCTTCAATGGTTTTAAAAACTGTTTCGTAATCGCGACAATCACCGCGAACGAGCGTAGCCTTTTTAGCGAGGAAGCTTTCTTTGCCCGTCGACATGTTGTCCAAGACCACGACATCATAGCCGACGCGAAGTAACTCTTTCACTAAGCGGGAACCAATGAACCCGGCACCGCCGGTAACTAACGCTTTCGTTTTCGCCACCGGTTTTGGCTCTTTCTCATACTGCTCGTGCGTGTATTCGCACGCGTCTTTCACTCGCTCTGCTGTTTCTCTCAGAGCATCTTCCCCGTCCTCGATGTAATTATCCATGTGATCGGTGTCCAGTAGACGGAAATATTCCTGTCCTTCTTTGAAACTCCCACTCCCAAACTTGCCAACGCTATTGCGCGTGACCTCTTGAAAGTTCCACGATTCCCGAACGATGAGCGAGGCAACCGTCAAAAGTGATAACGCTATCGCAAGTTTAGTCACGCGACCGTGACCAGACGGAATAGGTTTAAGAATATACTTATCATCCGCGCTGCTGCTGCTACTGGCGGCGGTGGTGTAAGTGATGTCGCCTTTGCTTAAACTTTGTCGCATTTTTCCTTATACCTAATTTTATTTTGCGACTGCTTTTATATCTATCTATCTATCAGTACGACACCAGAAGCATTGTTTTCTGAGAGAGAAAGGAACGTCGAAAATGATGAGGATTCGATCTTTATATATGCATATATCCCGCTCTTCAATCAATGCGTCGCGAACTGGTCGCGTGTGCGCGATGCGTTGTTTCTTTTTTTTTGTGAGGTGGGGTGGGTGAGGGTGAAAAACTCAATTTATCCACACTTTTCCAAACGCGAGAAAAAACACAGACAGAACGAGACGTATAAATACTACCACGTCTAACAAGAACAAGAACAACAACATCAAGAGAACAAGGAAAGACAAAAGAAAAGGATATGGCGCATAACATAGTTCTGAGCGCATCAACCGCAGCGACGAAATGTTCTTCGCAAGTGTGGCGCGCTGCTTTGAAGAAGGCGATGGACGCGAACAAATCTCTACCGAATGCAAAATATATCCAAGTCGCGACAACGGGAGCGAACGCATCGATGGACGATCAAAACGACGAGAGTGGGTTTCCAGCAATCCGTACGGTCGTATTTAGAGGTTTCCTGGACCGAGACCCGACGAAAGTGACGTTCGTGACCGATAAGCGTTCGAAGAAAGTAGGTGATTTTGCTGTCAACAACAAGTGCGAAATTTGCTGGTATTTTCCAAAAAGCAGAGAGCAGTTCCGACTGCGTGGATTTGCCAACGTCATCACGAATGAATCGACCGATGAGATTGACATAAGAGACCGCTCGATATCGTGGAAAAAAATGCGCCCAGGCGCGAGAGGGCAATTTGCTTGGCCGGAACCAGGACAACCGCGTCTGCCGGAACACGAGGAAGCTTACGATGTCGACAGACTGATAGAAAACGAAGACGAATTCGAAAACATGTGGCCGAAAGAGAATGTTCTGGAAAACTTTTGCCTCGTCACCGTGGACGTAAACCGCATCGATCATCTAAAGCTGAAAGGAAACAAACGATATTTATATAGCCGTGAACAAAATAGCGAGGGAGATACTCGCAGTAATAATAGCGCTAATAACGAAGAAGAAGAAAAAAATGAATGGATGGTGTGCGAGTTATGCCCGTAGAATCTCATCTATAATGAATGCGTTTTTGAACGCGTTGTATTATTACTAGTATTATTATTTCAACATTAGTACGGATCATATTCAATTCAATTGGTGTATGCTTTGGCATACCCTCTGTTTTTAGAAGGTTTCAAACGTTGCTCGCTATTTTCTTTCCACACTTCGCCATCCTCGAAAAACTCCTTTTTCCAAATCGGCACCGTCGCTTTCAGTTCATCAATCAACCATTTAACTGCGTCCAAGGAAGCCTCGCGATGCGCTGATGAAACCGCAATTATAACGCTCGGTTCGCCAACAAGTACCGTTCCAGTCCGATGTTTGATTACTATTTTCAAGAGTCCGTCGTCGGTTTGTTTTTTACTACTCGTGCTCGTTTTGTCGTTGTTCTTTTCGCCAACCCCTCCCATTCCCCTAACTGTCTCGTTTTTATCCTCAACCTCGCAACTCGACGCTCTCCTCACAATCTTGACGTTTTCGCTATCGTGACTATCTCTGGTGTTACTCTTATCGCACCGATCATCGCCGTTCCATTTTCTGAACGCCATCGCACACAACTCGTTGAGTTTCTTCAAAGCCATAGGGGTGTAACATTCGTATTCCAATTTTGAGACGCTTTTTCCATCGAACGTGTTTCGGGTGACGCCGACAAAACTGGATATCGCCCCGGCGCGATCGTCCGATACAATTTGCACGCACTCGTTCAAATCTAAAGGCGTGCCGACGATTTCAACTTCCCAAATTCCTCCTTCTCCTTCTCCTTCTCCTTCTTCTTCTCTCATCGTTTTAATACTAGTGATAAGTCTCTTGCTCTTTCTTTTTCGTTGTGAAGAAGTTCTTCTTTTGCCTTAAAATTTTCTCGTTCAAAACGAACCATCGTCACTTGTCATCCTCCTCTCTTCCTAAACCTAAATACACGCGCACGGCGCATCAATACCCCCGATAAAAAACACAGCTCAAGAGTATATTTATCATGTGTATCGCAGCGACGACTGCACCAACGGCGAGGCGTCGAACTTCGCTCCTGTACGAGCAACACAAAAGGAAAGCAAAATTTAGATGGAACGTTGTCAAGCTTTTGTTCGCTCTGCTCGTAGTTTGGTACGTGAAGTGGACGACAAAGACGGTACTTGAAGGAACAGACGGGACGTACGGAGAAATGGACGAAGATATATCGGCGGCGTCTTCGCATCGGAGGAAAAACCATCCGGTATCTTTGCAAAAAGCAAACGAAGATTATGCTAGTAACGATGATTACTCCTCCTCCTCCTCCCACGACAAAAATACGCAGACTACAGACTACGATGGCGCGACTAGCGAACAACAACAACAACAACAACAACACAGAACACAAAACCAACAGAAAAGCTCGAGTGTTCCAGATGCATTGCCTGCTGTGCGAACTATTCCGAGACCGATATGCGGCGCGCATAATCAACCATGCGCGCACGGAACGTGCAACGATGACGAAACCATGTGCACGTGCTCGAAAATATACGTAGGCGACTTGTGCGATAGTCCAATCAAACTATCCGGGAAGAAACTCGGCGGCTCGCTCTTGCAAAGTTGGAACCTACCTTACACCGGTCCAATCATCATGTCGAAATATAACTTGGGCAAGCATATGAATACGAGGAAAACGGGCGTATTGCAATTGGATTTACCAAACGAAGTTCCTAGATTTTTAGGCCCGATTGGTCCACCTTTGCTGAAAATATTACCAAGCGATGATATCTTTAGAGGCAACCGGCTCTTTTTTCCAACGTGCGCCGTAATCGGCAACTCTGGGTCCATGAAATCGCGCGTAAATAGAAATCGCGCGGCGGAGATTGACGCGCATACCGTCGTCATAAGATTCAACGACGCGAAGACAGACTCGAATTACGGCGACATCGTGGGAAGGAAAACGTCGATGCGTGTGGTGAACGCAAAGCATTTTGGGTTTCGCGAGACGGAAGATGAATTTGTCGTGCAGCAAATGCGTTCTCCGCAAGCCTTTCGGTCGTTCATGGGCGAGCACAGAAGGAACCCGGGAACGCCTTTATACTCTTTACATCCCGATTTTGCATCGTACGTGATTAAATCGTTCCCGAAAATTCAAACGAGCGTTGGCTTTCAAGGGGTTTTGATGGCGTTGATGTCGTGCGGGACAGTGAACGTGTACGGATTTTCTCTCGGACCGAACGAAGGCTTTTCGCAATCGTATTACAGACCAGATTCGGACGAAGATCTCGACGCCGACGATGATAGCAGTAGAAATGCCGAAGCTCAAATGCTTCGTAAACGAGAACAAACCGAGTGGAAGGCTTTGAGCGCGATGAACGGGGCAGGGCTGATTACGTTTCGCGATAAGTGCGTTGAGAACTGTCATGTGAGTCGATCGCGTTGTGGTCAATGCATGAAAAAACAAGAAAAGGTGATCACGGGTGAAGTAGACGACGTCGACGATGGTGACGAGAATAGCGGTAGCAATGATGACGAGGATGGTAGTAGCGAAAACGATGTGCGAGCGGAAGAAGAAGCGTGAATTAGAAGATAGTCACAATTCGAGTCGATCGATTCACCCAACGCTGGCGGCGATAGCGATTCGATTTATAATACAATACATCGTTTGGTTCATGAGAACTACTTTATTTCCACGGTTTCAAAATCGGCAGCAATATAACTAGGAGTACAATCATCATGAGTATCGTAAACACGCAGGCCCATTTCCGCGTGTTCTTTTGGTATTCTCGAGCACTCACTAACGCCACTTGCCCTTGTTTTACGTACTCGGTCGACTTGGAAACTTGTTCCTGTATATCATCTATCATCTCTCCTTGCGCGTCGACTAGAACGCTCATGTCTAAAAAGATCTGATGTAAATCTAACAACCGCCGCTCTAACTCTCGAACTGCCTTGTGTCGTTCCTGAATTTCTTCGACCGTGTCTAATATCAAACCTCTGCCTTGATCTAAAATCGCTTGCTTAAACATTTGTTCATCGGCACCGTTTTCAATCATTGATTCGAGTTTTTCTTCCTCGATTTGTTCCCCAGTCAACGCAAAGAATCGCCTCTCGATGACTTCCTTGTGTTCGGTGCGCAACTTCTCGCGAAGGACTTGAAACTCAGCCATTTGCTCTTTCAACTTTGTTTTCAAAGCGTTCGAAACAGTTTCTCTGGTTTGTTTCTCGCTTCCATCCGCGCTTATTTTTTTCTCTCGTAGCAATCTTTTCAAGTCTTCGTCCATGTTTTGCACGCGCAGTTTAGCTTCACGCGCTAATGTTTTCGCCTTCTCCGAGCACGCGTTCATTTCATCTTTGATTCCTGACATTTCTGATGATTTTAAAGCGGACTTTCCGCGTTCGTGGAGTTGATGCAAGTTCACGAGCTGTTTTCGTATGTCCGAAAGAAGACTCTTAATCAATGTTGCGTCTCTTAAGAAGAGTTCCATCGTCGTTGGAGACGAAGTGGTTGATGTTGACGGCTCTGAAGAAACACCTCTTTCAACGTCAACGAATTCGTCTTTGTTAGTGCCTTTTGCTGATAAAAAACGACTCATCTGTTTGTTGTTGTTGTTCGTTTGCTCATCCCGGTCGTCAACTTCCGTCTTTTTTATCTCGCCGAGCAAATCGCTCATGTTGATTTTAGTTTTCGTTGCGCTTGAGACTTGTGAAGCGTTGTTGTTGTTGTTGTTGTTGTTATTGTGTCGCTTTACTCGTACGGTTTTTTGTGGAAAGGTGTGTGAAATTCAAAAAATCAAAGGAGTGAATTGTTTTAACTATCTCCTTCACAACTTTAAACACAACCACGATGTATCGCATGATATTAGTATAAAACAATGGGAGAGAGAGAATAATGAGTTCGTGCGCAGTTTGTTTCGACATCGTGTCAGGAAAATGCGTTGCATTATCCGAGTGCGGCCACGTCTTTCATCCTTCGTGCATAACGAAGTGGTTCGAAATCAAAAAGAAAATCAATCGACAGAACGGTTTTGCGATTCCAACAGCTCCTTGCGTCGTGTGCAGAGTTGATTTCGATATCAGCGCGGCGCTTCCGGTGTATTTAGATGTCCCGTTATCTGCGCTTAAAGCAAAGAGAAGAGACGACAAGAAGCGAAGCGGCGATACGAAGCAGAAGAAGAAGAAGAAGAAGAAGAAGAAGACCAATTTTGAAAAGAAAGAAAAAGAGAGAAGAAAAACAAACGTCCTCGAGAAGCAAGATGATGAGGATGTTGTCGTATTGGTTAGCAGTAGCGAGAGCGATGGAGATGAGAGTGATGATGCCGCTAATGATGATGGTGAGGAGCACTTAGAATCAGAAAATGAAAATGCAGAACTTCGCAGGCTTTTACTCGAAGAAAAGCGGAAAACCCGCGAAGCGGAAGATGCGGTCGTTTTGAATAGGTGTAACAACGATGCGTTCGCGCAAAGTAAAATGCAGCTGGAAACGCTACAAGTGGAGTATATGCAAGTGCAAGAAGAAAACAGAGTTGCGAAAGCGCGAGAGAAAATCGCAGTGGACAAAGCTAAAAATTTTGAATCGAGAGTCACGAGAGCTGAATCAGACGTCAAAATGCTTCGAAGCGAAATCTCGGCGTTGAAGCACCAAAGAGCGGTGGAGATGGACGTGTTCGCGGATAAAAATGCTGTGAGTAGTAGTCGCTTTTTCGAAGAGGAGCAGATTGCTCGATTGATGGATCAGAAGGATAAACGTATGGCGCTCGAATCCCTCGCTCGTTCTTTACGAATGAAAACAAAACACATCGTGACGCTCCAAGACGAATATTTCAAAGTAAATAAAAGTTTAAGAGTCGCGGAAAAGTCACTTCGCGATTTAGAGATGAAATACGCGAAGCGAAAGGCGAGAGAGAAGCAAACGAGGGAGGAGTTACAAAATCTTACGAGAGTAGAAAAGCAAAAGCATAGCGAAGTAGAAAGAAGCGGAATCGAAAATGGGATTAAAGAGGGCGATGTTGTTGTTGTTGATGATGATGACGACGATGACGACGACCTTTTGATTCTCGATGATGATGATAATAATAAAAGAAATAAACCGTCGAGTAACGTCTTACGCGACTCGAACAATAGGAACGATAGTATAAGCGGGAAAGCAATAACGCGGCTAGGTGGCAATGTAAAGAGTAGCTTCAATAGAAAAAACAATGCTAGTGGTGGCTCTTTCATACAAAATGGGGACGACGGCCGAGGCGGGAGAGCAACAATATTGACCACCTCTACAGGGGGAAAGCTCGAACGCAACAACAGAAATGATCGAGTGCCGTTAAGTCGAGGTGAGATGATGCAGAAAAATCTCTCCAGCTTCGTGCGTAAGGGACGATAGATAGATTTGTAGCATGTAGGTAGTAAAAAGTTGTGGGCGGTTAAACAGAGAAAGACGGCTTTTATGCCAAGTGGCATTTTCAATTTCTCCTCAGTACACCACAACTCACAAAGAAATCTCTCTCTACTTATTAGTGTCCCGAACACGATAACATCAACGCCTTTATACCATGACCCCATCGACAACTCTCTCCGTGATTTCCTCTCGCATCCTTCCGTTCAGCTCTTCGTT
>Ga0255771_1001820_pt1 | contig 22316 bp, 20 predicted proteins | sample 011ome_19_FD_179969 | JGI IMG/M metagenome (GOLD analysis project Ga0255771, IMG submission 179969) | Coastal salt marsh microbial communities from the Groves Creek Marsh, Skidaway Island, Georgia - 011510BT metaG (version 2) | ecosystem: Environmental > Aquatic > Marine > Intertidal zone > Salt...
GTGTAGTTCTGCTCATTGACCAGTACTTTGATGATGCCATAGGCATCAGCAATGGACGAAGGTTCGTCACGCACAACAATTAAAGTTTGATGGCATGCTTTCAAGAACGACAAGACCGATGGAGAGATACCGGCCGCGACATCCACGATCAAGTAATCAAGCGGTTCTTTGAATTCTGAGAATAATTGAATAATTCCACGCAGTTCAGCTTCCGAGAGATCCGCCATTTTACCGAGGCCGGATGCGCCTGGGACGACGAAGATACCTTCAGGGCCTCGGACAATAATGTCGTTGAAGGATTTCTCACCCGAAATGACATGACCGAAGTTATAGTCTGGACGGATCCCGAGGGCGAGTTGAACGTTCGCAAGCCCAAGATCTCCATCGAACAACATGACACGATGACCGGCTTTTGCCAGCGCAATCGAAAGGTTCGAGGACACAGTCGTTTTTCCGACTCCTCCCTTGCCACTTGCGATGCCGATAATCTTCAATGCGCTCATGATGGGCTAACGTGCCTCAAGGTCGTTGACGGGTCGAAGCGGACATGACATTGCGGTCTTTAGGATCCGTTCGTAACCCGACTAGATATTCAAGTGTAGACGTCTCCTCGCCTGTTTGTCGACCGCTTTCAGCCTCTCCTGGATCGTGCTCTGGTGGCATGATTTGAGGCCACTGAAAAATTTGGGTGGCTTCCGTTAAAAGTTCGTCGACTTCAATCAATTCAGCAGGAGTATTTAACTCAGCATTGGTTGTTTTGAGCCATAGCTGAAGGTCTTGCTGTCGAGACAACGCATCAATCAAAACCCACATGTCTGGCTGATCTGTCATTTGTACGACGTTGATGCTGTCCCATACAATTTGGGTCCCCAAAAGTTTGTCACAACTCGAGCGGGCGATTTCTGCGTTCACGACCAAATGCATCAATGCATCGGGAACAACGGATTGAATAGCCTGATGAGTCTGATCAAGGCCAAGGCCTGAGGTATCAATCAAAACGCTGTGATCACTCGGGATTTCCCGGAGAACCGTTTCAAGCATTTGTGGATTGACACAACGGAAGCAGCGTACACCAAACTTGGAGCACATCAATTGAATTTGGTTCCAAGCACCGAGCTTTTCATCTGCATAACTAATAACCGTGACGTCATTGGCTTTTGATGCATCAACCAACCGCGAAATGAGTTTTCCAATTAAGGTTGTTTTGCCGGATCCAGTTAATCCAAGGAAAGCGTGTACACCACTTAAATCCAGGGGATCATGATCGTTGGCCAGCAATGAGGATGCAAATAGATCATGAATCTTTGATGTCGCCTCGATCGGATCAGTAATGCCTTTGAGGGCCTCAAGAATCAACATTTTCGAAGCGCTTGGTATCGAATGTTGTGTAATGGATTGCTGGATGGGAGTTTCGTCGTCAGACATTTCCTGGCGCCAAGCAGACGCATTGCGCAGTTGCGCTAGTTCTTTTTTCAGCAAATGCATTTCTGATTTAAAGAGTTCCACGATTTCATGGGCTCGATCGGTCTCTGTTATCGCTTTCGCAGTTGTTTCTCCGTGTAAAACTGACGAGAAGCGTTGACGAGGCGTCTGAGATTTTGGTGTTTCAAGTAATTGATGATCTGGAACATCGATTAAACTTGGATCGGGTGCGATATCCACCGCCACGATCATTTCAAAACGTTGATTGACTTTTTGGCTTGATATTACCAGCGCATCGGGACCAAATTGTTGCTGGACCATTTCCATCGCATGCTTACTGTCTTTGCCAATAACACGGTTGAGTTCCATAGAGGTGTTCCTTATCTCGATTCTTCAATCTGTGCGGATATCGTTGCCACGACGTTCACGGATTGATCTTCTGGGATTTCTGTATAAGACAGCACGGTCAAATCTTGGATCCGTGGTCGTATTAAATTTGATAGCCAAGGCCGAATAATTGGTGAAACCACCAAGATTGCGGGTTGTCCCTGGTCTTCGATTTTTTTCACTTCAACGCGCATGGACTTGAACAGAGCTTCCGCAAGCTCTGGATCAATCGTTAAAGTTTTACTCTGCTGCGACTGCTGAACCGCATTATGCAGCATCTGTTCGAGTTGCGGTTCGAGCGTCATGACAGGCATTTCGTCTGAGATATCGATTAGGCTCTGGACGATCATTCGCCCGAGTTTTGGTCGAATCAGGGCAGTCAAATCATCAGGATCTTGTGTTTTTCCGCCTTCTTCGTTGAGAACTTCTAGGATAGTTCGCATGTCGCGGATTGGTACTCCGTCTCGCAGTAGGTTTTGCAGCGTCCGAGTGATTACTGCCAAACTCAATTTGCTTGGAACAAGGTTTTCAACCAGTTTCGGTGAGCGCTCTGTCGTCTTATCCAGAATTTGTTGAACCTCGTCATGACCAAGTAATTCAGCGGCTGTTCCGTAAAGAAGACTGTTTAAATGTGTGGCGATCGCCGTCGAGGGATCCACCACGGTATAGCCGAGTGTGCGAGCATGGTCGCGTTGTGATGACTCAATCCAAACTGCTTCGAGCCCGAAAGCCGGTTCTTTAGTCGCAATTCCGTCGATTGGAGTTGTAATGTGGCCTGGATTGATTGCCAGTTCTTTGCCAGTGTAACTCTGCCCTCGACCTCGAAGGACGCCATTGACGAGCAAATGATAGGTATTGGGCTCGAGATCGAGATTATCGCGAATTCGAACTGGCTGGATGAGGAAGCCTAGCTCGGTCGACAATTTCTTGCGGACACCTTTGACTCGGTTGAGGAGTTGGCCGCCGGCTTCATTATTGACCAACGGAATCAGACCATAACCAATTTCTAATGAAATGAGATCAACTTGGCTGACGTCTTCCCACTGAACGTCTTGGTCTTCTGATGGTGACTGGATTGTCGCGGTTTGCTCCGCCTCAGTTTGATCAAGATTCTCATTTTTTCGTAAGCGATAAACTAAGTAGCCAATTCCTCCAGAAACAAATGCCAAGGAAATAAAGACCGTAGATGGCATTCCAGGAATGATTCCGAGGAGCAGAAGAATCGCTGCCGTGACATAGAGAGCAGTTGGGTTTGCCAATTGGCTGGTGGTCTGTTCAGTCATTGATTGACTGGTCGTTACACGGGTGACGACGATCGCTGTTGCAAGTGAAAGAATCAGTGAGGGGATCTGTGCAACCAAACCATCACCAATAGTCAGTAAGACATAAATCTCTCCAGCATCTCGGAAAGACATATCGTATTGCGTCATACCGATGGCCAGGCCGCCGATGATGTTAATGATCAAAATGAGTAATCCGGCGACTGCATCACCGCGAACAAATTTACTCGCACCATCCATTGAGCCGAAGAAGTCAGATTCCTGGGCAATTTCTGCACGTCGTAATTTTGCTTCTTCTTGATCGATGACACCGCTATTAAGGTCTGCGTCTATGGCCATTTGTTTGCCAGGCATAGCATCGAGTGTGAATCGTGCGATAACTTCCGAGACTCGGCCTGCTCCCTTGGTCACAACAATGAAGTTAATGATCATCAGGATGCCAAAGATGATAAACCCAACGAGATAATTTCCGCTGATTACAAAGTTACCAAAGGCCTCGATCACTTTGCCAGCCGCGTCCGTTCCTTCGTGGCCGTTGACCAGAACAATCCGCGTCGATGCCACGTTGAGGGAAAGGCGTAGCATGGTCGCGAAGAGAAGAACCGCTGGAAATGACGAGAAATCCAACGGCTTCTCTGTGTGAATCGCAATCATGATCACAATTAGCCCAATCATAATATTCAAAGTGAACAAAATATCGAGTAAGAATGTTGGCAAAGGTAGAATCAGCATCGCAATGATGAGGAGAACGAGCGCAGGGATCCCCATAGACTTCCAGTCCAAGTTCGGGATCCGTTGACGAAAATCTGACAGCGCTAATTGCACAAATATCTACCCATGAATCAATGTGTTATTGATAATTCCCCGGTATTGACCTGGGACCCTTGTTAAGCCTCAGCAAGAGCGATGCCAACTTGGATATTGGTTTGGTGGTTTGGGTTGGTGAATGTGCGGCTGGTCTCTCGGTAAATATTTTTCGATTATGTCCGATATACGTTCTAGATCCTAAATTTGTTCTGGCATCAATTCTGCTAGAGCCGGTAGGGTGGACGAATATGCGGTCGGAGAACAAACATGCGAGCATCACTAAAAACACTTGTGATATTAGGAACAGCAGTACTGACGGGTTGTACTGTGACGATGGCACCGCCGGGGCAAAATACTGCCGCTTATCCGGCAACGCCTCCACAAACGACAGTTGTCGAAACCAAGGCGATCCCCGTTGTTGAGCGTCGTAGTGCGATTCGTGCGACAGGGTATGCGGTGATCAGCGTGCAGCCATCGGACGTTGACGCTCAACAGCGGTTATTGGCGATTCGTGCATCGAAGCTTGATGCCTATCGAGGGTTGACTGAGCAGGTCTATGGTCAGTACTTAGATGCAACGACAACGGTCGCTGATATGGCAGTACTGAGCGATACCTTCAGAACACAAGTTGAAGGTGTCATTTATGGGGCGAAAGTGGTCAGCATTGCGCCTGTGGGTGAGGATACCTACGAAACCACCATGTCATTGGATCAAGACGTCGTTGACGATTTGCGCGCCTTGTATTTGGCATCGATGGCAAGCCGGTCGTAACGGAACGAACCATGCGGTATTTACTCGGCATCATTTGTAGTCTCGCCAGCACCTTTGTGTGCGCTGAATCGCATCAGGGATCTGATGCGAGTGAGGCGATTCTGACTGCCATCAAAGAACGCTTTGTTGCCCAAGCACAGGATGCGGACACCCAAGTGACCAATACCGCGTGGCTTGATAGTGACGGGAGATTGCATGAAAGCACGATGATTCGGTCTGATGTTCGTGTTCGTGGCGTTCAGGTACGGAGTTATCTGGAGGAGATGCGCCGTCCTGAAGTGGAAATTGCCTTGGACGACAAATCTGGTGCGCTACCCCAATGCTTTACCAACGACGATCATCTCATTCGAACGGTTAAAGTGTATCCTGCACTTCACCAGGGTCCATTTGATGTTAATCATGCAGGTCTCGTTCGTCAGTTGGGTCAGATGGTAACTAGAGAATTCAACCAAAGACTCGAACGCAGTCCGTTTTGGCACACTTTGCCATTGACGCAACCATCCAGCAGCTATTTGCAAATGGTGTCCGGGATCAGATCTGAACTCTCTCGCTATGAGATTCAGATCGGATTGAGTCCGGGCTTTGCGCCTGAGATGCATCAGCCCCAACGTGTGCCGGGATCGGATCCCGTTAGTAGCTTTTTTAACGGCCATCCCTCCTGGCTCGAAGAATCTTGGATTCGTCTTGATGTTTCACTCACCGATGCCGCCGACAGTAACTTGGTTTGGCGGGGTAACAGCCACGTAAGAATCCCGGTAAGGCCCATTACCTACACAGAGGGTGTATTGCCGAACGAGTTGACTAAAGAAGTCGGTCAGCTCATGAATCAATGGGTCGGTGATCTTGCTGAGTTTGGTCGTTGTGAGCCGATTCATTTTGCAGTCATCCGTCAGGGGGAGAATACCTATCAAATCGACGGTGGTGCCGCGTCGGGTATCGCCGCTGGCGATCAACTGTTATTGATCGATCGGAATACAATTCCACAGCGGACATTTGAGCCGGGTACCTTGGCTCAATTGTCATTGATCAAAGTGACTCAAACTTTTGAAAATAGCGCGACCATTGAGCATGTGGCTGGGGCTTCCCTAGAACAGATCGGTGGTAAAGTGGCGTTACCGTTTTAACAGGGACCAACTATGTGGCGATTTGCGAGTATTTTATTGATCGGCGTCTCGTTACCGGCGGTCGCTGCAGATATGTCGGTGGATCAGGCGGTTTCGCGCCTATTAAAAGAGATCGAAACAGAAGTTGAGGTGCTGAGGGTCCCCATTCCTGCTGCTAAAGTGATAGCAGAGAAAGGTGCCGGATCTGATGCTGACATCTCTGACGCCAAAATCGTGACCAATGGAACCCACCGGGTTCGTCGGGGCGAAACCCTCGACATGGTGATCCGTAAAGTTGCTCCGAATTCAGCGATTCAACCACGCATTCTCCGGCAGGCGTTTGTGCGTGCCAATCCGCATGCGTTTCGTCGTGGAAATCCGAATTGGCTCTATGCAGGCGCTGTCTTGCAGGTTCCTGATATCGAGCATTTACGTCAGGTCATTTTTAAAACATCACCTAACCGGTTGAAAAAGAATATCAGTGACGAAAAGGCCGGCTGGGTTCGGTTCCCCTAAATGTTGCTTCCGGTCTCGAGTCTACTGGGGTCGGAGCGGGGATCACAGAGTGTAGCGCGCGTCATTCAGGCGACCTATGGCCGGCCAGTGACAATAGCCTCAGATGGTCTGAGGTATCAGCTGCATTACGACGCCGCCAAGCAGACTGTGGTTTTAAAGGTCAGCGGCGGTGAATCGAATCAGCAAGTTCAAGTATCGGCGAATCGTGATTTGGTTGCGTTACTCATGAAGTATGGGGATTTATCGTTAACACCTTTTCAGTCCGGTGCTCGACATGTCCCAGTGCTTAAAGGATTGGTGCCGACCCCAACCCCCACACAGATCCTATTGATCTATGAACCAACTAAAGCGTCGGTTATGTATGAGCCTCGGGCTGATAGCCAAATGGCTCCAGCAATGCGTTCACATCCAATGCTAGCTGCGATGCATCCGATCGATGCGCGGGGAGTGGGTCGAATTCTGGCTCAGCAACCCGCGAGTGGCCTAGGTTTTCCGCCCCCAGGGGCGAGCCCGCAACCGTCGCCACTTGAGAATTCGGATCAGCTCGTTCGTTCAGTGATAACATCGGTGTCAGTGGACCAGGGGAATAAAAAGATGCTTATTCCAGATATCAATCCGGCGATGCCTCGGCCAATTGCGCCTGATGCATTACCCAATAGTGTGCCGATCACTCAGCCGATTGCAGCAGAGCTTGGTCTCAAGTCGGGCCAAGTTATTCAAGCGTTGGTTTCAAGTGCTGGTGATAAAATGGCACTGCAACTCAATAACCGAGACATTCCACTACCACCAGGGATGCGTTTACCCGAAGGTCAAGTGACACTCCGTGTCGCGCAGGGCCAACAGGGGCTGATGTTGCTGTTTAACCAGGCGCCAGCCTCGCCCGCGAGTCAGGCAGTTGCTGTCGGAGGTCTCTCCGCGACTCTCGCTGAAATTCTCGCCAGACCATCTTTCAAATCTCAGTTTTCAAGTTTGTTTTCTCCACGGACGTTGGAAACCTTATTGTCTGGACAAGGGTTGGATCGAGAAGCAGTGCGACTTAAAAATCAGCGATTGGATTCGAATCATTTAAATGCTCAAGCCATCGCACGGGGTGTTCAGTTTGGTGGTTTAAATACGGAACGTGCGCTACTTGAAGGGATCTCACTGTCGGCTCAGACCTTAAAGCCTTGGTTAAGACAGCTCCTTCGACTGTTGCCGGCGCAGTCGGAATTGACCGCTAAAATCTCTGAATTGATCGGCGAGTTAGAGCGTTTTCAGTTGGATGCTGTACCGAGCTCAGCGGGTCGTGATTATTCGGGATTTGCGTCACTGTTATTATTCCGTGACCAGCCGCCGGTCGAGTTAGTTTTCGAGCGGTTTCGGTCGGTCGATGACGAAAGACATTCCTCATGGGTGATCAATTTACATACCTCGCTTGAACATCTCGGCGAGATTTGGCTGAAGTCCACATTCTCGCAATCGAATGTCGAACTAGTGATGTGGGCAGTCGAGAAGAAAACCGTTGACTTGGCTAGAGAGAGCAGTCTTGATTTGCAAGAAGCTCTTTCGGAACTCGGATTAAATATGCGGTCGTTTCAGATATTGAATTCAGAACGTACTAACTTTCCAGAACGGTCTATGCCAATGCATTCCAACTTGGATTTAAAGGCATGAGATTTAAATCGAAAAAAGCAGTCGCATTAGAATACGGCCAACGAGAGTCACCGAGCTTGATTGCCAAAGGCGATGATGAGCTCGCTTTTGAGATCATTGCTGAAGCAAAAAAACATGGCATTTTTATCGCGGAAGATCCGCAGTTGGTTGCGGCCTTATCTAGAGTAGGTTTATCTGAGGAGATCCCAGAGGAGCTCTATCATGCCATCGCAGTCATACTATCGTGGGCCTACTGGATGAAAGGACTACGCCCAAACAATTAACCTCTGCTGTCTCGTGCTGGATGAAATTGTGGTTCAACCGAGATCAATGGTTTGGCATGAGATGGTAGCTCTTGAGTTTGAAGCAATAGATCAACGGCTTTGGTGATCCACTTTGGACGGAAAAATGCAATTAACAAACCCATAGCTCCAGTGACCAGTAATCCGAGATACACAAGCTTCATGCGGGCTGTGAGCGGTTGCTCTGGGAGTAAAGTAATTAAGCCAGAAGAGATCCAAGTTTCTGAGCCAACGTCTAGAAGGTTAAGACGTGACCATACCCCGAACTCACAGACAACCGTCACTGGATCAGGGGCGGTTTTTTGTGTTAGTACTCTTGAGAAAACCGTGGGTAAGTCACGGATGTTGACACGGGTAGCGTTCACTGTGGCGTACCGATGAACTGCGTCGCCATCCTCGCACTCGATTTCAGGTCTAGGAACCCATTGTTGCTGATCAGTCTGGATAATATTGGTGCATGCAACCAGGAAGAATATAGAAAATAAGCTGAGCGAAATCTTCTGCAAATCGCCGGTACCCCCGTTTACATTCCCCAGTAACCGCATTAACCGCCGCGCTTTTTGGACCCTAGCATGCCTAACTTATCATAGAGCTCCAACGGCCTATTGTCAGAGCCATTCCTGAGCGTATTTAGGGCAGATTTAACTGTCTCAATTTTTTTGTTGATTAGCAAATCGTTACGTTGAAACTTGTTTTTGCAAGACTCCATTACCTCGATGAGGTCGGCCATACTTTTATACGAATGGCGAGAATCGTTATTATCAAAGGAGGATACAGCGTGAGTGTGGGTTAGGTCTTGAAGTATCGTCAATTTCTCCGGTTGGAGAGATTCGAACTCATCCAGATTGGAAGACTTCAATACATCAAATTCCCTGTCAAGAATAGTTTCAAGCGTTGAAGCGAGCCTTAAGGCTTTTTCGGCGTCGTCACTACGCGAACTACTCATTTCAGATAAGTTTTTCTATCGCGGCAAAATTCGCGGCTACACGCTTTCCGTCGATTGGATAAGTGCCTTCAGCAATTGCATTTTTGATTTGCTCAACTTTGGTTTGATCAAACCCACTGCGATCCAATTCCTGACGAACGGCAGAGCTTAACTCAACAACATCCCCGGGGCTCTCACCCTTTTTTTCCGAAACCTTGCTGGTTTTTTCGCCAGCCAAATCGTTTGTGACACTGTCAGAATTCTTCTGTTTATCGAACCCGACATTAGCGCCTTTTAATAAACCAGATACACTGTCAACCATATCATCCTCCACCTTCACAATCGGTTAATCGGTTGATCTTCAGATAACTTTAGCATTTTTTTAAAAAATTTATCGAATTCCCTTGGCCCTATTTTTTCCGACAACAATTCCTCGAATAAGCTGACCTGATTCCACATTTTCGAGCCGAATTTGTTGATGGTACTGGCCATCTTCCAGGGCTATGGTGTCGACTTCAATTTTTATAGAGGTTCTCTCAATAGTTAATGTAACCGCGTCACCCTTTTTCACTAATAACGCCTGCGTAATGTCAGTGCGCTTGATGGGCTCTAGCGGACGAATCTGACGAGTAGTCTGAAGTCCAACGACCTCGGTCAAATCGGTTAAAAGAGAGGTTCGGAATCTATTTTGCGGGAGCCATTGGATTTCTACTAATTCATCTTCGATGATCGTCCCGTGCGGCAAGGGTCTTGTGGCAACAACAACTGGGTTCAGAACTTCGGTGTTATGGTCCGATAGAACACTATTAGCCTCGATATCTGTTTTTGCCAATAAACGTTTGTTAATGATATTGGTTATTGGTAAATGGTCATCTATGGTATGCGCAACTTTGATTCTCTCTATGGCTGATCGCGCTATGGTCTGACCCGCGGTAACCCGATGCGTTGTTGCATAAACATAAGTCGTCGACCCTAGATCCTCGTCTGTGACCGGTTCACCAGAATCAATGTCTCTGAGGGCCACTAATCCAAGCCAACTCTGTTTCGGTTGCAAGATGTCAGTCTCTTCAATCGTTTGGCCCCGCTGTATTGGGCGAGTAGCGACACGCCTGCTCTGTTGGTCGGCGATTTCGACTTTAACGAATAGGTTCCAAGATGCAACGCAGGAGACTTGGACTGTGTCGCGATTATTAAACGGAAACGACAAATCCAACGGAGAATCACACGGCTGAATAGTTATGTTCTTGTTAAGTTTTCCTACGACAATGTCCGAAATGGGCACGTGGCTTTGTTCGGCTACCCATTGCCTTACCGCTTTCTCCAATGCCTCAGGCTCGCCTGGAAATGAACTCGCTAACGGCTGAGAACCGCACATTGAAAGGCACGTAATTAAAAGTAGTCTTTTCATGCGGTCAGTATGCCTAAGTTGGCCTCTAGAGCAATCCTGAATCCGGCCAATGATTGCCGATGCAGACCAAATTCTTTGCCGCTTTTTATTATTTATCAGGTCGCCTTTGAGGTAGCCACTTGTGTGGCACGAGTATTGCTTAGCCGTAAGTGTCTAATTATCGACAACTAAGGCGGAAACTTGAGAGCAATGGAACGATGAAGTTAATTGAATCTCCATTCGGAATCCACGAGAAGGCCCTGGCGGTTAGAAACCAGCGAATGCAGGTAATCGCGTCCAACATCGCGAACGCTGATACCCCACACTTCAAAGCCCGAGACGTCGACTTTAAAAAAGTTTTGGGTGGGATGGGACCGTCCCCCATGGCAGCTACTAATGCCAGGCATTTTGAGGTCGGAGAAACAGAGTCTTCCGAAGCGCTCGTGTATCGCGTTCCATTCAATGCGGCAGCAGATGGTAATACTGTCGAGATGGGTGTTGAGCAGGCGAAATATGGTGAGGCGGCCAGTGATTTTCAAACTACATTGAGCTTCTTAGAAGGTCGAATTTCCGGAATCCGTAAAGCATTGAGGGGTGAATAATCATGAGTATCAAGAATATTTTTGGTATCGCTGGAACGGCGATGAATGCCCAAACGATCCGGATGAATACCACGGCATCAAATTTAGCGAATGCCGGAACGATAGCTGGCTCCGAAGAGGATGCTTTTCGTGCCAAACGGTCTGTATTCAAGGCGTTAGTTGACCAGCAAGATTTGAATCGTGGTTTTGATCATTTGGGTGGTGTCAAGGTCGCAGAAATTGTCGACGACCAAACACCCGTTCGGAAAGTATACGATCCAACGAATCCCGCGTCTGATGCGGATGGTTATATGTATGCCTCTAACGTCAGCGAGGTGACAGAGATGGTTGAGATGATCGCCGCATCGCGCTCGTACCAGAACAATGTCGAGGTCGTTACGACTGCTCGACAATTGATGTTGAAAACATTAGATCTTACGAAGGTGTAAAAAATGGAATCGACGATCTCTCTCGCGAATACCGGAATCTTAACTAAGCAAGAATACGAAGACTCGAATTTAGTGGTCGATTCACGTGATGATGGAATGGATAGAAATGCGTTCTTGACATTGCTTACAACGCAACTACAAAGCCAAAACCCATTAGATCCGATGAAGAATGAGGAGTTTGTTGCCCAGCTCGCCCAGTTCTCGCAACTAGAGGCGACATATGGGATGTCGGCTTCTCTGGAAGAAATGGCGAAATCGCAACGCTCTGAGCAGCTCATGCAAGGAGCGGTATTGGTTGGGAAAGATGTTTTCGCTCAAACAGGTCTCATTTCGACTGACGGAGAGAGCGCATCTGAACTTCATTTTGATCTTCCTAATGGCGCCGATCAACTTGAAATTGGTATCTTCGATCCCTCCTCTAACCAGAGGATTCGAAATATGGTCATCGGACCCCAGCAGCCTGGTACAGCAGAGCTTGCATGGGATGGCAAGTTGCCGGGTGGCGAGCCTGCTCCAACGGGTCAGTATATTGTCCGCGCATCGGTGACTCAATCAGGAGTGACGGCGCCGATCACACCAAAAACCTATTCATCTGTGAAATCGATAGGCTGGGATGCATCCACAGCCGAGCTCAACGTCGATTTTGGAAACAATATTTCATTGCCGATTAGCTCTGTAAACAGAGTTGGTCAGTTTTAAGGGAGTCAGACCATGTCATTTTATACCTCACTCACAGGCTTGAACGCAGCAACCACGCAACTGGCGGTGACCTCGAATAATATTGCGAACGTCGCGACCACTGGATTTAAACGTTCGCGAGCAGACTTCGGCGACATTTTTGCGACATCACCATTGCAGAAGGCTTCTACGGTTGTTGGTAAAGGTACTGCGTTGAAGCAGGTATCTCAGGAGTTTTCTCAGGGTAATATCGAGCTCTCTGGTAACACACTCGATCTGGCGGTCACGGGCGAGGGTTTCTTCCCTTTGAAATCAGCAGATGGCCAAGACCTGTACACAAGAAACGGGTCATTCTTGCTTGATGACAAAAACCGCGTGGTGAACTCGGCAGGGCAGTTCTTGAACGTTGCGACGGTTGACTCCCTCGGTAAAGCTGACTTTGACTCCGAGCTTACGCCCCTAAAGATTGATCCAGCGACTATTGGCGAGGCGATTGCGACCTCAGAAATTGACTTATCAATCAATTTCCCTGCTGAGGGTGAAATTGCCACCTTCGTAGATGATCTTGGCGTCACGCGGACAAAGGCATTCGATCCCAATGATCCGACCACCTATGCAAAGTCGTCGGCGGTCACTATCTATGACGACAACGGTAATGATTTCTTGTTGACCGTCTATTACGCCAGGACGCAGGTCGCTTCTGCAGATCAGCCATCAAACAAATGGCAGTCTTATGTCTACCTCGGTGATCAGTTGATTGAGCCGGCGCTGAGCCAGGCAACCTCAACCTCCGGTGAGCCAATGTATGTCAATAAATACGGACAGATTCAGCCTGAATCGGCAGTCCCAGTGCAACTTAGGTCCACAAACGAGACCTACCAGAAGTTTAATCTAGATGATCTCTCCAACCCAATTGAATCAACCCCCGCGACAATTAATAGCGCGATCCTCACTGCGCTGCAGTATCAGACGGGCGAGGCTGAAGTTGGCATGACCATCGATGGTTTGGGTTTGGCTAACGAGAGCGTCGAGAATCTGGTCGCTGAGACAGGCGACGGTGCCACAGCTGTATTCACGGTCCCCTCAACAGCGGATGTCACAACGATTGACGATTTATTTGTCACGGTAGATGGTTCTGCGATGTTCACCCCTACTATCCTGGATGTGGTGGGGGACGGCTCGATATCCTCATATGATTTGAGCTCTGACGGGGAGCTGGGCGTCTTTGGTGCGGTGCTGGCTGCTGACGAGCTAACAGTCTGGCAGAATGGTGAAGAACTCACGGCTGGCACAGACTTTAGCGTCACAGACAACATACTGTCATTCACGTCGGTACCAAATTCGGGTGATTTTATAAGGGTCATGCGTTCTTACCAGATGAACGAAGTGACACCCGTAGCAACTAGCTTCAGCGGTACACAGGTCGCAGTCGATGTGACGAATGGAATCGGAGATGGTGCGACGACCGCATTTACCTTAGAAAGTGATATCGAGTCTGATATTTCGAGTTATGCGGTTCTCGTCGATGACACAGAAATGGTCGAAGGCGTGGACTTTAGCATCAGTGAAGATGTGATCACATTTAACGTCGCGCCAGCCTCGGCCGCAGTGATCGAGGTGGTCCATAAAACTCAGTTTACTCTCGACTCCGATGTCGCAGACGACGTAGAGCGTTATAGTTTTTCTTACACGAATTCTGACGGGGTTGAGACGCCATTATCGTTTACTAACGGGGATTTCACTGTCAGTGGGACAACTCTCACCCTTGCCTCTGCGGTTTCGACGTCACTGACGATGAGCGTTCAGTCAGCCCAAACGACGATCTCATCATCGTTATCGGCTACAGTAGTTTCGAATGAGCAGAATACTGAAAGTTTCTCCGGGGTAGTCGGTGACGGCGCTACGGTTGTTTTTACACTTGCTGAGTCTATCGCCGACGATAGCTTATATACAGTTACCGTCAACGGAATCTCTCAGACTGTAGATACCGACTTTACGATCTCTGGTAACACCCTAACGTTCACCGCAGCACCGGGAGCTGGCGAGACGATTGCGGTCGCGTTGACCGCTGACTCAAGTGCCATCGGCTTTTCCGGAGCAGTCGGCGATGCGACCACAACAGACTTCACCTTATCCAACGATATATCCGCCGACATCGAGAGCTATCTCGTATTCGTGGATAGCGCAGAAATGGTTGAAGGAACGGATTACACGGTCACAGGAACCACATTAAGTTTTACAGCCGCACCGTTAGCTGGTGAGGCGATCGAGATCAAGAGCGCCAAAGAATTTACCCTCGGATCAGACATTGAAGATACCCTTGATGATCACGTTGTGCTGGTTGATGGCGAACAAGTCACCGAATTCAGCGTGACAGGAACAGCTCTTAGTTTTACAAATGCGCTAGACGCTGACGCCACGGTTCAGGTCATTAATGCAAGTCGTTACACGTTGGATAACAGCGTTAGCCTTTTAAATACGGGAGCTGATGACTTTACAGTCTTGGTTGATGGTGTTGCGACGACAGGAGTGTCAATTTCCGGTGGCACGGTCACCTTTGACTCAGCTCCAGCCTATGGCTCGACTGTAGAAGTTATCTCCACTGTTGACTATACGCTTGATCAAGATATTGGAGATGATGCTGCACTCTATGATGTTTTGCTCGATGGTGAGCGATTGGCCTTGGGGACGGATTACAGCATAACCGCCGACACATTGGCTTTGTCGCGCGAAATCGGTGCAACCTCTGCGCTTCAGATTCTCCGAAAGAATGATTTTTCTTTCACCGAAGAGACTGACGGGACCTTTACTGTTGGGTTGACAGCAGCTCCCGCCGAGGACGCTACTGTCACCATCGCCCAGGCTGTAACATCAGAGGATTGGCTCAACACCGCCGGAGATGGTTCAGATACTTCGTTTAACTTGTCCAACAGTATCCGCTACACGAGCGATGTATCCGTCCTGCTTGACGGTGTCGAGCAAACCTATGGTACCGATTACAGTATCTCTGGATCAGTTTTAACGTTTGTTGATGCGCCTGCCGATGGTGCGACGATTACGGTTCGCCCCACGGACGATACCACTAGCCTCGCTATTCAACTGCGCGAAGCATTTAAGGTCGCGATCGATGTGCCGGATACCGTTGATGACACTAATATCGCCGAGCAGGGTTATGAGGTAACCATCGATCTCTCTGAACTCGCGGGCCAATCTTTCAATGGTAAAAATCTAGCAGCTGAGGTGTCTCGTCAACTGAACGAACAATTGGGCTCGCGCGCATATTTCGATCTATCGAATGATTCTTCGCTTGGAAAAATGACCGTAGCCGCCGATGCGACGAGTACTCTCGACGCGGAATCAATCGATATCGATGTTGTCAGCTACCTGGTGAGCCAAGACGCGGATGTGGATCTAGCTGCGATCACAAGTGAGGACTTTGCAGCAGCCATTCAGGATCAGCTGAATGCATCGACAGAGCAAGGCGTTACTTTTTCTGTTGACTATTCGCTGGCTGACAAGGCATTCAAAATCTTCCGGAGTGATGACGCGACACTTACCATGGAGGCAACGCTCGATTCCAATTCAGTTGCTACAAACAACCAATTGTTCGGATTGACTGGCAGTATTGATCGGACTCTCGATCCAAATACTGGCATGTTTATCGACACATCGGCCTATGACGTTTACGCAAATGGTGATGCGATGCTTGATGAGAGTGCGCAGCGATATGGCGTGAAGGTTGAATATGATGAGGCTACAAATCAATTCTCGATTGCGTCTGGGACTACCGGTGATACCTCTAATATCCGGATGTATGACGTCAATGACGCCGTGCAGGAAATGCTCGGCTTTGTTACGTCGCAGACAACATTCGATGATGCGGATTTAGTCGTTAACGCCAAAGAATCAACAGATTTAGCAGAACGGGGTCTGGTCTCGTTAGCGGCCAAGGTTTTTGGTAACCCGTTATCAGTCAACGTGGCGTCTACCTTCGAGGTAAATGATTTATCCAACGAATTTTCCGTCACTGTCGATAACGTGACAGAAACATTCGTGATCCCGGAAGGCACCTACAACTTGAATGAATTCATGTCCACGCTAGAGCGACGGATTAATGCAATGGCAGACGAAGATGGTCGGACCGTGAACGGCGTTTCGGTCTCTTACGATCCGACGACCGAGGGCTTGGTGTTCACATCTGGAACCACCGGTAACGAGTCGTTTCTGCAGGTCTCAGGGAGTTCACGTTGGGGATTGTTGAACCTCGATCCAGGCCTTGGATCAACTTCAACATTCATTGAGCCTGAAACTTTTGCGAGCGCAAATGATCTCCCGGCGGAAGTTTACGTTCGCTTTAACAATACCACCGGTCGTTGGCAGGAATACAGCGCCTCGCCGGATTTGAACATGCTTGAATTGACTGAAAGTCAGCAGTTTGATGAGACGCGTCAACCGCAGTGGAGACCCTTATTTCTCGATAAGGGGGAGCTGACCTTTGACACCTCGGGTAATCTTGTATCGCCACTCACCGGTGTTGAATTAGATAACGTTGTTATTGGAGGTTCTGGTAACTCGTTGCAGATCGATATTGATTATAACGGATCTACACAGTTTACCGGCGAATTCTCTGTGAATGCCCAGAGTCAGAATGGCCAACCAAACGGGAACCTAGTTGGTCTCGATATCGGTGATGATGGCTTGGTGACGGCTTCTTACTCCAATGGTTCTCAGCAATTGAAAGGAAAAATCATCCTTGCCAATTTTTCGACACCGAATGGGTTGCGGCAATTGGGTGACTCTACCTTCTTGGAGTCGGCGGAATCAGGGGCGGCAACGCTAGCCGAACCGGGTTCAGCAGGCGTTGGCACGATCCGTGCTGGTGCAAGGGAAAGGGCGAACCTGGATTTGACATCTGAGCTGGTCGACTTGATCACAGCGCAGCGAAACTTCCAAGCCAACGCCAAGGGTCTTGAGACGAGTACTACCTTGACTCAGACCATTATTAACATTCGAGGTTAATCACCTAGGGGCCTTGTGAAATGGATCGTTTAGTTTTTACAGCACATATGGCGCAACGCGAGTATCGACTCGACCGCCAAGTGCTGACGAATGATATGGCTAACGTGTCCACGATCGGCTTTAAAAAGGCCCTGTCGACCGCAAACGTCGCAGTTAAGGTTTCCGGAGATGGGTTTGATTCGCGTTTCCTACCTCGAGCATTTACTCAAAATCTGGTCGATATGACCGAGGGTGAACGGATTGTAACTGGGCGCAACTTAGATCTGGCGATGGACGGGAAAACTGTTCTCGGTGTTCGGGCCGATAACGGTGACCTTGCGTTTACGCGTCGAGGCGATTTACAGGTTACGGCCGATGGAATCCTACAGCTAGTCAATGGCAGCCCAGTTCTGGATGATAAGGGCTCACCTATTTCTGTCCCGACCGGGGTAACTCTGTCTGTCCGTTCCGATGGTACGGTGCTGGCTCGTGACCCCAATGATTCAGCCTCGCCTGGTTTAGAAGTCGCCCAACTGATGTTGCGTGACGCCAGTCAGACTGCGTTGATGCGACGGGAGGATGGTTTTTTTCAGCCCGTGCCAAAGGTAGATCCTCAGTCTGAATTGGTTCAGCGAGACATAAACGGCAACCCTTTAGGTGTGCAGGGTCCGCTCCTTTATGCAGAAGGTTTTCCCGCGCAAGACTTTGAGTCTGGACCAGAAACGCCGTCGGTTTCGAGCGGGATTCTGGAGGGGAGCAATGTATCGACGGTCGAGTCGCTGGTTAAGTTTATCGATCACATGCGTAACTTTGAAATGCAAACCAAGGTGATCAAGGAAATGAAAGACAACGATCAAAGTGGCGCCAGCATGATGCGGCTGTCATAAGGAGTAAGCTAATGGAAGCCTCGCTATTTGTATCAAAAACAGGGTTAGACGCGCAGCAAACGCGGATGACTACGATTTCAAACAACCTTGCGAACGTCAGTACGACCGGATTCAAGCGTGATCGTGCGGTCTTTGAGGACCTCTTGTATCAGAATATTCGGCAACCAGGCGGCTCCACAGGTGCTGACACAGTGTCTCCGACTGGGATGATGATCGGTACCGGTGTAAGGATCGTGGCAACAGAAAAAAATCACGAGCAGGGCAGCATGGTTCAAACCAACAATGCTCTAGATCTCTCCATTCTCGGCGAGGGCATGTTCCAGATTCTTCAGGGGGACGGGACGATAGCCTACACACGCGATGGCTCGTTTAAGTTATCTCCTGAACGGAACCTGGTAACAGCATCCGGGGAATTACTCCAGCCTCAGATAACGATCCCGCAGGACGCTGAATCAGTGAGTATTGGTTCTGATGGAACGGTGACTGTTCAGCCAACAGGAAACGCTGAGGAGATCAATATCGGTCAAATCCAGGTCGCGCGATTCTTAAATTACGCAGGCCTTGAACCAATGGGACGAAACTTGTATGCCGAGACCACCGCCAGTGGTGCACCGGTAGTCGTGAATCCGTCTGAGGAGGGCGCCGGATCGTTGCAGCAAGGTTCTCTCGAAGGGTCGAATGTGAACGTGGTCGAAGAGATGGTTGCGATGATCGAGACACAGCGCGCGTACGAAATCAATTCGAAGGCGATTTCCTCGGTCGACAGCATGCTTCGGTTCTTGAACCAGAATCTATAAGGATCAGTGATGAATAAGTTTTTGACTCCTCTCCTTTCGCTGTCGATTTTGACTGGGTGCGCTACTCAGCAGGTGGCTGGTCCATCGCCTGAGTTTGCTCCAGTTATCCCGCAACCAAAGGTAGCTCAGGCTATTCCAACGGGATCTATCTACAGTGCTGCTAATGCAGATAACTGGTTTGGTGAGAAGAAAACGTATCAAGTTGGTGATGTCATAACGGTGGTACTTGATGAGTCTATGGACGCAGACTCTACCTCGAAAAACTCGGCATCGAAGAAAACTAAGACAGATGTATTGTCGCCTCTACAGATTGCCAAATGGGGCAGTGCCGGCGGCCTTCTTTCTGAGGATATGCAGGAGGAGAATGAAGTATCGGCTGAAGGCTCTGGAGTTCTTGATCAGAGTGCTACCTTCAAAGGCACCATGACCGCTCAAATTGTTGAAGTGTACTCAAACGGCAATCTTCTGATTAGGGGTGAAAAGATCGTCACCTTCTCCTCGGGATCCGAGGTGGTTCAGGTTAAAGGCGTTATTCGTCCTGAAGATATTCAGCCCGATAATTCAATTCAGTCTAAGCGCCTGGCGAACGCCCAAATTTCTTACAAGGGCATTGGCGCAAACGCTAACGCGCAACGTGTTCCTTGGGGAACAAATCTGATTTTCAGTCTGTGGCCATTTTAGGAGTACGACGATGCGTTTTTTTATTTGGTGTCTGATTTCCACGGCGGTTGGTTTGTTACCAATCAATGTATCGGCAGATCGAATCAAAGATTTAACGCAAGTGGCGGGCGTTCGTTCGAATCAACTGATCGGTTACGGATTGGTGGTTGGTCTGAATGGCACTGGGGATGGGGGTTCTGTTCCGTTCACCGGACAGTCGCTTCGTTCGGTACTGGGAAAGCTCGGCGTGAATGTTGACGGCGTCCAGTCCGACTTTGATGTTGCCGGCGTCCAGGCAGGGGCTATTACACCAGACAACGTTGCAGCAGTGATGGTGACCGCAGAGTTACCACCATTCGCGAAGCCTGGTCAGAATATTGATGTCAACGTATCCACAATCGGTGGCGCCGAATCATTGCGAGGTGGGACGCTAGTACTCACTAGGCTCCAAGGCGTTGATGGGAATGTTTACGCGCTCGCCCAAGGCTCATTGACAAGCACGGGTGTTGAAGTCAACGCAGCTGGAGATGAAATCATTATCGGGGTGCCGACCTCCGGACGTATCCCGAATGGCGCAACCGTCGAGCGGATGGTTGACTCACCTTTTACCAAGTCTGACTTCATCGTACTGAACGTGAAGGCGGGTGACTTTACGACGGCCAAAGCCATAACCGATGGCATCAATCGGCAATTCGGTGGAGGTACGGCGAGGTCGATTGATGGCGTTTCGATTGCGGTTACCGCTCCGAAAGATGTCTCCGACCGAGTTTCTTTCCTGTCCATGATTGAAAATCTTGAGGTGACTCCTGGAGATCCTGCTGCAAAAGTGGTTGTTAATAGCCGTACCGGGACCGTAGTGATCAGCCGAAATGTGAAGGTCACCGCTGCAGCTGTGACACATGGCCCGATTACGGTTACGATTTCGGCGACCAATGAAGTCAGCCAGGCAAATCCATTTGCCGATCAAGGGCAAACCGTTGAATTTCAAAACGCTGACATTGCAGTTCAAGAGCCTGCAAACAAAATGTTTTTGTTCCAACCGGGTGTTGATTTGCGAGAAATCGTTGATGCTGTCAACGAGGTGGGGGCTACACCCTCTTCACTGATTGCGATTTTAGAAGCACTCAAATCGTCTGGATCATTACGTGCAGATTTGGTGGTGATCTAATGAGTACCTCGCCGATGCTTTCAGGATACACAGACTTTACAGGGCTGCATGAGCTTAAGGCTCGAGCGTCTAAAGATCAGTCGGGTGAATCTCTGGAGGCAGCGGCGAAACAGTTTGAGTCGATGTTTGTTCAGCTCATGATGAAGTCTATGCGTGACGCCAATGCGACTATGAAGTCCGGGCTCTTTGATAACGCTGGGACCGATATGTTTGAAGAAATGTTGGACAAAGAGTTTTCAGTGCAGTTCGGTCAAAGAGGTGCGTTTGGATTGGCAGAGATGCTCGTCAAGCAACTTGGTCAAATGCAGCCCGCTCGGTCGGTGTCTGGCTCTCCTATGAAAGCAGACGATAGATTTCCGTTGAATCCGGAGACAAGCAAGCTGCCGTTACCAAGCAACAGCCTGACTCAAGTGCCGCTCGCAGAGCAGGTCCTGAAATTCCGGTCACTAGGACATGGAGGTGATAGCGATGAGTGATCTGCTGTCCCTCGGTTCTTCTGGAATCCGGACTTATCAAAAAGCGTTATCGACCGTATCCAACAACATTGCGAATCTGAATACAGAGGGTTATTCGCGTCAAGTCGCTGAGGCGGAGGAGACAGCGCCAAAAAGTATCGTTGGTGGATACCTTGGTACAGGATCCAGTATCGCGACCGTGCGTCGTCAGTACGACGCATTCTTAGAGCAAAGCCTGAGGTCGGCGAATAGCGATCTTGGAGCAGAAGAACAAGTAGTCAAATACGCAGAACAAATCGTTGACCTACTCGGTGGGGAGTCTGTCGGATTAGACAACGCATTGGATCAATTCTTTGCTACCGCGAAAGAACTTGCGTCTGATCCAGGCTCAACGGTGTTGAGAAATATTTTTCTACGCGATGCTGATGTGGTCGCCGGTCGCTTTAGAGAGTTACATGGCTTGATCACCGGAATCGGTCAAGAATCGAAATCCGAGTTTTTAACCGAAGTTGATCAACTCAACGCACTTGCGACGCAGTTGGCGACGGTTAACCGGATGATGCTAGCGAATGTCGATGTATCGAAGCAGCCCCCCAAGTTACTGGATCAGCGGGATCAGATTTTGAGGGATATGGCCGATATTACCGATGTGAACGTTCGGGCGAATGATGCCGGGCGTGTCGTTGTATCGCTGACCAATTCATTTAACAAGGGTGTCTTGGTCAACTTCCAGGTCGCCAATAAGGCGACGGCCCAGTTACCTGACTCTGAGCCGGGCGTTGTCCGGTTAGTGATTGAGAAAGCTGATGGGGGTTCCGATGAGATATCCGGTCTCTACCGCGGCTCACTGGGTGGTATCAGTCAATTCAGGTCCAATGTATTGTCTCCTGTTCTTGCCGACTTTAACGCACTAGCGACCCAATTCGCTGGCGCGCTCAACGCAATCCAAACGACTGGGCTCAATGGTCATGGCGAGTTTGGCGAGCCATTATTCGAAATCGAACCACAATTCACGATCGCTCGGCCATCAGCGTCGCAGGGGTTTGACGTCGATATTGAGTCGACCCCAAACTACGGGGGTCTTCCATCTTCGATCGCGGTGACCTTTGAC
>Ga0255771_1001847_pt1 | contig 22137 bp, 12 predicted proteins | sample 011ome_19_FD_179969 | JGI IMG/M metagenome (GOLD analysis project Ga0255771, IMG submission 179969) | Coastal salt marsh microbial communities from the Groves Creek Marsh, Skidaway Island, Georgia - 011510BT metaG (version 2) | ecosystem: Environmental > Aquatic > Marine > Intertidal zone > Salt...
CGGTGCATAAGCCTTTGTTTATTCCGATACCAACTTTTAAATCGGGGGCCGTTGGGTCTTCTTTTTTGAGTAGGCGATTGACTTCAGCGCATGAATCCACCATGGCAAGCGCTGCCTGACAGGCATGCAACGCATCATCGGGATCATCAAGAGGCGCGTTCCAAAACGCCATGATCGCGTCGCCCATGTACTTATCGACCGTACCACCAAGATTTTGGATGTCATAAGTCAGGGGCGTTAACAACCGATTGAGCAGCGATGCCAATTGCTCAGGACTATCTTTAAAGTACTCAGAAATGGTCGTAAATCCACGAATATCTGCAAATAAGATCGACAAGTTGCGCGATTCACCGCCCAATGACAATCGGTCTGGTTCATCAGCAATCTGCTTGACGACATCAGGTGATAGATAAGTTGAAAAAGCTCCTGTAATGAATCGCTTCTGTGACTCTTCAACCACAATTCGATAGCCAAGTGCGGTGAAAAAAGTGGCTGCGATCAGAACATTCATCCACAACCAATCCATTAAGATCAGCGAGCTGACATAGGTCATCCACGCACCATAGGACACAGCGCCCGCGACCACAAAAAAACCGAAGAGAGCGAAGATAGGTGGCAACCAGAACACTAATAAAGGCGCAACCAAGGCGGCGGCGACTCCAATCAACACCGACCAAACCATGGAGTCCACGGTGTTTTCTATGTAAGTTTCAGATGCGATTTGTTCAAGCAAATTCACATGAACCAGAGGCCCTGGGACGTTCGCAGCATTAATCATCGAGTGGATGTCGCCGAGCGCGGCAGCTGATGCACCGACTATCAGGATACGCCCAGTAATTTGATCCGCGTAGTCTCCTGAAACTGCATCGCTGAAGCTGAGCGTACGCGATTCAAAATACTCCTCGGTCTGAGAAGCCAATCGAATGCTTCCATCGCTTGCCGTCGGAATGATGAGTGCTCCAACCTTGATTTGCTCAATGGCTGCAAATCCGTCATGCTCGGACGCCTTGACCGCTATGGTCGTTGCGCCCTGAACCTGCGCGAGTGTTGCCAATGCAAGAGACGGGTACAAACGATCGTTTGACCGCACCAACGCAGGAATCGATCGAACTACCTTATCGATTCCAGTAATCATAGACACATGACCAAGCGCTGCGCTGGTAGCTAGCTCATCAATCGGACCTGTCAATTCACCCGATGGAATCGGCGCACCTGACACCGGACCAATTTCCGCAATCGCAAATGAGCTATACTCAAAACTCGATGGTTGTCCCGTTGCCGCCATTGCGATCACAGATGGTGTCTGACTCAACACGTCACCAAAGAACTCATCAAAATTGTGATAACCGTAGCCATTGACCACTTGTTCTTCAAAATTTGGCAAGTCACCAATTGCAGCAAACCGCTCTTTTAATTGATGTGGCGACGATCGATCGGCCTCGGCAAATAAAATATCCAATGCCACCACTGAAGCGCCTTGTTCATACAGAGCGATTAGTGACGACCCCAGAACATCACGATCCCATGGCCATTGCCCAAACTCATCAAGTGATTTTTCGTCGATTGCAATAAAGAGCGGTTCAATCCCCTCCACTTGCTTTTCCAAAGAAATCGGTCGCATTTGTTGATAGGCGTCCAAGCTCAAATCAGTGAGTCGATTAACCCACTGGGTTGGGTAGAAAACTCGTAAGAAAACCAAAACACCCAAAACAGAAAAAACAAGCCCAAAAGGCGTCAACTTTTTGATCATAACGCTTTATGTTTCTTCCTATAGCGTTTCTGAACATTCGGGTCTTTTTCCAACACGTTAAGACGCTCGCGCTGCATAAGATAATCCCATTTCAATTTTAAGATGTCAGCGCGCAAGGAATCATCATCGATCGAGCTCAATTTTTTCTCGAACGCAAAAAACTCAGTTTCCAGTGTGTAGATCTCGTCAACTGATAAAAAGAGTTCGCCGTCGGATTTAATTGTGGCCACAAGTGGATTCGCCTAGTTTAGTTTTGTGAATTAACTGAGGAGAGATTTACTGGCACATAGCCTCAGCTTTCGAATGATACTATCAGATCAGTTTGCGATTTTCCGCCTGACGAAATCTCTTATATTCGGCGGTGCAAAAAATTGGGGTACTTGATTTGGTAATGACCATCGAGGAACTCGTCCGAGCATTGCCTCAACAGAAATTAGAGTATCGTCATAATGATTCAAAGGGCTATCGTAGGGAGCGTCGGCAATCCCATTTTTTCCATCGATGACTTTAGCCGTATGGTATTTTGATGTGATATCTAGAGACTGATTAGCGGTATCACGGATTGTCACATGTCCATAACAACAACAGGTATATGTGCGGTCTAACTGCTTTAGAACTTCCGCATAGTGAGCGGTTCCTCGGATAGCAATCACAGCATGCGGTGTAATCACTAATCGTTTCGACTTTACCGACGGATCAAACACTGAATGCACCGCACCCGAAATTAAGCGAAGTATTTCGACGCCGAACTTGTCATCGTGTTGCAACTCGATATCCGAATCAGGCGAGACCAGAAAGGCACTCTTTCCAACTCGGATCAACCCAGGCGAATGCTGTCGTGTGTGTGCTCGAAACGTAAATTTACCAGTTCGTGAAAATTTAACATCCCCTTTTACTATTACTGCCGGCGAAGCCTTATCACGCGCACCCGCCTCAAATGCAAAAAGCCCAGCAATCCAAACGAACAAGTCGCGACGCTCCATTCTACTCCCTATTACTTTGTTAATTCGATGGTATTAAGATGGCATATGCGCGAGCCGAAGAAAACTTTAAAAACAACGATGTTTCAGAGAGTTAGTGAAAAAATACTGCATCGACCATAGACTACCATTGTGAAAATATTTACGGCCAGAATCGTTGTCGCAATGTGCGTCATTCTTACAACCCAAAAAGCGGCGTGCGACTCGTCTCGGCCCGTCATTGGTGTACTTGCAGCGACCAATGGAGTTATAAGCGCAAGAGATTCAACCAAACCCTACCCAAAAACTCGCGTACTGACTAATGGATCGAAAATCTTGTTCAAGGACGAACTCACCACAGGAAGGGGCGTCAAAGCTCAAATTATTCTAAAAGATAACTCCACGTTTGCTCTGGGCGGTGAAGCGAAGTTTGTTTTAGATGAGTTTGTCTATAATCCCAAACAGTCAAACAACCATGTCGGGGTTACTGTCGCCAAGGGTGCCTTTAAATTCGTTTCAGGAAAAATCGCAAAAAAAAATAATGAGGCAATGAAAGTCAAAGCTGGCAACGCGATCATCGCTGTCCGCGGAACTGAAGTGCTGGGTACTGTAAGCACAGAGGGTAACAGCCTGTACTTATTATCCGGCGCAATTGATGTGCAATCACTCTCTATGGATTGCACAGCGACTCAATCAATATCAAATCCTTTCCCAATAGAAACTGACGGATCTCTTTCAACGATGTCTCTAATGAGAGCGAACGCGCCTGGCGATTGTCTCCGAACGATCAGTCGACCTGGATTAATGGTCACGTCGAATTCAGCTGGTCTAATTTCGGAGCCTTTCAGAGCCGACCCCACTGCAATCGACAATCTGCTCGATTCCGTCACGATTCGGGAAGAGACTAACGACCCACAGAGTGCTTCTGAAAGCGAAGACCCTCAGGACGACACCACTCAGGACGACACCACTCAGGACGACACCACTCAGGACGACACCACTCGAGACCAGTCGACAGAGACTAATTCCTTGGCTCAAGAAGAAGCTGAGCCAGTTGATAAAGCAAGTGACTCTGCAACCTCAAGCACTCGCAGCCAAGACTCTGCCGCTCCTAGTGAAAGCCAATCATCTTCGCTGGCTACGAATGATGGTCAATCAATCCAGATTTCAGCAGACAATCAGGTGATTGACGATGGCGCCGAGAGAACATCAGAAGCTGAAATGACTGAGTACGGTAGCCGATTTGATTTATTACTACTTGAGTCGATTGGAACAACCGAGGAGACGCAAACATCTGAACTACCAGAGTTAACTCCTGGGACACAAGCTCTATCTCCAAATCTCGCATCTGTAATAGGAGAGGTACAGGTATCGAACGAAGATGATGGCAATGTTGAGAACAATGACCTCACGTTAACAACCGAAGTAAACATCCCCACAACTGAGATGAACTCCGATCTAGAAACGGCTGTTGATAGCTCAGCCGTTTTTCGGACCATCGCAGAAGTACAGAATAACGACGAACTTGAGGAGCTCTCGGAAGAAGTAATTAATTCATATGCTCTTACGCTACCAGCGACATCGCCCTACATCGATACAGCATCGAATGATTCATTTAACTCGCAGGAAGGCTCTGCATCCGTTCCTGCATCGCCGATACCGACAGTATTCAATATTAATGGAGCAGCTGCAGACACTAGTGTTGCCGGCTTTGACCAATCGCTCTCCGGAAACTTCGGTTCGCTATTCGTCAACTCATCAAGCGGGGCGTTTGCTTACTTCCCAAACGATGGCGTTATCAATCAACTCAATAGCTCTGACGGACAACAAACAGATCAGTTCGTTTTTACTGCAACAAATGGAATATCGACGGATAGTCAAGTCCTAGCTATCTCGATTCAGAGCGGAAATGACCAACCAGAGGTATTAGTAACTGCGCTCGCTGCAATTGCAGATACGGCCGCTCTCGATACCTTCTCAAATATAATCGGCTCTGCAACGGGATCAGACCGCGATTCAGAAGCGTCGTTAACCTTTTCTATCGATGGCGCGTCAGCAAACACAAATCTCGCTGGCTTTGATTTGTCGAAATCGTCGAGTTATGGAGAATTATTCATTAACAGCTCAAGCGGTGCTTACGTGTATGTGCCAAACCAAAGTACTGTAAATGCGCTCGGTCCTGGTACAAGCGCGAGTGATTCATTTGTTATCTCAGTGAGTGATGGAACTCTCTCGAACACACAAACACTCACCACATCTGTGACCGGCGCAAATGATTCGCCAACTCTCTCGATTTCGGCACTTGCAGCAATCGTGGATACAACTGCGTCTGATAATTTTGCTACGCAAGCAGCCTCGGCTTCCGGGGCTGATGCTGACGGAGATGCACTAACCTACAATATCTCTGGTGCAAATACTGGTTCTTATTTAGGAGGCGCCTATGACCGCAAGCGCGATGGTGCATTTGGAACCCTATATATCAACTCAATATCTGGAGCCTATGAGTTCGTACCCGACGATAACGCAATTAACGCGTTAAACGATGGGGATTCGGGATCGGATACCTTCACAGTTTCTGTGACTGACGGCACAGTCACGGAGACACAAACGCTCACCGCATCGATAACAGGCGCAAATGAAGCACCAACACCGACTCTCTCAGTCTCGGCACTTACAGCCTACACAGACACTTCCTCATCCGATAATTTTGCTGCGCAAACTGCCTCAGCCAGCGGAGCTAATTTTGTCGGAGGTTCACTAACTTACGGTATATCTGGTGCAAATACTGGTTCTTATTTGGCGGGAGCTTATGACCGCAAGCGCGATGGCTCATACGGAACCCTGTATATTAATTCATCATCTGGAGCCTATGAGTTTGTACCCGATGATACCGCTATTAACGCATTGGCTGATGGGGTACTTGGACAAGACACCTTCACAGTCTCCGTATCTGATGGCACGGTCACGGAAACACAAACGCTCACTGCATCAAGTACCGGAGCAAACGACGCACCGACTTTCTCACTCGGTGCGATCAGTGCTTATGCCGAGGATACAGCAGCCAACGATACCGCTGGCTTCACCACAAAGACAGCCCAAGTCAGTTCAGTGTCCGACGCCGAATCAAATGGTGTTATTTTCTCAATCTCTGGAGGTATCGGTTCGTCAACAGAACCGGGGTATACGGATAGTTTAGCTGGGAATTACGGAACACTTCATATCGATGCTGTGGGTAACTACCAGTACGTGCCCGACACAGACCAAATGCAGGCAATCTCAACGACGTACACAGAAAGCTTCGATATTTCGGGAACAGATGGAACTGATTCTACAACCGAGACACTTTCGTTCTCTGTTACAGGGGAAAATGATACGCCAATATTTTCCAATCGGAGCTTCGGTTCATGGCCGCGTATCGCAATTCCAGGAACTAACTGGACTGGCTCAGCAAATTCTGACTTGACAAGCACCGTTACAGATCGTGATACGGACGCATCAGGCCAGAGTTCCCAGCTTCGCCTGACAAAGGTCAGAGGCCCCTCCTGGCTGACCGTATCATCAGATAGACAAAGTGTTACTGGCTCGCCCAATGGCATTGGCAGTGAAGCCGTTGGTCAGAGCCTACAACTTGAATTGACTCATGAAGACGATGGCGGAGCGGTCAGTAGTTCGCAAACCTTCTATATCACTATATGCGACTCGGTCTTAAACTGCTTTAATTCAGCCGTTGACCAAGACGCGGCAATAACTGATGTAACTGCTGCCGAATTTAGGGGCGCTGCAGAAGATATTTTCGGAGGCTTGTCGTCGCAATTCATGCCCAAAAACAGTAACTCGTACAACGTGCTGAAAGAGTCTGGTCTTACTGGGACGTTTTCTGGGACAAGTATCACGGAACTAAGCGGCGTGTCTGGGAGTGGCGACAGTCTGTCGACCACGCAGACCGTCGATATCAACTTTGGGACAGAAAAGGCTGATGTGACTGTGACCGGAAGCATCAACGGAATTCAAAAGGAAGGTGCGTTTGCTTCTGGATGGGTTGACGGCCTGCCGCACACATTTAGCCATACGTTTCCGCAACTTGATGTTCAAAGTGATGCTATTGGATCGAACCTAATATTCGAGCAGGAGGCAAGCGTCCAGGTTCTTGAGGGAAACAGAAATGATATCGATATAAAGTCCGCGTTCGGACTTTACGAGACTCGGTTTTCGGGAGGCAACCCTGCAGTGATTGGTTACGTTGGAGTTTATTCGGATGGTCATGCAGCCGAAACCGATACCCTTAGGGACTTAAACGACAGCGATGGTGATGGAACCCCCGAACAACAAGTCATCAACCTCAATCCACAGTAAAGGAGACGACTCATGAACACAGCATCTATGACTTCAGACCACTGAAGTCAAAAAATAAACACATGCGCGCTATGAAAATGGTTAGTTGCTCTCAAACTCGATTAGTTTTAGACCGTAAAGGCACAAAAACGCACCATACCGAATCGAGTTTAGCCGAGATCGTTTGTAACTGTTATAAACCAGCGCTGGCCGCTCTCGTAGTCGTTCTCGCTGTTTCTAGCAATGCCTCTATCGCGGGGCAACATGAAGATATTCAGCTGAAAGCACCCCTCGACAAACATAAGATTGAACGAATACTCGTCGAAGATTCAAGATACTTCAATCCTGAGCCCGCGCCACAAAAAATTGAAACTCTAATGATGAGATATCATCGTCCATACGATCCTAAATTACTCAAAATGAGGGATGCCACTTCTAGCCAAACAATAGCCTACATGCCAGACGATGATGTCAGTAAACTTCTCAGAGAAAAGCTCGTTAACCCGAAAATCTTCGACAATGATTCAGAACGGAGGATTAGCGCTAGCCAGATTTTAAAAGAACATTCAAGCGCCGTTATCGCTGACATCCTCAGCCAAACCAAAGCGTGGAACATCGCACGATTCAGCGTTGGTAGCAATGGCCACACATTGATTCAAAATCTACTTGATAAAAGTACCCGCGAAATCAACTTTGCTTATGATCGCTCGCAGATCAGTTCAATACTGTCCTCGAACTCTAATAAATGGTTTCTGCTAGACCTCAATGCCCTCGAAAAAGTGCTGGGACGCCCGAAAGACTCCTACAGTCGAACGGACGCGATCGTAACCGCACTCCTTCAGGACACGCCCGCGAACAACCCAGTGGAAACCGAGCCGAAAGACCAGGATCTAATCCCAAAAACTCCCGCAAAAATAGCCAGTATTCGAGGTTCGTTAAGTGCGCTAAAACCATCTCCTCAACCTCTCGAGCCCAAAGAGACAAAAGAAATAAAAGAAACTCCTGTAATAGAACAGAACACGATCACCGCGGCGAATCAAATCAGCATACTCGAAGGTCTCGAGGCCGCTATTTTTGAGCGTCCGACGGATATTCAACTCAATCTGCAGCTATTTCAGGAATATCTAAAAGTAGGTGACTTTGAATCTGCAGAAATTACCCTCGACCGGATTTTGATATTCGACCCGTCCTCTCGGTACGCAAAAATTCTACTCGCCGAAACGCGAATCAAACAGGGAAAATTATCGAGCGCAAGGTCGGTTCTGCTTGATCTGATTGAGACCGATGATCTACCGGATGCGATGAGAACGCAGGCTGATACATTAGTCAGTCAAATCGAGCAACAACTAGATAGGACGAACTTACGATCCAGTATGATGATCGCGTATGGACGAACTAATAATATCTTTTCCGCACCTGACGACGATAAGTTATCTTTTTACGGATTCCCGATTGACTCGACCACACCAAACGAGCACAAATTTTTTAAGGACAGTAGCATTGAAACCACTTGGAGCTACGAACTACCGTCACTGAAGCCTCAACTGGTGACACTTGGGGGCGGCATCAACCAGCGAGACTACAATGACGATCGTGTAACTGACACGAATACTGTCGGTTTGTCTGCCGGATACAAGCAGCTGGCCGACTGGGGTGTTTTTGATGCCCTTGCTTTTTATTCTCGAACTCGAGGGAATTCCGAAGCCTTAAGCTCAACAGGCTTGGTAACCTTCAATATCTCGACCCCAGTCTCGGACACTATCCAGTTTGGAAGCTCCCTCGCCTACTCCACAACGGGCTACAACGATGAAGCGAATGCGTCTCAAAATTCAGAAACAGTATCTGCGGCTGCAAGCCTCTCAGGAGCGCTCGCCAACACCCTTTGGTCACTGAGTGCTTCCAGCTCTGACTCGAACGCCAAAAGTCCAGCATACTCAACCGACGCCAAGTCGCTCTCGCTGAAGCTCGCGAGGCAAATTGGTGTGTGTACGACCGGACTGACGGAAACACAGTCATGGTCGAAAGCAAAAGCTCCGCTTGCATTCGTTCACCCGACCATCAAAAAGAGCCAAACGACGACCAAATCAGCTATCGACATTACATGTTTGATACCGAGTGGACAGGGTTTCAACTTAAAGCCCTTCATCACAGCCTCTAAAACCGAATCACGGTCTGGACTATCAAACTATGACAAAACGTCGTCTGAAATTTCGGCAGGGGTGAAAATTGATTTTTAGCACATGCTCGGATCATCAGAAATTTTTATACGGAGCCTTAATCACACTAGCAGTAACATTGAGTCATGGATCTTTGGCTGCGATCGAGACCAAACCACATCAGAATTGGTCTGATGGTTTCAATATCAGCATCCAAAAAACCGAGTCGCCGGGGCAATTATTGAATGAGGCGATCCGGGCATTTGAGACAACAAATGGGCACAAAGCCAAGCGTTTGCTTGAACGCCTCTTATTGATCAAGCCAACTCATATCGACGCTCGATTACTACTACTTTCAATTTATCAGCAAACGAACGATGAACATTCAAGCCGCCGACTCATCCAAGAAGCACGTACGCTACCCATTTCAACTCGCTTCTTTTCCCGACTTGAAACGTTAACAGTGGAGCCTTTAGGGGAACCAACTGAACTCTCGATAGAAGTATCTGAATCGCAGTGGACCCAAACGGATACAAAAGCTACCACCATTACCGAAGTCGTCGAGGAAGCTATCGCGACCCAAACACAGTCTGTCGACCAAACAGATATCTCAGTTGAAACCACAGTACAAGACACCTTAGATGTTGAGAACTCTATTTCTGAGGAAGTCATGATCAACACTGAGACAACTAATGAAACTGTCTTAGAGACCGTGAGCCCAAATGCATTATCTAAGCAGACTGCTGTAATGACCAAAGAATCGGGCGCAGAAACCCCTCTGAAGAAAAGTTCACCTGACATAAGTGAACAAATCGAAACGATATCCCAAGAGAAATCATCAATTGATATGAACCGGAAAGTCGGTATTGGCTACGCAGCGTCAAGCAATGCGCTAGCAATTGATAACGCATCTAATATGTCAGATCCGAATGCATATCTCCTTCATTACGTCGATGATGTCGAACGAAATGGGCAACACATTGAAGGGCTAAAAAGTGACTTTAATCTCAGCCTGGCTAGAGAACTCGACCCGGCTATAGTTGCCTCAATCCAACTTGGCGGCGAGGCAATCCACAGTGACACATCGACTGGAGCAAATCGAACCAGCACAAGAACGTCACTTGGTCTATCAAAGGAAAGCGGTACTGGACTGCACATGCTAAAGGTTGGATCTGGTCAAATCACGTCAGAACGAGGTCACGACGTTCAAGAAACTTGGATTACGGTTGGCTCCTTCGTTCGGCTTAATAAAGATTCTGAAATCACTCTACAGGCATCTCGATCTGAAAAAGACTTTTCTGATTTTGCAGAGTCAGATCAATACGATTCATCGCTAACCCTCATCTCAGGCTCGCTAAAGCGTCACCCTGATACGAATCGTTCAGCATCCATAACACTACTTGCTGCGCAAAGTCGGCCGCACCATGAATCGGGCAATGAGTATACCAACAAAGAGATTACAGCAATTTCTTTTGATTTTGCGTCTAAGTTCTCAAATAGGCATCGCGTGCTGTATGGATGGAGATACTCCGAGGAGAAACACAAGATTCCGGAAAGCGGCACAACGACCAAACGTGAAGATGAAATTCAACGAAGTTATATCAGTTACCGAATCCCTTTAAACACTGACGACAACGACGCTAATCCGTCAGCTCACATCCAATACAGTCACAACATGCGGAAGTCGAATTTAGTGGAATATAATCAAGACTTTGATGCATGGAAGGTATCAATAAACTGGACTATTTAAATCGACAATGCCCAAGCCAAGCGAGATCAGAGACTTCAGTAAAGTCGTTCAAATTTCACGAATCTCCATTGTGCGCATCACACCCCGAAAATTCACGATATTCGCTTGGGCGCGACGAAGCGAATTATCTTTCGGTGCGGCACATGCGATGACAGATGTCACGTCTAAGTCATTGGCAGCGAGACTATTCTCAACATCTTGCATTGTCCCAGCGACAACCGCACCAACGCCTTGCATGGGCAGTACCGAGAGATTGATCAGGCGGTATCGTCGAAATGTCTGTATTTCCTGGGCAACATCGGGTACCAGGCGCCAGTCACCGGATGAGTCTGTCCAGACCCCGAGCGGCCGCATGCATGACGCAATTAACTCGCTGTTAGTGAAGCCCTCGACCACATCGCTGTCGGTAAAGAACTCTGCGACATCAACCCACGCGTCAGGTATCGCTGACCCCTGTTTGATCTCGTAAGACGCAATCTCCATCAGCTCGCGCGCGCGGAAAAGATCCTTGCCACGCTGCGTACCGCCCTCCGCGGCAGACCGGGTGACACTGACCGCTGTTTGCCCAATGTTCATGACCACAATCGCAGAAATCGCGGACAAAGCGATCGCCAGCATGATCGCACTTCCTTCTTTTTTCGCGTCAAGAAAACCTTTAATGTTCATTGAAGTATTAGCCATCGCAGTTGAGCTCATGTCACGATATCAAAATACCACTACGACCCCACAGTTGGTAGCCCGCGGATTTTCGCTGGTTGAACTCGTAGTTGCGGCTGCGATCATCGCGATGGTGGGAGCCGGTACACTCGCGGCGATCGCATTTTTTGAACAAACAACCGTCGATTCGAGCAACGCCAAGGCGTCAAAAAATCTACTGACAAACATGATTGATGAAGCCCATTCCGTTTTCACTGAAGACCTCGACGGGTTCAACACCAGCGTCGTTGATAATGGGAATACGGCACTGACGACCTCATCTCGGGGCATCTCGACAGACGCGTTTATTAACTCGATTTTAGGCAATGCAGACCGTTTCGACGGACAAAATCCCGAGTGCGCGATTGAGAGCGCGAATCTCACTGACAAAACGTTTACGCTCGATTCGGATTGCCTCTCGGCCGCCTTCACCAACCTTGAGGTTCTCAATTCCACGGATGAGCCTGCTCCGTTACACATTATCGGTGCGCCCTCGATCTGCGCTGTTCACCGCGTCACCTCGGCGTCGAGGACATTTCATCTGTGTCCAGATGCTGATGCGTGTGGCGATACCGTTGCGACAACCGACTGCATACCCACTGATGACGATGGTGTCATCGTGGGCTCTGAAGTCCTCATACCCAGATTTTTGATTCGTGAAAGTGATACTGCAAATACCGGAGATCCGGTCGCTTATTTAGTGGAATCAGCTGGTGTCACAGGACCCAGTCAGATCACCCTCGTGGTCGACGATGATTACTACGACTCATTCGAAAATTCGACGCTCACAGACGCCTGCAGTGGCGGTACCTGCAAAGTGCCCGTGCAGGAAAGTGTCGCCAGAAACATCAATCCAGATCGAAAAATCCGGGTAACGAGTGACTCACTGGCGGCCTACACGCAGGATGTTATCGTGACAATCACCGCAACCGACACTTCCGGCGATCCTGCACTTGGCAGCTTGAGCGTATCGACCGGTACAGACTTCTTGACCGACAGTGACGGTAACGATCATATCCTGACGATCGAGGGACCGCTGATTGAGTTGAACGATACTTTAGAGACTTTGAGCTACACCGGCGACACTGGCATATTCGAAGAGGTAGACGTCAATATTGCGCTGACCTTCGGGAGCTTAGAGCAATCCACCGGGCCAGATGCCGATAATGTCGCGGCGGACATCCGCCTCGAGGTGTACCCGAATTGTGGATGCGAACCGGAGGGCCGGACAGCGGTGACCTTTAGGCTCGGGAAGTGGGACAACGCGAATTCGACATTCCTGTCTCAACCGGCACTCAATCTTCCCATGGACATCACCACGGTCGCCCTCCGAGACTCTCAAACACCGGTCGATTTTTATGGTTACAGCACCGGTGGGGCCACGCCCTATTCGTCGAAGCAAAACTCAATCGCGGCGTCGGCTGCGCTCACGATTTATATCCTCGAGTCAACGAGTACCGACGCAGACGTCGCCAACGGTCGGGAGAAATTCTCCATGTTCTTCCAAGACGATGAGTTCGGAAACTCGTGCGACGGCGGACCAGACTCCGGAGACTCTGGGGCCTATGGGTCGACCGACTACAGAAACGGGATTGAGGCTGGACGTGGGACAACTTTAAACAGCTCCCAGGCAAATACCTACTCGACAGAGACACTCTTTCGATACGACGCGACCAACGACAGCACCAACAACCCGACACAGGTCTCAACATGGTCTTGCCGTGCGGCGTTCGACATGGACAACGTCCCGGCATGGGAGAACTCAAACTATCCGTTCATCGAGAGAGATGAAGACAACGACTTCCGAATCACCAAAGAAACGTTTAACCACTACGCCGGAAATAATCTGAGCACCTTTTCCTCATGGGGCGGCGACAACACCATTATTGACGGTGGCAACGGACGGGCAGATGGCTTCGTTCTGGCGCTCAAGGTCAGCAACACGATACCGCTCCAACTCTCGAATTACGTTGTCCCAAATAATCCCCGATTCCGATTAACTTGGTATAACTCGTTCCAACAATGGCGGATTCGTCAGGTCCGATTACCCAGCATTTATCCCGGTGGGACCTGCCCAGCCTCCCTGCCTGCTGAGAATAATGACGAGAACGCGTGGGTCGACTACAGCGATGACGTCCGGCTCTCGATTCCCAAGTGGAACTGGGACGGAAACAACCCAACCTGGTTCCAACCCCCTGAACCAGCCAGTAATATGGGCGAGATTATTGAGCGCTCTACGGACACGGTGGAACTCCGGGTACAAACCGCCAAAACCTGTCCCGACCCTGACATATTCGGATCCTAGCAATGGAAAAAATAAGACAGCACACGAGAGAGGGCTTCAGCTTGGTTGAGCTGATGATCTACACCACGGTCTTCAGCCTCGTGGTGCTCGGAACCCTACAGCTCATGTCGACCTTCCAATTATCCTCATCTCGAATCTCCAATCTCGCTGGGAGCTCGCTTGAGGTCGACTCAACCGTACTCCGGCTGAACACGCTGCTTGCAGACTCGGCAGATGTCGATATTTGCAACGTCTATAAAACAGATACAGCGCTTTCTGACAGCCAAGAACTCAGCTGCGGGTTAGCTGCTGGCAACCTGCGCGACGGCGGGTGCTTGATCATGCGAGGCAACAGACTCACCGAACGATGGGGGGTCGAGTTCGATGGTGACGATCACATCACTATGGATTTTGGATCAACAATCGCAGACGGGAGCGACATAACGATCAGCATGTGGATCAAAGATGCCACCTGTGATGACGGAGATGGCTGTATGTTGTTGCAACTCGGAAGCATCGACCATAACGAATACTGGCCAAACTCTAACGCGAATAACGACCGAATCGCGCTCATCGCTCTAGATGACTCTGGCGATATGCAGCTCAGGCTCGCGACACAAAATAGAGCGGTAGACGCCAGTTCAAACAAGAGCATCACCTATCCCTCGATTACCCGAACCGCTCGAACACTTGAAGACTGGAACTCTGGCACCTGGACTCATATCGCTCTGACGGTCGAGCACGACTCAGATAACGACCTAAATTTTGGCACTACGGGCTCTGGCGATGAGATCGATGAAGAGAATTTTGACCTCTACGTCAACGGCACAAAACTTACGCCAACCAACACACACACGCCCCATGACCTGAACATCGATATCAACCAACTACTGCTCTTCGGAAAATACCTCAGTCGCTCCCACTTTAGCGGTCTCGTTGGCCCAATTCAGATATTCGACGAGAAAATCAGCGATGATTTGATTCGTCGTTTAGCGAACGAGTTCTACATCTCGCCAATCGGTGAGTTCAATTTATCGATGAAACTCGAGGACTACACGTCGACGAATATTTTTACTCGGGCGTCGAGTGAATTCGAATTTTTGACATTCGACGGATACTACCCTAACTGCACAGCACACTGGCAATACCCGGCGGACACAATCCGAATCTGTCGATCGTTTACAGATGCCGCGTCGTTTGAGGAGATGTACGAGTCGGCAGTCTGGGAAGGCACTGCTGGCGAGGCTTTCATGTTCGCAAAAGACCCATCGAGCACCTTAGACTGGGACAATCGGCCCTACGCGCTGTATTCAAATATTGATGCCGATGACTTTTGTTTATCCGCGACCGACCCCGGACAAACAACCGATCCGGAGGATTCTGGGTGGACGAAGCTCACGGATTTTAAATATTTCCCGGGCCAAGACGCCGACGGAAACACGCGGTTTTTCAACCAGCTCGAGAACTCTGATCTCTACCAGTTGCTTATCTCATCCGAACTGAAATCAGGCGGCGGCCAAGGTTTGGCTGCGGTCGGCAGCCTGAACATCATACGGACGCTTGAGGATGACGCGCTGTGTCAGATAGCCCCTGACAACATCAACTTCGATATTCCCTCGGATTCGGAAAGCACCTGCGATCTCAGATATGCAAAGGTAATTATTCAAGACGGCTTCCAACCCAACATCGATCTGCTGTACGTCGTGCCTGATAGTGACGATGACGGTGATGGCGACTACGTCACCAACTGGTCTCCCTCAGACGGTAGCGCTCCCAACTGCAGTGCATCTGTAACATTTGGTACCAATGAGACCGTCAATATCTGCCGGAAAACGATCGCGGCACCAAATGGCACAAGGTATCTTCAGTATACCTTTAAGGACATCCCGTTGCTTGGCGACGACGGAATCGCAACATACGACGCCGAGTCCGGCATCCTTGAATTTGATGCGGGTGCTGGAAATAATTTGTCAGGAGAGGTTTGGACTCAAGTCATCAGCCAAGTGCGATATAGCTATCAAGATCTAGTATCGGAAACTATGGCTTACATCAAATCGCGCACCATCGTATCTAGCCTTGGAGAGGCGACACCATTTTACCCTCCCGATGATCCGTCGGGAAAACCACACTTTTATAAGTTTGTCACAGATACTTCATCTGACTCTGACATTGATTGGCCAGACGCTCGCGACGCTGCAATCGCGGCCGGCAACAAGTCCTGTGGCTTGCAGGGATACCTCGCAACGATCACATCAGAGGAAGAAAACAACTTTATTTTTTCACGGCTATCGCAAGATGATGGAACGATAGCTGCGGGATGGATCGGGGGCACATCACACGCTGACTGGGACGAAGTCCCAGGATCCGCCAGTGACCTGTTTCAAGACTCTGACAACACGCCCAACACATTTCGATGGATCGATGGTCCAGAGCATGGGAGCATTTTTTACAAGTACTCCTACACTGGTAGCGCACACAGTGACAGTGAAAGGGAGAAAAGGAGGCGAACTGGTCGCTACGTCAGGAAAGACCCAGCCGGCCAACAATGTCTCGCGAGCGATGAATCCAGTGAGGCTGATATTTCCCAGACAAATCTTGGTCGGTTTGCCGTCGGGTTTGATCCGTTACCGGGCAACTCAACCAATAAATGCCGGCCGAGGCCCGGGCCATTGTGTGAAGATCTCAATCTCTGGTTCCATAATTTTCAAATCGAAATAGATGATGACGGAGACTGTGTCACCACAGGTAGTTCAAGCACAGACCCCATCATGAGAGAACCCAATGACTACCACGAAAGTGGTAGCCGTGAATACTTTGTCCAGATCACTGGAAATACAGTCGGCTACGGGACCTGGAACGATCTGCGATGGGATTATGAAGCCAATGATCCAGACGGCCAGCATAAAATCCACGGGTATTATGTAGAATATGGCGGCTGTACGAGTTCAGCAAATTGCGTCAACGACGCAGTGGATCCATCCGATCTAACAATAGTCATCAAAGAAGAAATCGACGTATCTGCAATACGCAATATTTGTAAACGCCCAAACTAAGGCTACTTGCCAACACAAATCGCCTTCCGGTACACGTCACGGCCGACCCGTATTTTCTGCTCCACTCCGTCACCAACGCGAACCCGTAGACTACAGTTCTGGCTGAGATGTGACAAATCAAACTGTGATCTGAGTGTGTTGCCTTCCATCGTCACAGCCTTCGGCTAAAGGCTCGCCGCCGCCACAGAACCTGGCCAAAGAACGGCTACCGCCAGTCCAATCAACCGCATCATGAAATCCTCTGTCTCAATAATGTTGAGCTGAGCTTACAAGGTAAGCTCCCGAGCTTGAAATGAGACTTCGACCACAACGGACCTAGAGCGTAAAGGGCGCCTGGAATCCCGGAGGATTTGGGTGATTCCAATGCGGCTCCCGTCCGGCTTGTGCCTCGAGATAGACCAGAGAGTCATCGTAATGATTCAGTGGGATATCATAGGGCGCTTGAAGAATCTGTCCATCGCGACCGATCACTCGCGCGTCGTGATACGAGGTCGACTGGGACTCCTCGGAATGTCCGTGATGCGACCTGAGGTGAATATCACCGTAGCAGCAACAACTGTAGCTCCGGTCGAGTTCGCTCTGGACCTCCGCGTAGTGCCCGGTCCCCCGAATCGCGCACGTCACGTACGGTGTCGAGACAACCCGCGCCTGTCTCTCTTCGGGGTCGAACACCGAATGAATACCGCCCACGATCAATCGAGTCGCATTCAACAAGAACGACTCGTCGTGTTCAAAGTGCACCTCACTGTCTGGCGATACCAAGAAGACATTCTTTTTTACCGCCACCACGATGTGTCGTTTCTTTGACCGAACCCGAACATTGCTTGCACTCGTGTGGTCAACATCAGGGTTTCCCTGAATCACACGAATACCCTTATTCGCACGCGCTGTGATAGGGCTCAACCCCATCGCCATCAGCGCCGAGCAGTACCTCACAAAGTCTCTTCTCTCCATTGAATCCACTTCCTATCGTTTATTGCATCGAAGTGACAGACGTTTTTAAACGACTAAGGGCAGCATCCAGCGACATCAACATCGGTCGATCAAGGGTATCTCGGATCGAATGGCTAAGCCAAGCCTCCCGAAAATCCAAACGCTCGGGTAACAACACAGCTGAGTCTTCGTCCCCAGGCAACATCCCTGACAACCGAGTGATTCCCGCTTTGGCAATCATGGCATCGTACTGGCGAAGGCGCTTATCCGTTTGTATTCGTGATTGAGGAAGATATCTCATGGCAACGAGCGCAACCAATCCCATAACGAAGGCCAGCACCCATCCCACCGAGCGCTGGAGCCATACGTACAGGGCAAGCTGCTTGTCGCGATCAAAATACAAGACATTATCGATCAAGAATCGGGTGGTCCGCTCGCTCATTCTCGCCCAGGCAATCAACGCGTTGCGAACAGGTATCGGCAACCAATCGAGAGCGTGTTGGCTTAGGCCCACCACCTGCGACCGTTGCTCCAAGAACGATTGAACCAACGATTGAGAAAAGCCAGCCCCAGAATCAGCAAAAACCCAGGTGGTTGGATCGAGCGTCCGCCAGCGTTCACCGTCATGCACATCGATCCACGCATGCGCGTGCTCCTGACGGATCAACACATACCCGAGGCCTTGCGGTTGATCGTGACCCAAGAAGCCGGTCACCATTCGCACAGGATACCCGAGGCGCATCAAAGCCTCGGCAGCCAGCCCCGCAAAATATCCACAGTAACCCTCATTGATATCGAACCACAGTTGATCGACATCTCGCACGTCACCGACCGATGGCGTGACCGAGTAGATTTTTGTATCTCTAAAATAGGAACCAATCGATGCGACCTGGTCCTCCAGCGACCCGTCACGGATCAGTTCAAGCCACCGCTCTAACTGGGGTGCAGGCTGAAGTGACGGTATCGTGAGATGGGTAGGGTGGTAGGACTCCTCTGCGGTTGAGAACAACTGCAACTCAATATCTAAATATATCGACTCATCCGAGTCGAGTCGCTGGGTCAGCCCGTAATCTGTCCGCCCGACTGATAGTTGAGACCACTGCAACCGCGGTACTCGACTGAGTTGTTTCGATTCCATCTCCATACGAAGCGTCTTGTCCAATGGAGCACTTAGTAGCTCTGGAACGATCACCCGATTCTCTGACGCGAACCACTCGCCATCCTGATATTGGTCCATCACAAACGCCCGCCAATATCCGTCGCGAGGCACGTCGCCCCAGACCCTGAACACCACATCGTCGTTGCCAGCGAGGCTTGCCAGCTCACCCGGTCGAACCCGGTCAGACAGCCCGACCTGCTGCGTCGAGCCAAATCCAAAATCTAAAAATCCACCACCGATCCGTGGAAACAATGCAAAGAGCGTCACGATCGCGAGTACGACGAGAGACAACAGAGGCAGATAACGCACCAGGAATCTGAGGCTCAATCCCCCAAAATACAAACGCCTCGATTCGGCGTAAAAAAGAGCCCCAACGGCAACAAGGACTTGGGGGATCACCAAAACTCCGAAGAGCTCGATGTTACCGCTGAGTGTTCCCGTGAACACAGCGAACAGCGCACCATAGATCGCAAAATGCGTGTCACGCGAGCTGCGCAACTCCCATGTTTTCAGGGCGATAATCTGCGAAAGAAATGCAGCAAACACAGACGATGTGGTGAATTCTTCAAACCGATAGATCACGCCAAGACCGACCAGAAAAGTGACTAAAAAAAACCCAAAGAATGGCCACTTGGCTTTGGGCAATTTGAAGCCCAAAAGTAACGCGACTACGCAGAAGAGACCGTTAGCAAGGCTCTGATTCACAAATACCGCTGGCAAAATAAGAAATCCAACAGCAATCCGAGTGACGAGACGTTGCTGGTCATCCAGCGGCTGCACGGTTGTCAAGTGCGACCGAAATATCCAACCGGCCAAATCAATCAGCTTACGCACTAGCGAGCGCCCTCAAGCTCTCGTCGAGATGACGGTGACCTGCCGATTCGGTCAGGGTGACACCCGGCAGTTCAAGACTCCATCGGCTTCCACTGTCATAGGCCTCGAGGACTTCCCATGTCAGATAAGACAACATCAATTCAAATGAAACAGACGCATAGGTACGGTAAGTCACACGATGGGCAGTGGTTCGCCCTGTTGGGTCAATCACGACGGGCGAACTCAAGGTTTTCGTTTTCTTCCATGAAATCGATGCCATTCGGTCACCCGTCCGATACTTACGGACAGTTAATTCATGGAGGCCTTGGGCTGATTTTCCGCCTAGTTGCCGACTGGGTTTTTTCGGCTCGGGATACACCACCGTATAAACGTGAGGATGCCAACGCGATTTCAAGATGGCCCATCCAAACGGAAACACGCTCCCCAATTCGATCGGAGCGACCTCGCGGACCCCTCTTCGGCCCGTATCCAACGGAAGCTCTATGGTTTGAGTCATCGCGCCACAGTCCACAACTGTCTGAGAGACTGATGACGCGAATTGAATCTTTTGCTTCTCGAAATCAGACGTCATGTCGATTGATAAGCTTGCGTCTTGGCCCTCGGCAACAAACACATCACTCGCCGCACGTAATCGAATTCCATGGAAGTTCTGTCCGACAAACAGCAACGCAACAAAACCCAGGATCAGAAGTGAAAAGGCCATCAAAAAGCCTAAATTACTCTGGAAATTCACCGCACCGAGGAGCAGTAAAAAGACCAAAGAAAAAAACAGAAAGCCCGATGCCGTTGGTAGTGCAATCGCTTTGCGTGCATTGGTCTCGACCACTGCGCCGTCAAGTCGACCAAACTTCAAGGGAAGGGAATCCCTTGCATCCAGGTAACCAACATCTCGTCTTGGACGAACTTGCGATCAGACGAGCGAATCAAACGATGTGGCGCTGTTGCGATCAATGCAGACTGGACATGTGAATAATCCACCACTGTTTGGCCTCTTAACACTGCGAGCGCCTTTGCGACCGTGACCAAGGCAACTGCAGCCCGAGTAGAAAGACCTTGGACCCATTCAGCGTTCTGTCGCGAGGCACCCACCAAGCGCATCACATAATCAATGCTTTTCGACGGCAATGTCACTACCTGTTGTAACTGCCGAAATTCTTCAATTGAAGGATCGTTGACTAGTGAAGTCGAGTCGCCCGGCGTTCGCTCACCCGCGACAATCGCCCGCTCAATCGACTCATTGGGATAGCCCATCACTAAGCGCGTCCCAAACCGGTCGAGTTGCGACATGGGTAGTTCGTGGGTTCCGACGTCATCGAGCGGATTTTGTGTGGCGATGATGAGTTGATCGTGAGGCAATTCAAAGGTGACACCTTCGATTGTCACCTGCCCTTCAGCCATCCCCTCGAGGAAACCACTCTGCGTCCCTGGGGGCGCCCGGTTAATTTCATCAATCAACACGAACGCACCAAAAAATGGCCCCCTCACAATCGTGGTGTCACCAGTCGACGGATTTAAGCGCATAAAACCAATCACGTCTGATGGGAGCGTGTCAACGGTGCATTGAATCCGGGTCAGCGACTTATCGAGAAGCCGAGCGGCAGCTTTAGCGACCTCTGTCTTCCCAATCCCAGGAGGGCCCTCTGCAAGTATCGGGAGCCCAGAATACAGGCATGCCAACACGGTTTCAGATTGCCTTTCGGATAAAACGGTTGTCTTTGCTAGCGCGGATACTGATCTTGTCAAAAGCACACTCCAATCACTCGGCTCCAACGCCTTGAGTGACTCGCGAATTTACTGCTGTTTCCGCTGCTCCAGCAGCGCATCGAAATTGATTGGCGCCAACATTGGGGCTGGGAATGTCGCTTTGACAGCCAACGAATCGATCGTTTCTCGGGCATAGGGGAACAAAATATTCGGGCACATCGAACCCAAAATATGCTCAACCGTATCCTCGTCGAAGCCATCAATCACAAACACCCCCGCCTGCTGGATTTCAATGAGAAATGCATCGTCATCATCTGTTTTCACAGTCACACTGAGTTTGAGGATCACTTCGTACAATGTGTCGTTCAATTTTTCGTTGGTGACATCCACCTCAAGGCCGAGCTTTGGATTCCATTGCTGCTCGAATATTTTTGGGGCTTTTGGAGACTCAAGAGAGAGATCTTTTGTGTAGACGCGTGCGATCGAGAAATTCTGTGTTGTTTGGTCAGTCATATCGTTTTGCCATC
>Ga0255771_1001886_pt1 | contig 21812 bp, 21 predicted proteins | sample 011ome_19_FD_179969 | JGI IMG/M metagenome (GOLD analysis project Ga0255771, IMG submission 179969) | Coastal salt marsh microbial communities from the Groves Creek Marsh, Skidaway Island, Georgia - 011510BT metaG (version 2) | ecosystem: Environmental > Aquatic > Marine > Intertidal zone > Salt...
TGAGGGGGCTTTCTTGTCATGATTGCCTGACCATTCCAAGAATACGATCTGCCACCTCATCCACCTGTTTGGTAAAAGATTGATAAGCAGAAAAAGCAGCGCTGTTAAGATGCTTAAGACGGGTTGGTGCCGTCATCAGGTTAGTGATCGCGGTTTCAATTTCAACTTGGCTATCAGCCCAGATAACACCGCCAAAATCATCTAGGCGAGCATAAATCGCTGCATTTTTATGGATGTTTTTGCCGCTAATCACACCCTTACCCAAGGCCGCAGGTTCCATAGGGTTATGCCCACCATGGGGCATAAATCCACCGCCCATGATGATGACATCTGCCATGGCAAAAAGGTTTCCCATCTGACCCATAACATCAGCAATGCAGACACTGGTCTGCATATCAGGCCAGCCATCCCGGCTTAATAAAGCAGGTTTTACATCATATTTTTCAAGCATATTGATCAGTTGTGGGGTGCGTTCAATATGGCGAGGGGTCAGGATTAATACCGTTGAGGTGTCTTGCCGCATCGCTTGAAAGGCCCGCAACACCAATTCATCTTCGCCTGGATGGCTAGATGCCAGCAGAATAACAAAGCGGCTGTTTAAGGCGGCATTGCCCTCAAGAACTATATTTTTATCAACGTCAGGTGGCATGGCAGAGGCTTTGAGAGGACCACTAACCTCAATGTCAGTCCAGCTGGGATCAACAATCTGACGAAAGCGGTTGGCGTTTTCTTCATCAACTGCCTCAATCCGTTCAAGGGCAGAGAATAAAAACTGCCGATTAGAAGAACTGATCCGTTGCCATCGCTTAAGTGAGCGCATCGACATTTGGGCAGAAATAAGCAGAACCGGAATACCCCTATCTGCTGTTTGCATAATCATCGTTGGCCAGATATCGCTTTCCATAGAAATTAAGCCATTGGGGCGCCAATGGTGCAAAAACCGCTTGATAACACGTGGGGCGTCAAGAGGCTGCATCTGATGAATAATGCGATTTTCTAAGCTGTGTTTCGTGACCAAGGATGACAACATTTTTGCCGCGGTAATGGTCGATGTGGTGATAAGCAGACTTAGATGGTGATCAGAGTTATTGCCCTGTGCATCCCATTTTTCACAAATTTTCCTGCCAAGAACAAAGGCAGAAACAGTTTCGCCAACACTGGCTGCATGAAGCCAGATTAATTGTCCTTGCGGTCTTGGAAGGGCAGTTCTGCCATAGCGTTCTGGCAAGCGTGATGCTATTTCTTTGCCTTTGATGACGCGCCATTTTAACCACAAATAAACTAATGGCGAGAAAAGCGTCCATAATTTGCCATAAGACCAAATCATCATTTTTTCTTTGCGCTTCCATAGCGGTCTGGCAAGTGATCAGCAGGATGATCAAAATAGAGATCTGTGGCGGCGGTCACCTCATTGATGGCATCTTCCATTTTAAGCCGCGCAGCATTGGCGGCGTCCTCATCCAATGGGCCATTGATGTAAATAGGTTCACCAAACGCGTAAACACCGCGCTTAAACCAATTAGGAATCATAAGCCTATCCCAGCTTTTCTGCCGGCTGTGTTTTGAAGATGACCAAGAAAATGGAATGATCGGGGCACCACTAGAAGCAGCTAATATGATAGCGGCATTTGTTGCCATTCGGGCAGGGCCGCGCGGGCCATCAGGTGTGATGCAAATCATCTGGTCTTTTTTAAGAAGTCGCCGCAACCCTAAGAGAGCCTTTGCCCCTCCTTTTCCTGTAGAGCCGTTGATATAATGAATGCCATTAATCAGCCCGGACAAAACAGCAATATTGCCGTCACGACTGCTGGAGATGAGATAGTGCGGCCGATATCGCCATCCGAATAGTGGTGGAAACCCAAGCATTCGGCTATGCCAATGAACTAATATCACGGGCTGATGCCCTGGCAGATCATCACTTAAGCCTGCGCCTTCAAGCCTCTTCCATCGCATAGAACGGATTGCTAGCCCAAAATAGATGCCAGCCATAATCCCCAGTAACACCGTTACAAATCGGGTTTTTGAAAACGCGCTGATCATGGGACTTATTATGCTCCTGCCATGCTGTTATTGCAAAATTTAATACAGGTTTTCATCAGATTAACTTTCTATGTCTGGGTTAGATAGCCCATCGATTTGCGTATGAATGGCGCGCAAATGAGATGTCAGAAGAAGCCGTTTTTTTAACGAATCTTGCGCTCGCCAAAATCGCCTTGCACAGTCATGCCAGATGCGGTCATTCGCCCATTCCGGGGTATCATGATATCCGATCTGGCTTTCGCCGCCATCCTCTTCAAAGAGACTGGGGATATGATGGACTAGCCGTACCTTATGCCGCCACCAGTGTTGAAGAAAAGTATCCACTTCAAAGCAATGGCGATCAGGATGTGCCATGAGCCGATTAATCGCAGGACGGGTAATAAAATAACTCTCGCCGCCAATGTCACAATATTTAACCATCATCAGCTTACCATTTTTGCCAATCGGGGCGATGGGGATTTGCCGGTTGGTTTTTCGTCTTAGCGATAGGATGACCACATCAAGGTGATTTGCCATGCTGGCTAGACTGTTCAACTGATCAATCAGGATGGGTTTGCTAGTTTCAATCGGGGTTGCGTCATCCTCGAGAACAAGCCCATAGGGGGTCGAACTCTGCTGGATCATTTCCCATGCCTTATAATGGCTAAGGGCACAGCCTAGGGCATTATCTTTCATGGGGTGCTTTACCCGCCATTGCCGTGAGGGGTTAAGAAACCGCTGTTTTTCTGATGGGGGAATGTCTCGGCCTCTGACCGCATCAACAAAAATAGGGTCAAGCCCAATGGCATTGAGGGATGTTTTCTGGGTCTTGCGGCGACCATCATCATCACTAAAGGCAATCACATAGGTGGGTATCATGGGGCTAACATCATGGTCATTAAGTATCCGATTTACCTTTTGTTGCCTCTCTTTGCCATAATTTTAAGGGGTTAATCCAGCAATTTTGTGCTTTTGTTTAAGGCTTTGTAATCAGACTTGCTGTATTTTCAACCTTTGATCTTATGGTTTGATGTTGTTCCTTGTCCTCAGATAGCCTATCTAGAAGATATGACGGCACCTGTTGAAAGCACTAGCAAAAACGCAACATCCCGGCTTTTTCGCCGGTTATGGCAGGATTGGGTGCGCCAAGAATGGCGCGCTTTGCTGGTTATTTTTGCCTTTATGGCAGTGGTTTCGGCACTTTCTGGGGCCTACCCCATGCTGATCCAACATGTTTTCAATGCGCTTAATGCGATGAATACTGATTTGGTATGGCAGATACCCCCTTTGATTATTGGAATTGCGCTGATCCGGGGGATAGCCATGTATGGCCTGACGCGGCAAGTGTCGTTGTTGGCGCTCAAAGTGACGATGAATATTCAGAAAGCGATGGCATCGCATCTGATCCTTGCTGATCTGCGCCAGATTTTAGCTGCGCCGTCAGGCCATTTTGTTAGCCGTTTAACTAATGATGTCAATCTCATCCGTGAGGCCTTAGTCAGATTGGTTAGCAATCTGATCAGGGATAGTTTGACGGTGCTGGTGCTGTTTGGCGTGATGATCTGGTTTGATTGGCTTTTAACGCTTATGGTGCTAGGGGTTTATCCGCTTGCCATGCGCCCGATTATTTCTATTGGCCGCCGCCAACGACAGGGGTCCAGAGAATTACAAGAACAGATGGGGCAAGCCACTGCGTTATTACAGGAAACCATCAAAGGAGGCCGCATGATCCGCGCCTATGGGCTGGAAGATTATGAACATCAGCGCACGTCACAAATGTTTGCTTGGCTTTTCAAAAGCCACCGAATGCTGGCCTTGGGGCGCGCACGTATTGATCCCATCCTTGAGGTATTGGGCGGCATTGCTATCGCAGGTATTATTGGACTGGCAGGTTGGCGGGTGCTGTCTGGCAATATTGATATTGGGAATGTAGCTGGGTTTATTACCGCGCTTTTGATGCTGGCACAGCCTGTTCGCGCTCTGGGAACCCTGAACACAGTTCTTCAAGAGGCAGGCGCGGCGTTGTCGCGGCTTTATGAATTGCTTGATACTCCAGCGGCGGTGGTATCGCCATCTAAGCCTATTGTGCTGAATGACATCAAAGGCAAGCTAGAGTTTGATAAAGTGAGCTTTCGTTATGGTGATGCGGTCACACTTGATGATATCAGTTTTACAATTTCACCGGGCCAAACGCTGGCGCTGGTTGGTCCAAGCGGCGGCGGCAAAAGCACCATTATTAATTTACTGCCCCGGCTTTATGATCCTGCGTCGGGGGTTATCCGACTTGATGGTCATGATTTGCGTGAGCTTGATTTGAAACAATTGCGATCAGTGATGGCATTGGTAAGTCAGGATAGTCTTTTGTTTAACGATACGGTGCGCGCCAATATTACCTTTGGTCAGCTTGATGCTGATGACACGGCGGTTCATGCGGCGGCTGAAGCGGCGGCGGCGGACGGGTTTATTCGCGATCTTCCAGAGGGTTACGCGACCGTGGTGGGCGAAGAAGGCAACCGCCTTTCGGGTGGCCAACGTCAACGTATTGCTATTGCTAGGGCGATGCTTCGTGATGCGCCTATTTTGCTGTTAGATGAGCCAACAAGCGCCCTTGATGCCGCAACCGAAAAGCAAATCCAGGGTGCGATGCAAACCCTTGCTAAGGGAAGAACCACGCTTATTGTGGCACACCGTCTGGCGACAGTTCGTCACGCAGATTACATTTTGGTCATTGATGAGGGCCGTGTTGCTGAGGCCGGAAATCATGAGACGCTAATCGCAAAAGCTGGCATCTATGCTGATCTTTGCCAGAGCCAACATTTTTATTAAACGGCTATCATAGATGATAACATTATAGTGATAAGGCGCTATTCGCGTCGAAGGATGCTATCCACCAAACGTGTTGCCCATCCCTTTGCCTGAAATTGGCTGGTGATGGCGGCAGGATCAAGGTGATGCTCGGCCCAGTCTAGGAAACCCACGCCTTTTGCCTCAAAAGGGCGATAGCTGTCCAGAAAAGCATCAAGAAGCCCGGTCTTGGCTTGGCGAACATGAAGAAACCGAAATGATAATTGTTTGGCGGCTGTATCGATATCAGCGCCTTGCCGCAACAACAGATAAAGTGCCGCCATAATTCCGGCGCGATCAGCCCCTGATTTGCAATGCATGAGAACCGGATAAGTAAGGCTGTCAAAAAGGGCCTTAGCGGCAAGAATGTTTTCGTGATCTGGCACAGCACGTGAGCGAATGGTGAAATCAATTAAAGTGATTCCATGATCTTGGCAGGCTTCGTTTTCCAGCCGCCAACCGCCATCATCACGAGGGCCACGCAGATTAATAATGGTTTTGATACCCATCCGCGCGGCTTTGGCGATGCGCCCCGGGGTTGGTTGATTGCTGCGCCATGCTTCGCCTGAAATTTGGTGGAGATTGTGCCAACCTAGCCGGAGGAACCCATGATCTTTCACCATCAGTTCAAACCAATTGCTGAACTGGCGGGTTTGCCTGATCTGTCCGTGATTAGCCACCGGCTATGGTCATCCCGTCAATACGCAAACTAGGCGTCACATTGGAACGGCTGAAATCCAGATCATCTGCCGCAGTCATAGCCATCAGCATATTTTTGAGATTGCCTGCGATGGTTGCTTCGGTCACCGCATAGGTAATGACACCATTTTCAATCCAGAACCCTGATGCCCCACGGCTGTAATCCCCAGTGATCAGGCTTACTGATGAGCCTATTAATTCGGTTACCAAAAACCCCTCTTTAACATCAGCGATCAGGGCTTCACGGCTAATTGCGCCAGGTGACATGATCCAGTTGCTGGTTGAGGGTGAGGGCGGGGAACTGACACCGCGGCTGGCATTGCCGGTAGGATTGAGTTTAAGCTGCTTTGCGCTAGCCAGATCAAGAAGCCAGCCGTTGAGAACGCCATCTTCAATCATAATGCGTTTCTTGCGGGGCAAGCCTTCACCATCAAAGGTTGATGATCCGGCACCCCTCGGCCTTAACGGATCATCAGTAATGGTGATCCCTTTGCTGGTAACGGGTTCACCCATGCGGTCTTTGAGAAAACTGGTGCCTCTAGCAATCGCGGCGCCATTAATGGCGCTGGCAATATGACCACTTATCGATGATGACACGCGCTGATCATAGATAACAGGGAAAGCCCCGGTTTTAGCTTTTTTCGCACCAAGCTTGGCTAGTGTTCGATGAGCGGAGCTTGCCCCAACTTCGGCGGCTGGGCGCAAATCACTGAAATGAACGGCTGAACTAAAATCATAGTCGCGTTCCATCTTGCCATCATATTCCGCTAATGCCACAGCAGAAATGCTGAATCCACTGCGCTCATACTTTGATGAAAATCCATTACTGGTGGCTAGCATAATTTCACTAGTTCCGTATGAGGCACTGCCCCCTTCAGAATTGGTGATGCCTTTGACAGAACAGGCAGCATCTTCAACCGTAAATGCCAGATCTTTAAGCGTCTCACTGCTGGGAACGGTATGATCCATCAAATCTAAATTGGGAATATCCTTGGCCAGAAGCTCGGCTTCTGCCAATCCAGCATAAGGGTCTGGGGGTGCTAGACGCGCCATGGATACCGCCCGTTCAGCTAAGGTATCTATGCTGTTTTGATCTGTGCTAGCGGTGGAAATGACAGCATTGCGGCCATTAACAAAAACGCGAAGGCCAATATTGCGATCCTCGGATCGTTCAATAGATTCCAGTTTGCCTAAACGAACCGAGACATCTTCGGATACCCCGCCGGCAACAATCGCATCAGCAGAATCAGCACCATGGGTTTTGGCGCTATCCAAAAGCATAGCCATAATGGTTTCTATATTATTACTTTTTCTATCACTCATGGCCATTGATTAGCCGATATTGGCTTGCTCCGCAACCAGTCTGACAGTATGACAAAGGCATGAGTTATAAAATTTTTATTGATGGTGAAGCAGGAACAACAGGTTTGCAGGTGCGAGACCGGCTAATGGCGCATCCGGAAGTCCGTTTAATTCAGCTGAATGAAAAGCACCGTAAAGACCCTGCACAACGTTATGACGCTATGGCGGCATCCGATGTCACGATCTTATGCTTGCCTGATGACAGCGCGGTTGAGGCAGCTTCTCTGGCGGCTGGACTGAACTGCCGCATCATAGATGCTTCTACCGCGCATCGTACGGCGGATGGCTGGGTCTATGGCTTTCCAGAGATGACATCGGGCCAGCGAGATCGCATCAGCGGCTCGCGGCATATTGCCAATGTTGGATGCTATGCTTCGGCTATGATTGCTATGATCCGTCCGCTTACGGAACGCGGAATATTGTCTTCGGACGCGGCGTTAAATATTTCGGCGGTCAGTGGGTATAGTGGCGGCGGCAAAGCTCTTATCGGATATATGGATGCTGGCGAATCACCTCGGCAGTTTGCCTATGCGCTTGGGCTGAATCATAAACATTTGCCAGAGGTAATGATGCATGGGGGTTTAAACAGGCCGCCGGTCTTTACGCCGATGGTTGGGGATTTTTATGCAGGCATGATGGTCTTCTTGCCGCTTCATCTTGATAAGTTAGCCCATCAGGTGACGATTGCCGATATACATTCAGCCTTAAATCAACATTATTTTGATGCCAATTTTGTTCATGTTCATCCCTTAAATGATCAAGCACAAATGAATGATCGCGGCTTTCTGGGGATGGATGATTTGGTAGGCACTAACCGGATGGAACTTCATGTGTTTCATCCCTCGGATGATGATATGGGATTAGCCCTGATCGTTGCGCGCCTTGATAATCTGGGCAAAGGTGCATCAGGCGCGGCGGTTCAGAACATGAATATTGCCCTTGGCCTAGATGAGACCATGGGGTTGGTTTAATCTTATTCTGATATCGCTAACCCTAACTTATGGTTATCCAGCCCAAGGCCTGTATCGTATCTGCTAATGTTCCGGCGGCTAGAATAAGCCCGACATTTCGGTTGCTGCGAAATAATCGCCCTGCCAGATTAGGGTTATGTTCATCGATACGGGCAACTTGCCAGCCAAAATGATAAGCCGTAACAACGATGGCAAAGCTGAAAAATGGGCCTGCCCCTGTGGTCACAGCAAACCCTATGAGCAAGGCTATTACCAAACCATAAACCACCGCTGTGATTTTTTGGATATTCCCAGCAAGGCTAAGCGCTGATGACCCAATGCCAATGCGCTCATCATCGGTCATATCCTGAATGGCATAAATCGTATCATAACCAAAGGTCCAGCACGCCATAGCTAAATAAAGCCAAATGACGCGGCTATCAGGCCACACGCCAATCGCCGCCCAGCCAAGCAAAGCCCCCCAACTATAGGTGATGCCAAGAATGATCTGAGGGTATCCTGTGAAGCGTTTTGCCAAGGGATATGCCACAATCAGGGGCAAGGCGGCGATACCAATGACAATTGCTTCAACGGGCAATTGGATCAGAATCACTAATCCGATCAAGGCCAGAAGAAAAATGATCAGTAACGCTAATCCTATACTGATGCGTTTGGCCGCAATGGGACGACCACTGGTGCGTGTGACGTGCGGATCGATGTCTCTGTCCCAGAGATCGTTAACAATACAGCCCGTTCCCCGCATAATGATGGCGCCAACTAAAAATAGCCCCATTAAGCGGAACAATTCCCACATTGCGAGATCATATAATCTGGCGGCAACAGGCATGACAATCCATGCTGGCAATACCAATAACCACCATCCAATTGGCCGGTCCATTCGCATCAGAATAAGAATATCACGGCATAGCGGCGGCAAATATCGCCAGATGCCTTTGTCGAATGAGGTGATATCGCCGGAGGAGGTCATGAGCCATTTTTACTGGAACAGATGCGGCAAAACAACCCCACAACATCATAACTTTGACATGGCAAAAGACGAAGCGGTTGACATTTGGCTTGCACCCAAAGGGGGGCATCGCTAATGAAGGGCATGACTTCACGATCTCTGCAACGCCTCTATCTTGCTGTGCCCCTCATCTCAGGGGAAAGGCTTGACCCATCATCAGATCAGCAACATTACCTGTTGACGGTGTTGAGGTTAAAAGATGGCGATCAAATCAAAGTTTTTAATGAAGAAGATGGGGAATATCTGGCAAAGCTAGTGGTCACAGGCAGAAAGAAAACAGCACTTGATATACTAGATCAGCAAAGACCATCGCAACCATCCCATGATCTGACCTTGGCCTTTGCGCCGATCCGCCGGCATCGGATGGAAACCATGATTGAAAAAGCCACTGAACTGGGGGTGACACGGCTTTGTCCTGTGACAACAGCCTTTACCCAGAATGCGCAAATCAATCATCACCGCCTCTCTGCCATTGCCACCGAAGCGGCTGAGCAATCTGGCCGCCTTTCAGTGCCGGTATTAGAACAGCCCCAATTCCTTCATGCCTTTTGTTCAGAGCAGTCAGGGAAAGAGATCATATTTTGTGATGAGGCTAAAGCCGGTGAGCAAGATCATCATTTGCTGGCGTATTTACAGGCTTCTGATGGGCCGCTTACCTCAATCATTTTGATAGGACCAGAGGGCGGCTTTTCTGATGATGAAAGGCGTTTCTTGCTAGATCAACCCCATGTAAATGGGGTATCATTGGGCCATAGTATTTTGCGAACAGATACCGCCGCAGTGCTTGCCATTGGCCTATGGCAGGCCATCTATGAAAAAAAGAACGGAATACAAATATGACTAACCATGACGACGTCACAATTGACCGCGCAAGCATGATAGCTTGGTTTGCGGATGGCGAGAAATCACCTGATGATTGGGGCATTGGCACTGAGCATGAAAAGCTTCTTTTCAACTGTAAAACCCATCGTCGCCCCAGTTACGAAGAACAGGGGGGGATTAGGGATATCCTGACCCAGATTTCTAATATTGAGGGTTGGCACAAAGTCACAGAGATGGGCAATATCATTGCGCTTAAACACGATGACGGCGCCTCAATCACGCTTGAACCTGGCGGCCAATTTGAACTTTCAGGGGCTGTGTTAAAGACTTTGCATCAGACCTGTAGTGAAACCCGATCGCATCTTAAATTGATGACCGAAATCATGTCTGATGACTGTATTTGGATGTTGGGCATTGGTTTTGATCCTACTTGGCAAAGGGAAGATATCCCGTGGATGCCCAAAGGCCGTTATCGCATCATGCGCGATTATATGCCTAAGGTAGGAACAAAGGGGCTGGATATGATGCTCCGGACTTGTACCATTCAGGTCAATCTGGATTTTTCCAGTGAGGCAGATATGGTGAAAAAATTTCGCACCTCGCTGGCGCTGCAGCCGTTAGCAACAGCAATTTTTGCAAACTCCCCTTTTATTGAAGGTAAGCCATCAGGCTATTTATCCAGCCGTGCAGCAGCATGGATAGATACTGATGCGGCGCGCTCAGGCGTTCCTGCCGCGGTGTTTGATGAAGGCTTTGGGTATGAGCAATGGGTAGATTATCTGCTTGATGTGCCTATGTATTTTATTCATGACGGCGATAGTTATCAGGATGTGGCTGGCCTGTCGTTTCGGGATTTCATGGACGGAACTTTGCCCGGATATGAAGGCCGCTTTCCTGTGATTTCAGATTGGGAAGATCATACCACCACAGCTTTCCCCGAAGTCCGTTTGAAGCGGTTTTTAGAAATGCGCGGCGCAGATGGCGGGGATTGGGGAATGATTTGTGCCTTGCCAGCCTTCTGGGTCGGATTACTTTATGATGAAGAAGCTTTGGATGCAGCTTACCAGATGGTCAAGACGATCGGTGCTGAGGATGTGCTGAATGCCCGAATGAGTGCTGCAAAAGATGGCCTGCGTGGACAGTTGGGTGACAGGGATATGGCCGATCTGGCAAAACAAGTGCTCAGCATCTCAGAGCAAGGGTTAAGTCGGCGCAAGCGTTTGAATGATGTTGGTGATGATGAGACAGGCTATCTTCAACCGATAAAGCATCTGATTGATAAGGGGGAAACCCAAGCTGATCGTTTGCTTGGCCGTTTTCACAAGGAATGGAAACAAGATATTAAGCCTTTATATGACGTTTATCGGCTTAAAAGTTAGAGTTTAAAGGCCCATTGCTATGATGCAGGGATTGTTACTTGTTGTTTTTGTGAACTTCGTCGGGGTTGGTGCGCTGATCCCGGTGTTGCCTTATGCCGTGATTGACGAGGCAGGGGCCAGCGAAACCGTAATGACCTTGCTCTTGGCCTCTTTTGCTCTTGCTATGATGATTGGCTCACCTATTTTGGGGCGGCTTTCAGATTATTTTGGCCGCCGCCGGGTGTTGCTTGGGTCTATTCTGTTTAGTGTTATTGGCCATGTTTGGTTTGCCATGACCACAGATATCACAATGATGTTTTTTGCCCGAATTCTGGCGGGATTTGCATCAGGCAGTATTGGCGTGATTCAGGCGATTATCACGGATACCACTGCCCCTGAACAACGGGCGCGGGCGATGGGACTTCTTGGTGCTTTTGTCGGCTTTGGTTTTGTCTCTGGGCCAGCTATTGGCGGTCTTCTTTCCGGTTATGGAGGAGCAGTGCATACGGCCCCGTTTTTGCTGGCTGGAGCCTTGGCCTTAATCGGTTTTTTCATTGCTATTTTCTTTGTGCCTGAAAGCAAAGGGGATGTGCGTCCGCGCCAATTGTCATGGATACGGCGTTTTGTGATGCTGCGAATGAGTGGGTTGTTAATGTTTGCCCTTGCGGTATTTCTGCTTAACCTCGCTTTCGCCCAGATTGAGGCATCCTTTACCCTCGTCTTAAAAGACGTGATGGAATATTCCAGCCGCCAGACAGGCTATGTGTTCACATGGGTAGGGGTCATTATCATCCTTGTTCAAGGGATTTTAATCGGCCCTATCACGCGCCGTTTGACGGAATTAGGGGCCTCAGCAGCAGGGGCATTTCTCTTAGTCATAGGACAGATTATGACGGTAGTCATGGTAGGCTATTTTGTTGGGTTTTTTGAACCGGCGTTCTGGCCGATGATCATTTGCACAACGCTTGTCTGCACCGGTTTTGCCCTAGCCAATCCTACGATCACTTCTGCGGCAAGTCAGGTTATTCGGAAAAATGAAGTTGGCGGTATCATGGGGGTCATTCAGGGCATGGGCTCAATGGGACAGGTGCTTGGCTTGGTGTGTTCTGGTCCGCTCTATGAAATTGGCGGTGGCATGATGACCTTTGGTTTTGGCGGTATCATTAGCTTTTTGCTGTTGCTGGTTGTTAGCAATATGATTTGGTATCCTCGGCGGCGGCGGCACTCCCGCACTGCATAACCACCCCTCATCCGATGCGACTTAAGTCTCATTCTTTACCTAAAGTGTCTTGCATGAATACCCGAATGGGTTAAATTATCTGTGAGTTGATTGGGTTAACTATTATTATGCGCAGACTAATACGCTTATCAGGCCGTTTGATGGTTCTGAGTATTTTGTTACTTGGGTTCGGTGCCTCCGGGCAGGCCGAAGGGGTTATTGTTGCCGCTGATGATTGGCGCGTGGTAGATGGCGACACTATTCACCTGGATCAGCATAAAATCAGACTGCTAGGGATTGATGCGCCAGAAATCAAACAGCAATGCGAAACCCCTGATGGTGATCTCTGGCCTTGTGGAAAGATGGCTAAGGCAATGCTTGAAGGGGTCCTAGAAAGTAGCGGCAGGGGCATTGCCTGTGTCATTACAGGAAAAGACCGCTATCAGCGTGATTTAGGGCGGTGCTATGCCGGACCAGTTGATGATGGTCTGGATGTTCAGAGAATGTTAATCCGTGCTGGCTTGGCGGTGTCGGAATATGGAAAAGAATATCATCAAGATGAAATGATTGCCGCGGCAGGACGCAGGGGAATGTGGGCAGGGGATTTCCTGCGCCCCAAAGATTGGCGCAAGAACCAAAGAGGCGGATAATCAACCGATATCTGTGCCGCCAATGGTAATGCCGCCCATTTTCAGGGTCGGTTGCCCAACACCCACAGGAACGCCTTGCCCGGCTTTACCACAAGTTCCAACCCCATGATCCAGTTCCATATCATTGCCTATCATCGTAATTTTGCCCATGGCATCAGGGCCATTACCAATTAAGGTTGCCCCTTTGACAGGGGCGCCAATCTTGCCGTTTTCGATCAGATAGGCTTCTGATGCCGCAAAGACAAACTTGCCGCTAGTAATGTCCACTTGGCCACCACCAAAATTCACCGCATAAAGCCCTTTTTTAACTGATGATATAATCTCTTCATGGCTGTGTTGGCCATTCATCATAAAGGTGTTGGTCATGCGCGGCATGGGGCTATGTGCAAAAGATTGCCGCCGGCCATTGCCAGTGGGTTCAACCCCCATCAGACGGGCATTTTGCCGATCCTGCATATAACCCACAAGAATGCCGTCTTCGATCAGAACATTTCGGCGTGAGGCTGTGCCTTCATCATCAATGGTAACCGACCCACGCCGATCCATCATGGTGCCGTCATCGACAACGGTAACGCCTTTGGCGGCAACTTGCTCCCCAATTTTTCCACTGAAAAGCGAAGTGCCTTTGCGATTAAAATCGCCTTCAAGGCCATGGCCAACGGCCTCATGCAGCATCACACCAGGCCATCCTGGCCCTAATACCACTTCTAACTCTCCTGCCGGCGCAGCAATTGACGACAGATTAACACGGGCTTGCCGCACCGCTTCATCCACCTGACCTTGCCATGCTGATGGTTCTAGCCATTGATCTAGCATGACACGGCCACCTGCGCCGCTTGAACCGCTTTCCATGCGTCCATCCTTTTCCAAGACCACAGAAACATTGATCCGAACCAAAGGCCGGATATCTGCTGCCTGAAATCCATCTGGGCGGATAATCCGCACTGCTCGCCATGAGGTGGCGACAGAAACACTAACCTGTTTCACCATAGGGTCAGCCGCCCTAGCATAGGCGTTAATATCCTCAATCAATTTGACTTTGGTGGTGAAATCGGTGGCTTCAAGGGGGTTGTTGCTAGTGTATAGAGGGGTATTGTGGCCCCCCTTTGGCGCAACGGCCATCACCCCATCATAGCCGTCATTGACCGATTTTATGGTGTTTGCTGCGCGTTTAATCGCGGCGATTGTCATTTCATCCGAATGAGCATAACCATGGGCTTCCCCTGAAATGCCGCGCAAGCCAAACCCCATGGAGCGATCATAATTGCTGGCTTTCATCCGGCCATCATCAAAAACCAGCGATTCGCTGTGACTTTCTTCAAGAAACAGCTCCCCATCATCACTTCCTGCTAGGGCATCCCCGATCACGGGCATGATCTGATCTTCGGTTAACTCAGTCTGATTAAAAAACAGCTCATTGGTCTTGGTGATGGCATCCATGATCCAGAAATCCTCTGTTAGCGCAGGTAAAGTTTCGGGGTTTTGCCCCTTGCTCTTCCTTTATATGAGATGATTGGGCAGGATTGAAAGGGAAAATCTTTGTGTAAAAGGCTATATCAGTCGTCTCATGCGACTACCTGTCGCAAGAATTGCGCCTGCTTGTGATGTTTCCGCCATGGCAATTTGCTTAAAATCCGTCTATGTTTAGATCATAAATACTCCGGAAATCTGGAATAGTAGGAATTGCGGAAGAATTGGGGGATATACAATGCGGAAAAGCATTTTGATGAAACCGTTTCATAAATTAGCGATAGTTGGGGTTGGCATTGCTGGCGCTCTCATATCAGGGTCAGTGCAGGCTTCTGCCCCTGAACCTTGGCAGATTGGGATGCAACCGGCAGCAGGTTCCATTGCGGAAAAGGCGAATGATCTTCATAACCTGCTGTTAGTCATTATTACGGCCATTTCCCTATTTGTTTTGGCGCTGTTGATTTACACCTGCTTTCGCTTTCGTGAATCCAGAAATGCGGTGCCGTCAAAAACAACGCACAATCCCCTGATTGAGGTTTTGTGGACGGTGATCCCTGTTATCATCCTGGTGGTGATCGCGGTGCCGTCTTTCCGTTTGCTATATTATCAAGACCGGACTGATGAAACCGATATGGTGATCAAGGTTACTGGCGCACAGTGGTATTGGAATTATGAATATCCAGATGAGCAGATTGCTTTTGATAGCTACATGATTGATGAAGAAGACCTTACCGAAGGCCAGATGCGGTTGCTTGAAGTGGATAACCCTATGGTTGTTCCTGAAGGCACTCGCATTAAATTGCTGATCCAAGGCAACGATGTCATGCATTCGTTCTTTGTGCCGGCGCTAGCAGTGCAAAACTACACCGTTGTCGGGCGCACCAATGAAACATGGATTGATGTCCCAATGGGTGAAACGACCTATTATGGTCAATGTAACCAGATTTGTGGCACTAATCATTCCTATATGCCTATTGTGGTTAAGGCGGTTTCCGCTGATGCCTACAAGGCATGGCTTGATGAAGCCAAACAAGAATTTGCAACAGGTCCAGTTTCTGCCGCTACGGTAGAACTCGCCTCAGTTCAACAGTAATTAGAATACCTGTAGGAGCATAACCATGGCAACAACAGCTGCAGATACACACGATCATCACGGCGCCCCAAAGGGCTTTGTTCGTCGCTGGCTTTATTCCACCAACCATAAAGATATCGGAACAATGTATCTGATCTTTGCCATTCTCGCGGCATTGATTGGTGGCGGTATTTCGGTCTTTATGCGGATGGAGCTTATGAATCCAGGCGTTCAATACATGGAAAGTGGCCATGTCTGGAACGTCTTTACCACCGCGCATGGATTGATCATGGTCTTCTTCGTGGTTATGCCGGGGCTCATTGGCGGATTTGGCAACTGGTTTGTGCCGATCATGATTGGTGCGCCTGACATGGCATTTCCGCGCATGAACAATATCAGCTTCTGGCTTTTGCCTCCGGCTTTTATTCTGCTTCTCATGTCAGCGGTTGCTGATGGCGGCGCTGGTGTTGGCTGGACTATCTATCCGCCTCTTTCCGGCAAAGAAGGCACTCCCGGAATGTCGATGGATTTTGCGATTTTATCACTGCACTTGGCAGGGGTATCCTCTATTCTGGGTGCGGCCAATTTCATCACTACCATCTTTAATATGCGGACCCCGGGGATGAGCTTGCACCGTATGCCTCTGTTTGCGTGGTCGATGCTAGTCACCGCATTTCTGTTGCTTTTGGCTGTTCCTGTTCTTGCAGGTGCGATAACCATGCTCCTCACGGACCGTAACTTTGGCACGGCGTTCTTTATTCCAGCCGAAGGTGGTGACCCAATTCTCTTCTTGCACCTATTTTGGTTCTTTGGGCATCCAGAGGTTTATATTATGATCCTGCCTGCCTTTGGTATTGTCAGCCATATTATTTCTACCTTTAGCCGTAAGCCTGTTTTTGGCTATCTCGGCATGGTTTATGCCATGGTGGGTATTGGCTTTGTGGGCTTTATTGTTTGGGCGCACCATATGTACACCGTGGGTTTGAATGTGGATACCCAAGCGTATTTCACCGCCGCGACTATGGTCATTGCGGTTCCAACAGGGATTAAGATTTTCTCATGGATTGCCACGATGTGGGGCGGGTCTATTCGCTTTGAAGTGCCGTTGCTTTGGGCGGTTGGATTTATCTTCCTGTTCACCGTTGGCGGCGTAACAGGTGTAGTTCTTTCAAATGCGGGTCTCGATCAGGTTTTGCATAACACTTATTATGTGATTGCACATTTCCACTACGTGCTTTCCCTTGGTGCGGTGTTTGGTCTGTTTGCCGGTTTTTATTACTGGTTCTCTAAAATGACGGGTTATGAATACAATAAACTCTTGGCCCAGTTGCATTTCTGGATCACGTTTATTGGCGTTAACCTGACCTTCTTCCCCATGCATTTCCTTGGTCTTGCAGGGATGCCACGCCGCTATATCGACTATCCTGATGCGTTTGCTGGTTGGAACATGGTGGCTTCTATCGGTTCTTATATTAGTGCCATTGGTGTTCTGATCTTCCTCATTTTGGTGGCAGAGGCGTTTATTTCTCGCCGCCGTGCCGCCATGAACCCATGGGGCGAAGGGGCAACGACGCTGGAATGGAAAGTGGCCTCACCGCCGCCATATCATACCTTTGATGAATTGCCGAAAGTTTAAGGTTTTCTCATAACCAAAAGGTAAGCGTAATGGCTCAAGCAATATCATCAACTCCATATTTGGCTTCACCAGAGGACTATGTCGCTCTGATGAAGCCACGAGTGATGAGCCTTGTGATCTTCACGGCGGTGATCGGGGTATTGTTATCGCCAATGACCACACATCCTGTGTTGATGATAATCTCTGTTCTGGCAATTGCTGCTGGGGCCGGGGCATCAGGGGCAATTAATCAGTGGTATGACCGTGATATTGACGCCCAGATGGAACGGACAGCCAATCGGCCAATACCGCTTGGCCGGGTGCATCCTGATGAAGCTTTGAGTCTTGGTCTGATTATTTCCGTGTTGTCAGTCTTGGTGCTAGGGTTTGCTGGCGGTTTTAAAGCGGCGGCAATGCTGGCTTTTACTATTGTTTTTTATGGGCTGATTTATACGGTTTGGTTAAAACGAAGTACAACCCAGAACATTGTCATAGGCGGTGCCGCCGGGGCATTTCCCCCGGTGATTGGCTGGCTAGCGGCTGGTGGTGATTTTGGTCTGGAACCTTTGGTGCTTTTCCTCATTATCTTTGCATGGACACCGCCTCATTTTTGGGCGCTGGCTCTAGTTAGAAATGATGATTATCGGCGGGTTGGTGTGCCCATGTTTCCTGTGGTTCATGGGTTTGCTGCAACCAAGAATCAAATTCTTGTCTACGCTGTCATTGTTGCCATTGTTGGGGTAATCCCTGCTTTTATTGGCATGGCTGGGCTTGCGTATTTGGTGCTGGCGGCGGGGCTTGGCATCCGCTTTCTGATGCTTTCGGTGGCTTTGTGGCGATCCGATGATGCGGATATGAAAACGCCTATGGCCTTATTTCGATTTTCTATCCTTTATTTGTTTTTGGTCTTTCTTGGGCTTGGGCTTGATGTTGGGCTGGCGGCAATCTGGACAGGATATGGCACATGACCAATAAAAATAAGCCTGATGCCCAGTCACATGATGAGGTCGCGGCCGTCATCCGCCGCAGAAATATATTTATGTTAACGGCAGTATTAGGTCTTGCTGTTTTGTTTTTTGTTATCACCATTGTTAAGATGAGTCTGGCCTGATGTCTGCTGATGTAGTCATGACTTCACAGCGTAATCGCCGCATGATGATTGGCATCATGGTGCTGGTTTTTGGTATGGTTGGTTTGGCCTTCGCATCTGTTCCACTTTACCAGCTGTTTTGTCAGGTAACGGGTTATGGCGGCACGACGCAGGTATCAATATCAGCACCTGGGTCTTCTGCTGGGGCGCCAATGCGTGAAGTGCGTTTTAATGCCCATACGCAGTCTAATTTGAATTGGCAGTTTAGCGGACCTCAAAAACCCGTTAGAATTGCCCCTGGCGAAGAGGTGATCATTCATTACACCGCGACCAATTTAGGCGACACCCCTAGCACGGGAACCTCAACCTTTAATGTGACACCATTTAAGGCTGGGCCATATTTTATGAAGATTGATTGTTTCTGTTTTGAAGAACAAACTCTTCAGCCTGGCGAAAGTGTTTCCATGCCAGTTGTGTTTTATATTGACCCGGAAATAGATGAGAATAGTAATACCCAAGAAATTCCGGAAATAACCTTGTCTTATACGTTTTTTGCTGTTGAAAACTAAGACATGACCATATACTTGCTTGCAAAGGATAAATAAGGGGGAAATCATGAGTGGAGAGCAAAAACATCCGTATCATCTTGTCGAACCTAGCCCATGGCCGGCTTTAGGGTCTATGGCGGCTTTGACTATGGCGATTGGCGGCGTTCTGTTCATGCATGAACATGCATATGGTATTTATGCCATGTTATTTGGTCTTTTCATGGTTGTTGTGACCATGTTTTATTGGTGGCGTGATGTTGTTCGCGAAGCTGAATACCAAGGCCATCATACCCCTATCGTTCAAATTGGTATGCGTTATGGAATGATGCTGTTCATTACCTCTGAGGTGATGTTCTTTGTCGCGTTTTTCTGGGCGTTTTTTGATCGGTCACTTTTCCCAGTTGGCGGTGTTTGGCCACCTGAAGGTATCCATACCTTTAATCCGCTTGATTTGCCGCTGATCAACACCATGATTTTGTTGTTATCTGGGTGTAGCGTCACGTGGGCACACCATGCGCTGTTGCATGACAACCGCCGTGATTTCATGCGTGGCCTTGCTGTTACGATTGGCCTCGGGGCATTATTTACAGCGTTGCAAGCATATGAATATCATCACGCGCATTTTGCCTTTACTGATGGGATTTATGCTTCAGTTTTCTACATGGCAACTGGTTTTCACGGCTTCCACGTGATTATTGGAACGCTATTTCTAGCCGTTTGTTATTACCGTGGGTTGCAAGGGCATTTCACAGCAAAACAGCATTTCGGCTTTGAGGCGGCGGCGTGGTACTGGCATTTTGTTGATGTTGTTTGGTTGTTCCTCTTTGTTGCCGTCTATATCTGGGGTGGTTGATCAGCGATGAGTGAGCCATCCTCATCTGGACCTGTGAAACGGGCATGGAATAACACCTGCCCGAATTGCGGTGTGGGGGCATTGTTCGTCTCACGGATCAGGATGGCACAAACTTGCACAGCTTGCGATTTTGATTTTAGTGAACTTGATGCTGGTGATGGACCAGCGTCACTTATGGTTCTGGTTTATGGGGCTTTGATTGTTCCCCTGGCCTTTCTCTTGGAAAAACTAGTCTCGCCGCCATTGTGGGTGCAGGCTATTTTGTGGGGAGTTGTGATGGTCATCGCCACCTTAAAAACCTTAAGGCCTCTCAAAGCTTTGATGATTGGTTGGCAATTTCGGATTCGCGATCCGGAAAAACGTTATTTTTAGGAAAGGCCTATAGGATGGGATTTCGTCCAGCCTTGTGGATGACTGTATTTTCAGTCATGGCATTTGGTATTCTGGTAACACTTGGCAGTTGGCAAATCTATCGGATGCAGTGGAAGGCAGAGCTTATCGCTGAGTTTGAGGATCGAGCACATAGTACGCCAATTCCTGTTACAAGTTTGTCTTTTGATGAACCGCAGCGCTATCAACGTGTTTTCGTTGAAGGGGTGTGGCTACATCAACATGAAGTGCAATTAACTGGCCGCACCTTTGAAGGTACTGCGGGGTATCATATCATCACCCCATTGCGGTTAGATGATGATCGTATCATCTTAATTAATCGGGGCTGGGTTTCGCAAGACTACCGTGAGCCAGCCCAACGTCCAGCAACCTTAACCACCGGTTTTATTCAAGTGGATGGTATCGTCAGATTGCCTGCAAAAAAGGGCTATTTTGTGCCAGAAAATGATCTAGCAAATGGGGATTGGTTTACTCTTTCTATTGCGGATATCAGCCAATATTCAGGCCTTGGTGATAGCATCGTTAACACCTTTACCGTTGATGCTTTACGCCCTGATGGGCCTTATGTCCTACCGATTGGTGCAGGCGTTAATATTACGCTTCCTAATAACCACTGGCAGTATGCGCTGACATGGTATGGCATTGCGCTTGGCCTTGTTGGCGTGTATTTCTCATGGCACAGACAAGCAGGGCGTTTAGGCCATAAGGAGAAATCCTGATGTCAGAAGAAATCCGTTATATTAGCACCCGCGGCAATGATGGCCCGATCAGTTTTGAAACGGCTCTTCTTTCGGGTTTGGCGCGTGATGGTGGGCTTTATCTGCCAACGGCTTGGCCGCGTTTTGCTGACGGTGAACTCGCGGCTATGGCATCAATGCCATATGCTGAAGTGGCGGCCCGTATTATGGCTAAATTCACAGGGCCAGATTTTGGTTTTGATGACTTGTTGGCGTTAAGCCGTGAGGCCTATACCAGTTTCTCTTCGCCTGGGGTAGCGCCGCTAAAACCAATCAATGATCAAATCCATCTTTGTGAATTATTTTATGGGCCAACCATTGCCTTTAAAGATGTGGCTATGCAGGTTTTATCGCGTCTCTTTGATCAGGCGTTGGCGCGCAAAGGCCAGCGTGCGGTGATCTTGGGGGCAACAAGTGGTGATACGGGGTCTGCGGCACTAGAAGCGTTTCGTGACCGTCAGATGGTAGATATCTTTATTCTCTACCCTGATGGAAGGGTATCGCCAGTTCAGGAACAGCAAATGACCAGTGTGATTGCTGATGGCGCCTATGCGGTGGCGGTAAAGGGTGATTTTGATGATTGCCAAGGCATCGTTAAACACCTTTTCGGTGATCTAGAGTTTCGTGATCGGATTGGGTTATCGGCGGTCAATTCGATTAATTGGGCGCGGTTAATGCCGCAAATGGTCTATTATGTTACCTCAGCTTTGGCCCTTGGCGGCTTAGAAAAACCGGTATCTTTTTCCGTCCCAACTGGAAATTTCGGAAATATTTTTGCAGGTTATGCAGTCATGAAAATGGGACTGCCTGTGCATCAGTTTATCTGCGCTTCAAATCGTAATGATATTCTGGCGCGGTTTTTTGACCATGGGGTGATGGAAAGACGGGCGGTAGAACCTAGCCTTAGCCCATCAATGGATATTCAAGTTTCAAGCAATTTTGAGCGTCTGATATTTGAATTATTAGACCGTGATGGTGATCAGACGCGGGCATTGATGAAACGCTTTTCAGACACAGGACAATTCACCTTGACCCGGGATATGGTTAATGATGATATTAACCTCTTTAGTGGCTTTCGCTGTGATGA
>Ga0255771_1001897_pt1 | contig 21708 bp, 21 predicted proteins | sample 011ome_19_FD_179969 | JGI IMG/M metagenome (GOLD analysis project Ga0255771, IMG submission 179969) | Coastal salt marsh microbial communities from the Groves Creek Marsh, Skidaway Island, Georgia - 011510BT metaG (version 2) | ecosystem: Environmental > Aquatic > Marine > Intertidal zone > Salt...
GGTTCCTTTTAGGGCTTCTACCCCTTCAATGGTGAGCAGGTTAGAACCTATCCCAGATATTTTGGCTCCCATGCGCACCAACATCTGACACAGCTGTTGCAAGTAGGGTTCACAAGCAGCATTGTACAAAGTGGTTGTTCCCTCGGCCAATACAGCCGCCATCACAATATTGGCTGTTCCAGTAACCGAAGCTTCATCCAACAAAATATAAGCACCTTTTAGACGGTCGGCCTCTACCCCGTAAAAATGTTCTTCTTTATTGTACCTGAATTCAGCACCTAATTTGACAAATCCGTCAAAATGCGTATCTAATCTGCGTCGTCCGATTTTATCTCCTCCAGGCTTAGGCATATACCCTTTTCCAAATCTGGCTAGCATAGGGCCAACCATCATGATGGAACCGCGCAATCCACCGCCATCTTTCTTAAAAGCATCAGACTGCATGTAGTCCACCTGAACGTCACGAGCCTCAAAGCGATAGCTGTTGGGACCAAGCTGATCCACTTTAACGCCAAAATCAGCAATCAGCTGAATCAATTTATTGACATCAATGATGTTAGGTATGTTGTGAATCACCATGGGCTCTGGAGTCAAGAGCACAGCCGATAAAATTTGTAATGCTTCGTTTTTGGCTCCTTGTGGCGTAATTGATCCACTCAAAGGGTGCCCTCCTTCAATGCTAAACGTTCCCATAGTTTGATTTAATACCTTTTTTTGGCTCGGTTGTTTTTGTGTTTTTTGTAATTGTTTTGTGGTTGATGAGTGCCGTATGGACTTGATTTTCCATTGATTTTGAGGAATTCATCTGTAGTCGTCAGGGACTCCTCTTGATCTTTCAGGTTGATAGCGCCTTGACTCAGCTCAAAAAGATGCTGGTAGATCACTTGATCCTCTACGGAATCTTTATTCCAGTTGAGGTACGATTTTTTCATGTGGTTGGCAATCGCCCACTCCAATCCTTCTCTTTTCTCGCCAGCCTCCCATTGAATAGCTACATCAATCATTCTTTTGATGTTGTTGCCGTAAAAACGGTACTTGGGGAAATTTTGCGGATAACTCAGCGGTTCTGGTTTTTGTTGTAGCTTTTCTTTTGAAGTAATAGGAAACGGACTGTCCACATCGAGTTGAAAATCGGACATAATGAACAATTGATCCCACAACATATGTTGAAAATCAGCTACATCGCGGTATTGAGGTTGTAGGTTGCCCATCACAGAAATAATCGCTTGTGCGGCTTTGTTCCGCTCATCTCGGTCTGAAAGGGAAACGGCGTAGTCCACCATTTTTTGGAAATGTCTTCCGTATTCAGGAATGTGTAATGGGGAGCGTTCTGTGTTGTACTCCAAATGTTCTAAATGATCCAAGGTGCTGGTTTTAGGGTGCAAAATACAAATTAATCCAGCCGTTTAGAGGGAAATAACGCCTTCTATTGAACCGACTAACTGATATTTATCGATGATTGACTGGGCGGATGGCATTGTCATGCGGATGCTCATGCTGGTGTATGATCCTTGTTTGGATTTTTTTTCCGTGATCTCCGCTTCTTTTTCTCCAAATATCGCTCTGATCTGGGCTATTTTTTCCAAGTCTGTGGGTACAATAAACTTAAATAAATAGGGAGCTGGCCAAAAGGTTGATCGGTTAAGCTGTGTGCGTAAACGGTCGTAAAAAGGGATGGAGGGATCTATATTCATAATCGCAAAAATACAAATTTAGGTGTTTTGATCCGGTTTCCCTATTGATATCAAATGATTAACTTGCGTGCCCTATAGCCGACATATGCCCCAAAGAATTGTCCTTACCGGTGGCCCATCTACGGGCAAAACAGCCATTATTCAAGCCCTTGAAGCTCAAGGCCAGCTGTGTATGCAAGAAATTTCTCGCGAAGTAACACGGGCCGCTCGGCAACAAGGAATCGAACAATTATTTGTTTCAGATCCCTTGGCATTCAGTGAAGCCCTGTTTGCCGGGAGAAAAAACCAGTTTATCGAAAGTGGACAAATCGAATCCCCAAGGGTGTTTTTGGATCGAGGAATTATTGATGTAGTGGCCTATTTGAGGATGGTTAAAACCCCCTACCCCGATTATTTTGATCAAGCCATTGAAGAGCACCGGTACGACGCCGTGTTTTATCTTCCTCCCTGGGAAGAAATTTATCAAAGTGATCAGGAACGTTATGAAGACTTTTCATTGGCCCTGGAAATTGACCATCACCTAAAAGCGGCGTATACTTCCTATGGATACTCCTTGCATTTAATCGAACCTGGCTCGGTGGATTCAAGGATTCAATCTATTTTTAAGGTATTGAACAGCCAACCTTGAATTTAGCCTTAGCCAAACAAATTCTTCACCGATATTGGGGATATGATGAGTTTCGACCCAATCAATGGGAAGTGATTCAAGAAATCCTTTCGGGTAACAACACTATTGCCTTGATGCCTACAGGAGGAGGCAAATCCCTTTGTTTTCAAATCCCTACACTCATGCTTCAAGGGCTTTGTGTGGTGATTTCACCCTTGTTGGCGCTCATGGAGGACCAAGTGAATCAGCTCAGTAAGCGAGGTATTAAAGCGATGTTCATTCCTTCGGGGACACCAAAAAAAGAATTAGAGCGATTGTTGGACAACGCGCATTACGGCAGGTATTCCTTTCTGTATATATCTCCTGAGCGACTACAAGATCACTTTATCCAATCTAGGTTGGCCCACATGCCTATCGTACTCTATGCCATTGATGAAGCCCATTGTATCGCGCAGTGGGGTCATGATTTTAGGCCTGCGTACTTGGCTTGTTCTACAGTACACCAAATTAAAAAAGCACCGATCATTGCCCTAACGGCAACAGCTACCCCAGAGGTGGTTGAGGAAATCAAGACCCAACTCATCATTTCAGGTGCTGCAGTGCACAAAACCACATTTGCCAGAACGAATATCGAGTACCAGGTGTTAAAGACCCAGGATAAATGGTATCGGCTCAAACAAGTGCTTTCTCATCAAAGAAAAAGTGTCATTATTTACGCCAACAGCAAAGACCTCACCGAACGATTGGCGGATGAACTTAAAAAAAATGGATACTCTGCTGATTTTTTTCACGGAGGACTTTCTGGAGAACAAAAAAGCGATAAACTAAACTCATGGCTGGTGGATCAAACCCAAATCATCGTCGCCACCACTGCGTTTGGCATGGGTATAGACAAAGCAGATGTGGGTTTAGTCATCCACTATCAACTACCCGAAAACCTAGAACAATACTACCAAGAAACGGGTCGAGCGGGCCGAGATGGTGGACCGTCTAAAGCGCTGATGCTTTACGACGATCAAGACCTTGGTAAAGCTAAAGATCAGTTAGCGGCCAAAAAAGTAGATCGAACTTTTATCAAAGAAGTGTACAAACACCTGCACGCCTATTTGGGGGTGGCCTATGGCGAAAAACCTGAAGGATCCTTTTTATTTTCGATGCGTCAGTTTTGTGAAACTTATCAGCTCACCGAGTCCAAGACAACTCTAGCATTTTCTCTACTTCACCACCACAAAATAATCCAGCTCAAGGAAATTCATCACCCAGTAGGGCAAATCAAGTGGACTAAACCTGTTGATATTGAGATGTGTGAACAAAACTCATCACCCCACATACAATTCTTGGGTTGGCTATACCGCCATAGACCTACCACCAATCCTTGGATAATAGATATCAAAAATCTGGCAACCAAATCGCGCTTATCCCAAAAGACGCTTCACCATTTTTTACAAATACTTCATCGATCTGATTATTTGAATTACCAATCTCAGGTCGAGGACACAGAGGTTGAATACACGGTCCCTCGGGAAGATGACCGAACCATTGAAGCATTTTTACCCTCGTTAAAACCCTTGATGGAAAGCAAGCAAAAAAAGCAAAACCAAATCTTTGACTACCTAAAATTGACCCAAGGGTGTAGAATGAACTACATTCTATCCTATTTCGGCGAACAATCCAAGGTAGTCTGCGGTATGTGCGATCTTTGTCGCGCTGTTCCGCTGCCAAATCAGGATCAATTGCTTGAATTGCGGACAACTATCCTCCGACATTTACAAATAAAGCCGTTAAACTCCCGAACTTTAGCAGATAACATTGAAGCTCCAGAGGCATGGATATTGGGCGCGATTACTGAACTGTTACAAGAAGAACTTATAGAAATTAATCGAGATCATGACTACAGCATTAAAAAATAAACAGCGAATTGTGTTCCTGGGTACCCCTGAGTTTGCTGCTGAAATACTAGAAGATCTTTACCACAAAGGGATAGATATTGTTCGAGTAGTTACTGCGGCTGACAAACCTGCTGGTCGAGGAAAACAGCTAAACCAAAGCGCAGTGAAGAAAAAAGCGCTGGCCTTGAATATTCCCGTGTTGCAACCTGTCAACCTCAAAGATGAACAGTTTGTATCGGAGCTAAAATCCTTAGGAGCAGATTTTTTTGTAGTCGTTGCTTTTAGGATGTTGCCTGAGGTTGTTTGGTCGATACCTAGACTGGGTACGTTTAACCTACATGCTTCTTTACTTCCCCAATACAGGGGTGCTGCACCCATTCAATGGGCGCTCATGAATCGCGAAAAGCAGACTGGTGTCACTACATTTTTGATCGATCAACAGATCGATACGGGTGCAATACTCGAACAAATCAAGGTAGATATACCTCAAAATTGTACAGGCGGTCTGCTTCACGACTTATTGCTTGAGGCAGGGAAAAATTTGGTCGCTCAAACTATTGACCAATACAGCCAAGGGCTAATCTTCCCCAAACAACAACCAGATAACGCAAGTACCGAAGCGCCAAAACTAAATAAGGAGAATACTCGACTGGATTGGCAATGGCCCGGAGAACAAATTGACGCTTGGGTAAGGGCATTAAATCCCTATCCGATAGCTTGGACGGAGCTGGTTCAAAACGATCAAGTGATTACGGCCAAAATATATGCAGGCACCTATGACTCATCGCCCAGTAATCTAGTACCTGGAACAGTGGTCGTTGACAAGAAAACGATGAAGGTCGCCTTGAATGATGGCTGGTTTTTTATAGATGAAATTCAGTTGCCTGGAAAAAAACCAATGGCAACTGCTGCTTTACTGAATGGATTTTCACCTTCATCTGACGCTTACCTTCGCTAGCCCTTACTGGCGCTCAAAAATGAAAAACAGCTGCGGTTATGAACAAAGCCTTCAAGTTATCAACAAAACAATCACTTTTTGTTGTATTTACTTGCATTCAAGACGAATCCGTATAAATTTGTTCAAGTCATTATTACTTAATAACCCTTAATTTTAACGTTATGAACAAAACTGAATTGATTGATGCTATGGCAGCAGACGCTGGCATCACCAAAGCTGCAGCTAAAAAAGCCCTTGAATCTTTCTTGGGTAATGTTGAAGGAACCCTTAAAAAAGGAGGAAGAGTTTCTTTGGTAGGCTTCGGATCTTGGTCAGTATCTGAAAGAGGTGCTAGAGAAGGAAGAAACCCTAGAACCAACCAAACCATCAAAATTGCTGCTAAAAAAGTAGTTAAATTCAAAGCTGGTGCTGAATTAGGCAGCGCTGTGAATTAATTACAAACAGATGTTTTTAAAAGCACCCATTCGGGTGCTTTTTTTTTGCCATACCCGTAAAATTAATTATATTGATGGGAGATAACCTACTAATGATTCAAGAAGCACCACAAAAAGGTCATTTACTCGTTGCGGAACCCGCATTGACCGGTGACACCTCCTTCTCCAGGTCGGTAGTGCTTCTGGCCTCATACAATCAAAAGGGAAGTGTGGGATTTATCCTCAACAAACCACTTAATTATCGACTCAATGAGTTAGTTAACGAAATTGATCAACCGTTTCCTATATTCAATGGTGGACCTGTGGAACAAGACGCTTTGTATTTTATCCACAGAGTACCTCACTTAGTAGAAAATAGCCTAGAAATAAGCGATGGTGTTTATTGGGGAGGTAACTTCACCCAAATTATTGAACACATAAACCAAGGTGTACTCAAACACGAAGACATTAGATTCTTTTTAGGGTATTCGGGATGGGAACGAAAACAACTAGAGCAGGAACTAGAACACAAATCTTGGGTCTTGTTAGAAAATGACCACAAACAGGCATTGTTAGACCATCCCGTAGATAATATGTGGCAAGAAAAGATGACGCTTCTGGGGGGGCAATACTTGCTCTGGACCCATGCGCCTGAGGATCCTACGTTTAATTAATTATTGCTGGATTAATTTGTTCCAAATGTCCCAGACAGGTTGACAAGACGATCGTTCAAAAACGGTTTTCCTAAACTGGTCAACGGCTAAAAAACCTGTTTCAGGTCCTAAAATAAATACGCCATCTGCTTTCTGCAGGTCAAACAAACTCATAGATTTCTCCACTACACGAAGTCCTGCCTCTTTAAATGTTTTGATCGCATGCGTGCGCCACACATTGACTAAGAGTCCACTATTCAGCTCTGGGGTCACTATTTCTTGATCCATCACACAGAAAAATGAACCCAAGTGAGTCTGCACCAATTCTTTTTGGGTATTCATCAACAAACACACATCGTATTCATTCTCGAAGCCATAAACGTTGGCTAGGTAGTTGATCGCCGTAAAGTCAGTCAACGGGAATTGAGCTAATCCGGGAGTTATGTAGTAATCCCTGTATAAGTCAATCACGGTTTGTTCAAAGAAACGGGGAGCCTCGGAGAAAATTTGCACCGCAACATCTCCCCTTCCAGTCCACTGGACCTGCACATCCACTACGGAACTATCCGTGGTTCCTATTTGGCCGATCCTATCGGTGATTTGAGCCAACAACCACTCTGGGGTGAACTGCATACCAATGGGTATGCGTTTCATGCGCATTTTGGCCAGTAAGCTGCGGTAGTGATCCTCAAAAAATAAATGACGTTTATTTTCCCATCTGATTGACTCAGTGGTACTTAACACAATTTTTTCGTTCATTTAAACGGAACCTAATATTTGTTTGAGCGAGGAAATTTGATTTTCCCAAAGCATTTTTGATTCTTCGATTTCATCCGGTTCAGTAAAGTCTGTGATCACTAAAGAAACATCGGAAGTAATCTCGTCCTCGAGAATCTTCATTTCAAAATAAGAATCATCCCCTTCAGAAACTTCCCACTTAAAGCGCACAAAAAACTCGTTTTTGTGCTTGATTAACTTAGCGACTTCCTCCGATCCATTCCAAAAAAACGAATACTTTGGTCCACGAGAGTGTACGTCATCGGCAAACCACTCGGAGAGTCCGGAAGCGGTTGAAATATATTGATACAGCATTTGTGGGGAAGCGTGAATAACAAATTCAAGCTCAAATTTAATCGATGAATTCATGCGTATTCTGGTAAAGTTTGGGCAATATATAGATTAATCAACGATTAAAAAACAAATGCCATACAATAATTTGTTAGGTATCTTTGGGGCTGTTGAAATTTAACTTTATATTTGCACCCTGAAATTTTGGCGAGGTAGCTCAGTTGGTTAGAGCGTCGGATTCATAACCCGGAGGTCGGGGGATCGTGCCCCCCTCTCGCTACAAAGCCCTTCAACTCAGGTTGGGGGGCTTTTTTTGTATCTTAGCCTACCGAAAACAAGTCTACAGTGAAAAACTCCCTGCATGAACGCGTAGCTGATTTTTTAATGCGCTACCCACCCTTTGATCGGTTAAAACGCGCTGATTTAATCAGTTTAACCCATGGAGTTACCGTAAAATATCTAGAAAAAGAGCAGTTGGTCTTCCATCAAGGAGACTCGACGCACTCCGTGTTTTATGTGGTGTATAAAGGTGCTGTGGCTATTGAGCAGAAAGACCCGACAGAACTCATCGATTTATGTGACGAAGGGGATCTATTCGGCTTGAGACCGCTTGTTTTGGGACCGGTATATCAATTACAAGCCAGGGCCTATGAAGAGTCCATTGTCTACGCTATTCCGATTGAACTTTTTATGCCCATGGTGCACAACAATCCCCCAGTGGCCGACTTTATTTGGGCAAGTTTTCAAACCAATACGAGAAACCCTTTTTCCGAAAGTGATCGCGGTCAGTTGTACGCTGCAGAATACACCATACAATCAGGAAACAATATCGAGGAACCCCATCCGTTGGACTTACAACCCATTGCTCATCGGGGAAAACTGGTGAAATGCAGCCCGGATACACCTATTGTGGCTTTGGCCAAAAAAATGAGGGACCACCGAGTAGGCTCTATAGTAGTTCACGACAAAGTAAGGCCTGTTGGAATTATTACTGATAAAGATTTGCGCAACAAGATATGCACGGCTGAAGTATCCTTAGAAGCTACGGCAGCTGAAATCATGGTGAGCCCAGTGTATACGTGTCTGGAAAATGTGACCGTGACCCATGCCCAGATGATGTTAGTCAGGCACCGGATCAGCCATCTTTGCGTCACGGTAGATGGCACATCCCAAAGCAAAGCCTTGGGAGTGATCTCTAAAGATGATGTATTGATGGCGATCGGTCAAAACCCCACCTTGTTGATCAAGGCGATTATGAGGGCAGAAAACACGTCCACCCTAAAAAAAATAAGGGTACAAATCACTCATTTAATCCAGCGTTATTTAGACCGTAAAATTCCGACAAACATCATTGCCAACTTAATTACGGAGTTAAACGATGCATGTATTAAGCAAATTATTCAATTACAACTCAAAAGGCGCCCTGAACCACCCGTCGCTTTTGCCTGGTTATCTTTAGGTAGTCAAGGGCGATCTGAGCAACTGCTGCAAACAGATCAAGATAATGCACTGCTCTATCAAGATCCACCTGATGGACGGGAGGATGAGGTAAAAGAATACTTTTTGTCTTTAGGTACGTCGGTGACTAAAAACTTAAAAACCATCGGGTATGAATACTGTCCCGCGGAGATGATGGCTTCCAATCCTAAGTGGTGTCTATCGGCCAGCGAATGGAAACAAAACATACAGCATTGGATTCAAAATCCCGGAAGAGAAGAGGTATTGCTCTCCTCGATATTTTTTGATTACAATTTCACTTATGGCAGTAAACCTCTGGTTGAATCGCTTTCCGATGAAGTCTTTGAACAGATCAATATACACCCGGTTTTTCTAGCGCATTTCGCTTTGGGTGCGTTACAAAGCCCTCCCCCTACTGGGTTTTTCAGAAGTTTTATCGTAGAACAAGACGGGACAAACAAGGATAGATTTGATTTGAAGAGGCGAGCACTTATGCCGTTAATCGATGCCGCTCGGGTACTGATCCTCTCTCATGGAATAAAAGATGTCAACAATACGCAAAGACGCTACGAAAAATTAGCGCAATTGGAGCCGCAAAACGAAGAGCTTTATATGGATTGTGCCACGGCCACCAAAGACCTCATTAAGTTCAGAACCAAACAGGGATTGGCCCAAAATAATTCAGGGAGGTATATTGAACTATCTCTGCTCACGAAAGAGGAAAAAATTAAATTAAAAGCTACGTTCCAGGCAGTAAAACACATTCAAGAACTGCTAAAATTGAGGTTTAACTTGACAGCGATGATGTAATGTGGTGGAAAAAATCCAAACAACTCCCTGAATTTTGGCAGCGTTATTTGACGCTCATGGATAGCCCACCACCCAAATCATTGGAAGAAAAAACATTTGTCGTACTGGATACAGAAACTACCGGTTTTCATCCCAAAAAAGATAGAATCATCAGTTTTGGCGCCATTAAGGTGCGCAACAACAGCATCATTCTGGCTGATTGTATCGAATTTTACATCGCTCAAGACCATTACGATGCCCAATCTGCTCCGATACACGGGATATTACAGAGTGAGACCAAAAATCAACTCAACGAGCTGGAAGCTCTGGAAAAAATAATCGACTACCTGGCCAACCACTATATCGTAGCCCACCATGCAGGGTTTGATGTGCGCATGATCAATCAAGCGCTAAAAAGACATGGCTTGTCGCCACTTAAAAATAAGGTATTTGACACGGGCTACCTACACAGAAAATCACTGATCCACAGCCCCCTTGTGGACAGAGATAAAATCTATAGCCTAGACGAACTAGCCGAAAAATACGATATCCCGGTAAAAGACAGACACACTGCTTTGGGAGACGCCTACATTACCGCTTTATTGTTCTTAAAAATCTCCCACCACATCAAAGAGAAAGATAAACGTTTGCTCTACAGATAGCTTAATTAAACGAAGTAGTTACTGAGCTAAAAACTGACAAACATTGGCTTCAATACGTGCGATGATATCGCTCAATTCAGCCTTTACAAACGATTCCCCGGTAATCTGCTCATATAGTTCGATATATCTTTGGGAGATTGTGTCGATGTATTCATCGGTCATTTCAGGAAGTATTTGCCCTTCAAGTCCTTGAAAATCATGGGAAATTAACCATTGACGCACAAACTCCTTGGAGAGTTGTTTTTGCGGAAGGCCTTGCTCTTGTAGTTCTGCATAGGTATCTGCATAAAAATATCTAGAAGAATCTGGTGTGTGGATTTCATCGATCAACACAATTTTACCGTCCTTGGTTTTGCCAAATTCGTATTTGGTATCCACCAAAATAAGTCCTCTGGCCGCTGCGAGCTCAGTACCTCTTTGGAACAACGCACGGGTGTACTGCTCCAGTAAGTCGTAATCCTCTTGAGACACGATACCTCGTCTGATCAGTTCAGACTCGGAGATATCTTCGTCGTGTAGTCCCATTTCTGCTTTGGTTGCCGGGGTGATAATCGGTTCTGGGAAACGGTCGTTTTCTTTCATTCCCTCGGGCATGGTTACCCCGCAAAGCTGTCGTTCACCTGAAGCATAGGTTCTAGCGGCATGGCCGGACAAATACCCCCTGATCACCATTTCTACTTTGAGCGGTGTACACGCATGACCTATGGCCACGTTTGGATCTGGAGCGGCTATCAACCAGTTGGGCACAATATCCGCCGTTGCTGCCAACATTTTGGTAGCTATTTGATTGAGGATTTGCCCTTTGAAGGGTATTCCTTTGGGCATAACCACATCAAAAGCGGATAAACGATCCGTGGCGACCATCACCAAGAGGTCGTTTTGCAGTGTGTAAACTTCTCGGACTTTTCCACGGTAAACATCTACTTGTCCTGGAAATTCAAAATGGGTATGGGTAAGTGTTGGCGTCATGGATTAATTTTGGTGTTCAATATGTTTGTAGGCTTCTATCACTGCTTTCACGAGTTTGTGACGGATCACGTCTCTATCATCTAAATGGACCATGCCTATACCTGGCACATCTTTTAGAATCAGAAGAGCTTCCTTAAGCCCAGAGGTAACTCTTCTGGGTAAATCGATTTGACCCGGGTCGCCGGTGACAATAAACTTGGCGTTTTTTCCCATACGGGTCAAAAACATCTTCATTTGCGCATGGGTAGTGTTTTGCGCTTCATCCAAGATCACAAAGGCATTGTCCAACGTTCGGCCGCGCATAAAGGCCAATGGAGCAATTTGAATCACTCCAGTCTCCAAAAACAATTGGAGTTTTTCCGGTGGGATCATATCTCTAAGCGCATCGTATAAGGGTTGCATATACGGATCTAATTTCTCTTTGAGGTCACCCGGTAAAAAACCTAAGTTTTCACCCGCTTCCACAGCAGGTCGAGTCAAAATAATGCGTTTGACCTGTTTGTCTTTTAGCGCTCGAACAGCCAGTGCTACACTGGTATAGGTTTTACCTGTACCGGCAGGACCGATGGCAAATACCAAGTCATTCAGCTCAGCGCTGCTCACAATTTTTCGTTGATTGACCGATTTAGCGGTAATGACCTTTCCGTTGATCCCATGAACAATCACCTGATCCATGGCGGCAAATTCTCTTGGGGCTGTTTGGTGGTCACCAGCCAACACCATGGAGATAATTTGTTCGTTCATCTGATTATATCTGGCGTAATGCGAGGTGAGCTGTTCGATTTTCTCTTGAAAATCATTGAGTTGGGCTTCATCCCCGTAGGCTTTAATCACATTTCCTCTAGCGACAATTTTCAACTTGACGAAATGCGCTTTGATCAGGGTGATGGTCTCTTGGTGTTGCCCAAAAAATTCTCTTGGGTTGATGTCGGTCAATTCAATGCTGAGCTCGTTCAAATAAGGTAGAATTAAATCGTTGTACGCCCCTAAGGTTGGTGATTAAAAATAGCTAAATTTGTTGCACAAACTTAACCAAAATACCTTCTTTTGGTTTAGAATAATATCAACAAAATCAATGCCTTTAGTCACCTTAACGACTGATTTCGGAATCAAAGACCACTATATAGGTGCCCTGAAGGGTGCTATGATGGCCGCTGTGGAGGGAATACAGATTGTTGATATCTCACACCATATCCAGCCTTACCACATTGCTGAGTGCGCCTACGTGCTTAAAAATGCCTACCATCACTTCCCTAAAGGAACCATTCATATGGTCGGTGTAGACACGCAATGGTCAGAGGATAACCGACATATTTTGGTGTTGGTTGACGGTCATTATTTTATCACCGCCAATAACGGCGTCATCGCACTGATCACCCAGGAAATTGCCCCTGAGCAGGTATTTGAGATCAATATGCCCCAGATGGAACGCAATACTTTTCCGACCTTGTATGTATTTGCCCCTGTGGCGACACACCTAGCACGTGGTGGAACACCTGAATTAATCGGCAAACCATTTACGGGATTAAAGGAACGGGCTGAATTTAAGGCGCGTATCAGCGATGATGGAAACACCCTTTTTGGCCACGTGTTGTATATCGACAATTACGGAAATGCCATCACCAACATCAATAAATCATTTTTTGAGGCCTGTAGAAAAAACAGATCCTTCGAAATAGCTGCCCGAAGCGCCAGAACCTCCCGAATCAGTCAAGGATACGAAGACATCGGCACACAAGAATCAAATCTGCGCACGGGGGGACATTTGGTATGTCTGTTTAATACCGCTCAATGCTTAGAAATTGCTATTGCCCAAGGAAGTGCTCAAAACGGTGGGGCGTCCTCTTTGTTGGGTCTTCAATACCGCGATCAAATCACTATTCAATTCTTCAACTAGCGATCAAAACACTTATCAACCAATACTGTGTTGATAAGTTTGTTTTAGTGGGTGGAAGGGTTTAAATATCTTTGTTTTCGACCTAAAAAGACATAATTTATGAAATTCATTGTTTCGAGTGCCTCTTTGCTCAAGCAACTCCAAATTCTAGGGGGTGTCATCAACAACGCAAACACACTGCCCATTTTGGATCACTTCTTGTTTGCTTTATCGCCCAATGAGTTGGTGGTCTCCGCCTCAGATCTAGAAACCACCATGGTTACTACCCTAAGTGTGGAAACCAATGATACAGGTCGCATAGCTGTTCCCGCACGGCTTTTGCTTGAAACACTAAAAACTTTTGCCGAACAACCGTTGACTTTTGTAGTTCAACCTAACAACACGGTAGAAATCAGTGCCAATAACGGTAAATACGCCCTAGCTTATGCCGCTGGAGATGAATTTCCCAACACGATTCAGTTAAGCAATCCAAGTAAAACCCATATGGATGGGGATTCCTTGGCTACCGCCATCAGCAAAACAATTTTTGCAGCGGGTAATGATGATTTGCGCCCTGTGATGAGCGGCGTCTTTTTTCAACTCTCTTCGGAGGGACTGACCTGTGTGGCTACGGATGCCCATAAATTGGTGAAGTACCAAAGAAATGACGCAACGAGTCAAGGTAGTGCTGAATTCATCATGCCTAAAAAACCTCTGAACTTGTTGAAAGGCATCTTAATGGGGTCCTCTACCCCAGTGACGATTGAATACAATGAGTCAAATGCGCGCTTTAGTTTTGATCAGACTTCTTTGGTGTGCCGTTTGATCGATGGTAAATACCCAAACTACGAAGCGGTAATACCCAAAGAAAACCCCAATATGTTGGTGATTTCTAGAACTGCTTTGTTGAGTTCAGTGAAAAGGATTTCGATTTTTTCCAACAAAACAACCCACCAACTACGCTTGAAAATCGCTGGCGCCTCCTTGCAGATCTCTGCCGAGGATATCGACTACAGCAATAAGGCGGAAGAACAACTAAAGTGCGTGTACCAAGGAGATGACATGCAAATTGGATTTAACGCTCGCTTTTTAATTGAAATGCTCAACAACCTATCCTGCGACGAAGTGCGTTTGGAAATGAGTATGCCCAACAGAGCAGGAATATTAACGCCCGTTGACGGACTGGATGAAGGAGAACAGGTCACCATGCTGGTGATGCCTGTCATGCTAAACAGCTAGTTCTATGTAAAAAACTTGATCGAAAACGGGTAGTCAATAGGCTCCCCGTTACTTGTTTTTACAGCATTTATGATCGGAAATGCTAAACCGACTAATCCGATGGCGATCAAAGCCAAGATACCGATACCCAAAAATATTAACGGCAGGCTGATCAACGCATAAAGCATCATGCTCAATTGAAAGTTGACGATTTTCTTTCCGTGTTCTTCCATGTCCCAAACCTTATCTTTTTGGGTCAACCAAAGCACTAGGGGTACAATCAAACCGCCAAATCCCGAGACAAAATCGAGGAGTTGGCATAAATGGGTTACCACAAGTAACGATCGGTCTTCTCTTTTCATCGGATAAATTTTTTCTCAAAGTACCCAATTATTTGGAGTACCCCAAATAACCCCTGGCTTTTCCGAGGTAGTTTTTCCTATTTTTGTTCCATGTCGCACAAACCCACCATTATTGCCGTGGCTACCCCCTCAGGTAGTGGAGCCATCGCTGTGATTCGTTTATCAGGTCCTCAAGCTATTCTATGGGTGAACGATTGTTTTCAATCCATCAAACCCAAAAAATTAATCGACCAAAAGTCCCACACCGTTCATCTGGGTTATTTGCACGATGGCCCAGCCATCATCGATCAAGTTTTGGTGACTTTATTTAGAGGACCGCACTCCTATACAGGTGAAGATGTTGTGGAAATTTCATGCCACGGATCTACCTATATCCAACAGCGCATCATGCAGCTATTTCTTGGTTTAGGCGCCCAAGTAGCTCAAGGTGGTGAGTTTACACTCCGGGCATTTCTCAACGGCAAAATGGACTTAAGCCAAGCCGAAGCAGTGGCTGACTTGATTCAAAGCGAAAGTGAAGCCGCGCACCAAATAGCGGTACAGCAAATGCGCGGGGGATTTGGATCCCAACTCAAAGACCTACGCGCTCAACTGATGCATTTTGCCTCACTCATCGAACTCGAACTGGATTTTGCCGAGGAAGACGTGGCCTTTGCCGACCGAACTGCCCTACAGGATTTGCTGCAAAACATCAGTGAGGTACTCAGGTCCCTAATCGACTCATTTGCCCTGGGCAATGTGCTGAAAAACGGAGTGCCTGTAGCCATCATCGGCCCGCCCAACGCAGGCAAATCTACCCTGCTCAACACGTTGCTCAACGAAGAAAAAGCACTGATTTCGGATATTCCTGGTACGACCAGGGATGCCATAGAAGACGAGATCAATCTGCGCGGAGTACGCTTTAGGCTGATCGACACCGCAGGAATTCGCCAAACACAGGATGTGGTCGAACAGATGGGGATCAAAAAGTCCTTCGAAAAAACAGGCCAAGCCTCCCTAGTGCTCTATCTATTTGACAGTGTGGAAGCAGCGCAAAACAAGGACTACTTAACCGAATTGATCTCAGGTTTTGATGCGCTAAAGTCGGAGTTTCCCGATAAGCACATTCTGCTGCTAGGAAACAAAGCAGATGGACTTACACTTAGTGAACGATCAACCCTAGAAACTTCACTCCCCCCGTTCACCTTCATAGCGGCCAAAAACAAAACAGGCATTGAATCCTTGATCGATCAACTCTTGGCCCATGTGCTCCAGGGTCGCCACCATCAAGGCAACACTATAGTTACCAATAGCCGACATTACGCATTGCTATTGCTCAGCCAGGAAGCAATCGATCAGGTAAAACTAGGCATTGCTCAACATAGAAGCTCAGACCTACTGGCCGTTGACATACGCCAAGCACTCCAACATTTTGGCGCCATCACTGGAGAAATATCTTCTGATGAACTTCTGGGTAATATTTTTGCTAATTTCTGTATCGGGAAATAATCAACGGTCGTTTTTCCATAAATCGTCAAACTGCGGATAGTGCTTGGACACTTAAGTCACCAAGCGGTTGGATTCTGCACAGAAGGTTGTATTTTTGCCCAAATTCTGCGTATTCATGAAAGTACTCCTCACCGGAGCTGCCGGATTTATCGGATTTTATGTAGCCCAAGCTTTGCTCCAACAAGGCGTTGAGGTGGTGGGTATCGATGATTTAAACGATTACTACGACCCACAACTCAAGCGGGACCGTTTGGGGGAACTCGGCGTTTTGGACCAGCCCTTTGAATCCGGAAAATATTATTCGGGGGTGCACGGATTTAGTTTCGCTTTGGTGCGTCTAGAAATTCAGGAACAAATCAATGCTGTATTTGCCCAGCACCAGTTTGATGCTGTGTGTCATCTGGCCGCTCAAGCAGGAGTGCGTTACAGCCTGGAAAATCCCATGGCTTATGCACAAAGCAATCTAGTGGGATTCCTCCATATTCTGGAAGCGTGCCGCCACAACCACATACATCATTTGGTATACGCCAGTAGCTCAAGCGTTTACGGCATGAGTGATCAGGTGCCTTTTACCACGGATGCGCGTGTGGATCAACCGATCAGTCTATACGCTGCTACCAAAAAGAGCAATGAGTTGATGGCTTATACCTACGCTCATTTATTTGGCTTGTACACCACTGGCCTTCGGTTTTTCACTGTCTACGGACCTTGGGGACGACCTGATATGGCCCCCATGTTATTTGCCAAAGCCATCAAACACCAACAACCGATTAACGTATTTAACCACGGGGTCATGGAGCGCGATTTTACGTACGTAGTAGATATTGCTCAAGGTGTCTGTGCTACACTGATAAAAAATCCCGTGGATGTTCCCCAGCGCGATAAATATGCCCTGTACAACATTGGCAACAATCAACCGGTTTCACTCTCCGCATTCATCGAACTGTTGGAGACAGAAATGAACCAAAAGGCCGTAAAAAACTTCCTGCCCATGCAACCGGGAGACGTGGTGCGTACTTGGGCAGACACCAAACCTCTGATGAACGATTATCAATACCAACCGTCAACGCCCCTCTCCTATGGAATTGGGGAATTTGTTCGTTGGTACCAAATCTATACACAAAAAAATAACAACCTATGAAAATAACTGTAGTGGGAACTGGCTATGTTGGGCTGGTCAGCGGAACTTGTTTCGCAGAAATGGGCAATACCGTGTGCTGTATTGATGTAGATCAAAAGAAAATCGAAGGGCTAAAAAAAGGAATTATTCCGATTTATGAGCCTGGATTAGAAGCGATGGTGTTGCGCAATACCTCCAATGGGAACTTGACGTTTTCCACTGATTTAGCAAGCAAACTAAACGACACGGATATCGCCTTTATCGCTGTGGGCACCCCCATGGGTGAGGATGGTTCCGCAGATCTAAAATACGTGTTGCAAGTAGCCCAAACCATTGGGGATCATATGACCCATCCATTGTTGGTGGTTGACAAGTCCACAGTTCCCGTAGGTACGGCGGACCAAGTACGCCAGACAATTCAGGCCGCTTTGGACAAACGCGGACTAAGCATCGACTTTCACGTACTCTCCAATCCAGAATTCTTGAAAGAAGGTGACGCTATTGCTGATTTCATGAAACCGGATCGCGTGGTGATCGGTGGAGATGACCCAGAGGCTTTAGAGGTGATGAAGGAACTGTATGCCCCGTTCTTTAGAACCAATATGGACCGTATGATCACTATGGACGTTCGTTCAGCAGAAATGACCAAATACGTAGCCAACGCAATGTTGGCCACCAAGATATCATTTATGAACGAAGTGGCCAATATCTGCGAATTGGTAGGTGCGGATGTGAACAAAGTCCGCGTAGGTATCGGATCAGACAGCCGGATTGGATACAGCTTTATTTACCCTGGTTGCGGCTATGGAGGGTCCTGTTTCCCTAAAGATGTAAAAGCCTTGCAAAAAACAGCGCTTTCTTATGGCTATGAGCCACAAATTATTCAAGCTGTAGAACAGGTAAACGACCAACAAAAACTGCGTATTGCTCAAAAGGTAGTGGCTCATTTTGGTGAGGATTTAAGCGGCAAACGTTTTGCTGTCTGGGGATTGGCCTTTAAACCTGAAACCGACGATATGCGTGAAGCGCCTGCCATATATATCATTCAAGAATTGGTTAAACGCGGTGCATCCGTAACGGCATTTGACCCCAAGGCCATGAATGAAGCTAAAGAACATTACCTAAAAGATTTGGCCGGAGTTTCTTACGTAGATCAAAAATATGAAGCGGTTCACGGGGCGGATGCACTTATTTTGCTCACAGAATGGAAAACCTTTAGGTCTCCAGATTTTGAACAAATCAAAGAATCACTCAAGGAGCCTGTCATTTTTGACGGAAGAAATCAATACAATGAAAAGGTGTTGACCAAGATGGGATTTGCTTACTACCAAATTGGAAAAAAGTAATTAAACAGACGCCATCGCACAAGCATAAACAGCTTCGTACTGGGGCACCACTTTTTGGATATCGAACGTTAAGGCCTGAGCGTATGCTTGGGCCTTAAATTTTTCCAGCACTTCACTATCCGACAGCAAGTCAATACTGTACTTAGCCATGGAGGACACATCCCCTACAGAGCACAAATATCCAGTCACTCCATGAATATTAACCTCTGGTATACCCCCGGTATCACTGGAGACTACTGGAGTGCGGTTGATCATGGCTTCTAAGGCGGCTAAACCAAAACTCTCCGAAATCGAGGGAAGTAAAAACAAATCTGAAAAACACAAAATTCGATCAATTTCATTGGAGTTTCCCAAAAACACCACGCGGTCTGAAATCCCTTTTTCCTCACAAAGTCGCTCCGCATTTTCTCGTTCTGGACCATCGCCTACCATCATTAACTTAGCAGGGATTTCTCGCTGAATTCGATCAAACACCTCAATCACATCAGGAATACACTTAACAGGTCTAAAATTAGATATGTGGGTGATCACGCGCTCTGAATCTTTGGCGATTAAGGTGCGTTGGCAATCCGTGGGCGGAAATACATATTTTGAGGCATCGATAAAATTGGGCACCACACTGATCTCTTTGTCCAATGAAAACAATTCATTGGTCTTCTTTTTGAGGTCTGCAGATACCGAAGTCACCACGTTAGATTGGTTAATGCTAAACTGTACTGCGGGTTTATAAAAGGGGTGTTGTCCTACCAAGGTAATATCCGTACCGTGTAAGGTGGTCACCATCGGAATATTTTTTCCGTGTTCCCGGAGCATTTGCTGAGCCATATAACCGGCATAGGCATGTGGAATAGCGTAATGCACGTGAAGTAGTTCAATATCATGAGCCAGAACCGTATCAACCAATTTTGAAGATAGAGCCAGCTCGTAGGGTTGATAGTGAAACAATGGGTATTCTGGAACGTGTACTTCGTGGAAGTGTATGTGTTGATTCAATAAAGCCAATCTCACCGGTTGTTTGTAGGTAATGAAATGTATTTCATGTCCCCTATTGGCTAGGGCAATACCTAATTCAGTCGCCACCACGCCACTTCCACCAAAAGTTGGATAACACACAATGCCTATTTTCATCTTTCAGTGGTATTTTGGGTAGGTAATCGGTTGTTATTGGTCAATTTTCCAGACAATACCTCTGGACCTAAAGACTGTAATTTAGACTTGTTGAGATACATCACCCAACGTTGACTCCAAAGTTCAGCATCTCCCAGTTGCGTCAATGCATAAGGGGATCCAAAAACCAATGCGTAATTGTTTTTGTACCTGGAAGTGATTCGAGCAATTTGTTCAAGGGCTTCAGGGGACAATCGATAAGAAGTATAGGGACTCGAATCAGGTACATGAATACTTACGACAACTGCGTCGTACTCCTTTCCGTAAATCAACGGTTGTGCCCCCCATTGATTCATCGCCTCTTGATATCGAGTAGCATCTCCAGAACCAAAAGTGATGTATCCAACTTTCTCCTTGTTGGCAATTGACTGAACGATTGGTTTTTCCTGGGTAGGTATCTGGGTATACACCTCCTCTATCCAATCGGTATGGGGATGACTAGTCAAATAATTCAGTACTTCTTCCCGGTTGATTAAGTCTGGTTTTTCGGCCAAACCAACTCGGTATTTATAGGACAATATTTTCTTTACCGAATGCGCCAAACGGTCTTCGGTAATTTTTCCTGAAGAAATTGCGCGCATCATTGCTTGAACACCTGCTGCTAAATCAACAGGGATCAACAATACGTCATTACCCGCTAAAAAAGCTTCCACAGCTACTTGTCCAGGGTCCATCGATTGACTCACTCCTTTCATGTTTAAAGCATCTGTAATGACTAGTCCATGGAACGACAACTCATCAATCAACAAGTCGGTAACTACCGCTTTAGACAAGCTGGAAGGTTGACCTGGCTGATGCGTTAATTCCGGCACATCTAAATGAGCAACCATAACCGCATCTAATTGATTTAAGAGCGATGCTTGATAGGGGAAAAGTTCTACCTGATTCAATCGGTTGCGGAGATGTCCTACTTGAGGTAATGTTTTATGCGAATCTTGGGAAGTGTCTCCATGACCAGGAAAGTGTTTCGCACAGGAAAGTACCCCGGAATCGGATAAACCTTGAGCATAGGCTTTGGCATGCTCGGTGACCCGTTGCGGGGAAGATCCAAAAGATCGGTTGCCAATAATGGGATTCAACGGATGAACATTGATGTCTGCCACGGGAGCAAAATTCATGTGTACACCCATCATCCTGAGGTCTTGACCGATTCTATTTCCCAACTCACGAGTCCATTGGGTATCGGATAAACTGCCCATAGCCATCGCCCAAGGAAAGGGCTCAAGCGACTTAAAGCGCATGGCTACTCCCCACTCAGCGTCCATAGCAATCAGCACACCAAGCGAAGCATTGGATTGTATGCGGTTGGTCAAATCGATTTGAACCTCTGGCAAGCCTGCCAAAAAAGCCACACCACCTACTTGATACTTCTGAATAGCGGATAATTGACGGTTTACTAGTTCGGGGGGATCTGAGGTGGTTATCCCTACCATAAAAAGTTGACCAACTTTTTCTTCGAGAGACATTTGATCATAGGTCTGCTCCACCCATGACTGAGCTGGCGAAAAAAAGCTGACAAAAAGGGTTAGATAGAACAGTATATACCTCATCAAAACATGTGTTTATGCCAGCTGTCTTTGGCGGGTACCTCCCAGGCAGTCTCCAACTCAATCTTGGTATTCACTAGGTTATTAAACACGATTGTCTCTCCAGTGACTGATTTATCTTTGACCATTTTTTTGAACTCCTTTAATGGTTTGTATGCGATGAACGCACCACTTTTAAAGGAGACATTCATGCGGTCCAACAACGTAATCTCATACTGTTTTTCAAGGGACTGTATTAAATGCACTTGAGCATCAATAGAACATCCTGAGGCAGCTGCTTGTTCCGCATCCAGGCCAATAACGATAAATCTGTTGTACGGAATTTGAAACCCGGACACCAAATCTTGACCATGAGCCTTCCATTGATCTAAAAACTCAGCTAGTGCTGCTGAAATTGACGACTGTTCCACTTCAGTGAGCGACC
>Ga0255771_1001906_pt1 | contig 21654 bp, 29 predicted proteins | sample 011ome_19_FD_179969 | JGI IMG/M metagenome (GOLD analysis project Ga0255771, IMG submission 179969) | Coastal salt marsh microbial communities from the Groves Creek Marsh, Skidaway Island, Georgia - 011510BT metaG (version 2) | ecosystem: Environmental > Aquatic > Marine > Intertidal zone > Salt...
AATATATGAATATCTTTACATTTATGTTTTTTTAAGACATAACTACTATTTGTTGTTATATCTTGTATAAAATTAATAGTTGATAATTCTAAATAATTTATTAATCTAATTTCATTAATATTATTAATTCTTTCATAATATTTTAATCTATATTGTAACCATTGATAAAATTCATCATCTGTTTCATATTCAAAATATATAATTTTAGTTTTATCACTTCCTTTTATACGTAACCATCCTAATAATTCTAATTCTTTTGTTTCTAATTCAGAATTACTATATTTATTTAAAATATATCCTACTTCGTTCATAATATAATGAAAAAACATTTTTTCTTCTGTAGTATTATAAACTGATTTATATGAATTAATCATAGATAAAACAGTTACTAAATTTAAATCTAATTTGTTTTTATCTAATTTGTTTTTTACAAATGTTTCTATATTTTCCATAAATAATTTTTTATATTTACAATATTATAAATTAAATTATAATATTAAAAAATTATTTATTATATTTGTAAAAATAAATTGAATAACAATATGGAAATAACTATAATAGGCGATGTTCATTGTAAAATTGATAAATATTTTAATATTATACAAAATATTAAAAAATCTATACAAGTTGGTGACTTTGGATTTAGAAAAGAACATGAATGGCATTTACAAAATATAGATTCATCAAATCATAAAATTGTATTTGGAAATCATGATGATTATAATTTTTTAAACGAAAAGCATAGTTTAAAAAATTGGTCATATGAAAATAATATTTTTACTATACGTGGTGCAGAATCTATAGATAGATATAGAAGAACAGAAGGTGTAGATTATTTTTCTAATGAAGAATTAAACTATACAGAATTTGATGAGGTAATAGAAAATTATATTAATATTAAACCAAAAATAGTTATTTCACATGATTGTCCTAAATCTATATGTACTAGTCTTTTTGGTATACATGATAAAAATATTACAAGATCCGGATTAGACGCATTATTTGAAATTCATAAACCTGATATATGGATTTTTGGACATCATCACAGATCAATTAATACGAATATATTAAAAACTAATTTTATATGCTTAAAAGAGCTAGAAACATACAAATTAGTTATTTAATGTGGGACCTGTGGGTAACGATCCCACCGTGAACTTTCGTTCTTCAGTTTTACAGACTGATCCGCCTCCTTAACGGTATACGATCCCATAATATTTAGTCGGACCAGTAGGATTCGAACCTACGAAGAACTTTCGTTCGCTAGATTTACAGTCTAGTGCCTTTAACCACTCGGCCATGTTCCGGTAAAAAAAAAACTCTTATTAAAATAATAAGAGTTTTTTGTAATTTTTTAAATACAGTTTATTGCTCTCATTGTTTTAATAAGTTATAATAATAAGAATAATTAACAGCTTTAACTCTCAAAATGATGTTTTTATTTATTACAATTGTTTTCATAATTACTATTTTTATTTATTTTTAATTAGTCACCCGTATCGGATTCGAACCGATGATCTTCTCATGGAAAGTGAGACGTGTTAAACCACTTCACTAACGGGCGTTATTTATTTATTTATTTTAGCACCAGTAATGGGACTCGAACCCATGATCTTCTGCGTGACAGGCAGACATCCACTCCAACTGGACCGTACCGGTGTATTTGTACTCATAGAGAGAATCGAACTCTCATTTCTAGGTTGAAAACCTAACGTCCTGACCATTAGACGATACGAGCATATTAATAATAGCGGTCTATAACGGGATCGAACCGTTGACACCTCATAGACAGTGAGACATGATACCATTTCACCAATAGACCTATTATAAAATTAATTCGTTTATTAATTTTGTCGCAATGGTAGGACTCAAACCTACGACCTCTGTGTCCCAAACACAGCGTTCTATCAACTGAACTACATCACGTTTTTTTTTTATTTAAACTAAAAAAGCCTGATTCAAATAAATCAGGCTTTAAAAATTATATATGTTAAAATTTATAACACAACAATATCGTTACCTGAAGATAATTTCTCCGGTTCATAATCATAATAACGATCACTTGTAAGTGATGTATTTAGATTTGATATGTTATTTAAGTTATTCATTTTTATTATATATTATTTATTTTTGTTCTGTTTTATTGTTTTTTACAAATATATTAATTATTTTTTAAAAATAAAAATAATTTTGAATTATTTTTTTATTTTAATTATATTGTTTGTTTTATTGTTTTACAAATATATTAATTATTTTTTAATTATAAAAATATATTTGTAAAATTTTATTTAGATTTTGCTTCTAAATTTGAAGCAGCTCTATAAGGTGTAATTAATTTTTTTAATTCACCAGCAGCTTTACGTGCTTCTGCAGGATTTTTTTTCTTAGTACCATTATGTGCTGTTTCAAACTTAGCCCATTGTTCACTCATTTCTGCGAAAATTTCTGTTGTTGTCATATTATTTCTTTTTATTTTTAAATTGAAAGAATTTGTCTTTCATACTCTTTATATTCTTATAATTTAAGAATGTTTAATTTTTTTATAAATTATTTATATATTCTGCTAAAGTATATAAATTATTAAATGTAGCTGAACCATTATTTTGAATCATTTTTTCTACCATTTGAATAGATTTAATTTGGTGTTCATCAAATTCATCAAGTTCATCTATAGTTAAATAACAAAAAATAACTTTTTCTGGTGTATTACAAGAATCATATACTAATTCTGCTATAGAATATACTCCAGTCATTTTTGGTGTAATACAATATAATAATAAATCACAAGTTTTTCTTTTTTCTATTTCAATTTCTTGATCTTCTTCTGTCCAATTATCTACAACAGGATTAAAATACTCACAAAAAATCATAGGTATTAATTTATCTCTCCATTTAGAGTTATTACATGTACCTCCTAAAAATATTTCCATACATTTTATATATGGAAATATTTAAAATGTTTAATTTATTCTACTAAATCTATAGTTTCTATTTTATCTTTTTTAATAGATAAAACATTATAAGGTTTAAAAATTAATTCTTTTTCATCTGAACCAGTTATCCATCTATTTACTATATCATTTTTAATATTTTTAATTTTTTGAATTAATTGTTCTGGTGTATCTTTATAATGGTTGTAAAAGAATTCATGAAGAAATTCATTACCATTATTAGTAATAAATACTATACTACATTTATTATTATCTTGAATTACATTAGAAATACTAAATATTTCATCTAAATTAAAATAATCACCATCGTGATCTATTATTATATTTTTTTTCATCTTTATTTATTTTTTAAAATATTTTCTTGTTTTCATTAAAATTTTACCTAAATTATTTTCACCTACATCATTACAAACACCCCAATATGTATCATTCCATGTATTAGTTTCTTCTATATACATATCATCAGTAAATAACAATCTTTCTCTTAAATCTTTATGTAAAAGAAATTTTTGAAATACTAATTGGGACATAATATTATATTTAATATTATTCCAATCAGATCTTACATAAATCATTTTAGAATGTCTTTTAGCTTCTTTACCTGATAATTTTTCAAATACTAAAGCATCATTTTTATGTTTACATTTACATGATTGGTAGGCCGCTTCGGTTGACATAAAATACATACCATTAAAAGTAATAGGACATTCATACATATTACTTAAAAAATCGTATTCATATTTAAATCCATTTATACTATTCATTATTATTTTTTATAAATTCGTACAAACCTACCTTGACCTGAAATAACATCAAAATACCAACCTTTATATAAATATTTTTCAACCACAAAATCGCCATATTCACTTAATTCTACAGAATCACCTATAATAGCTATAGTATGAAATACCATCCATATTAAAGAACTTTGACCATCTATAGATCTATAATATAATCTATCAGATATTTTAGAATCATGAGTTAATAATTTTTCTATATCAGGAACAATAACAGAATCTAAATATTTTTTTATTCGTTCAATCCAACGATTTTTATATTTATTCACGTTATCCGTTTTTTCAGCAAATCGTTTCATTGCTTCTTTACCTTTTTCTGATTCCATAAAATCAGATATATCTTGTACATTCATAATCTTTTTATTAATAAATAATATCAAAAGTTGATTTATATCGTTCTATAACATCATTTACATCATCAAATGAAGTAAATTCAAAAGTATCATCATGTTTGTTATCATTAAATGATACTTTAATTTTATTTTTATCATATATCCATACATCTTTTATATCATCTAAATTATAAATAGATGATAGTATTTTAAATCCTATTCTTTTATTATTATTATTATTTTTTGTCATTTAAATATTTTTATAATATTTCACCGTATTTTTTAATTAAAAATTCTTTTTCTTTTAGTATAAAATTTTCTTTTGACATTGATATTTTAATATATTCAGTATTTCTTTTATCACTATAAAAATTTATATATAATGTTTCATTTGTATGATATATAAAAATAATATCATTTATGTTATATACTGTAGTATTAAATCTAATTCCAACATTATTAGTTTTATTTTTTGTCATATAAATAAGAATTTGGTTTAATTTTATTAATACCAGTACTAATCCATGTTATTCTATAATATGACTGTTGTTCTATATTTTTTATTTGTAAATTTATTTTGTGAATTAATCTACCATTTTTATATTTATTATCTAAAGCATCCCAATCAATACCAATATTTAATAACATTTGTTTTTTTTCATCTCCATTTTTTTTATGGAGTTGTTTATTAGAAAAATTAGATTGTGCTAATACAGAAATACTATTTTTAATACAATCACGTTGTCTCCAAATAATATTATTAGTTACTTCATCAATATTATCTACATTATTAACTCTAGAGTCAAATTTAGCAGTTTCTGTATTAGTAATTTCTTCTAAAGTATATCCTTGATTAAACGCTAATTCAATAAATAATAATTTATTAAAAATAGCAGTGGCAATTGAAGCAGAAACAGAAGTAATTTTTTGAATAGATCCATTATACCAAAATTGTGAATAATTATTAGTACATTCTAATACTATAGTAATTTCATCACTTTGAACATAAGCAACTTTAGCACCTTGGATATTTTTACATAATTCAATAGCAGTTTGATCCATTAAGTCCATAAATTTATCATCAAATGGTCTTTTAAAGCGTTTTGTGAATGTATGAAATGCTTTACCGTCTAATCTAATTATAGCCGGTTTATTATTATCTAAATATTGTTTGGTTGTTTTTTCGTATTCTTTCATACGATCTCCTAATGATATATTATTGTTCATCTCTATACATTATTAATATTAATAATAAACTTATTTTTTCTTTTATAATTTCTATCATATTACAAATATATTAATTATTATTTTTAATTAAAAATTACATATTCTGTTTTAAATACATTTTACATCTTTTTAATCTAGTTTTTACGGTATTTTCATTTAAATTTAATTTTTTAGATATTTCTTTAATAGAATAATCTTCTAATTTGAGTTTAAATGGTGTTAATAATGTGTCTGATACGTTATTTAAATTATTAAGTAATGTATCAGATATATATTCTGTATTATATCCTGATTCAAAGAAATCATGACTTTGAATTTCGTTTGAATTTAAACATGATTCATCTAAATCTTCTAAAAAATTAAAGGATTGATTATAAAAATATTTATTTATAAATATTTTTCCGGTATTTATAATCAATCCTTTTAAATTTGTTATTATTATATCATCAAATTTAATTAATAAATATAATAATGTATCATGAAGAACATCTTCCCAATCAATAGATATTATTTTAGATTTTATATATTTAGTTAAATCTGGTATATATTTAACAATATCTATACGTGTATATGTCATTTTTCAGTTATTAAATCAAATAAACAAAAAAATAAATGTTGTTCTATATCTTTAATTTTAAATGTTTTTTCTATATTATTATACATAAAAGATATTTCTTTTTTTGATATTTTAGTTACTTCTATATTAGCTTTTTTTAAATATTTTATTATATCCATAATATTTAATAAAAAATCGAAAGAACTATTTAAGTTCTTTCAATCCTTTTACTTTAGTATCAATTTGAATAACATTAGAAGCTAATTCATTTTCTAAACGTTTAAGTTCAATACCTGAATTTAAACGAGTTTGTTCACCTTCATCTTTAATTTGTTTAATATCTTTAATAGTAGAAATTAAATCTTGTTGAACTTTTTGTAAAGTAGAAATATCAACAACAGCTCTTTCATTTTGTTTAGCAATTTGAATACTATTATCTTTTAACATTTCTGCATTTTTCAATAAAATTTTATTTGTAGTATCATCAACAAATTTAGATACTTCAGAATTATTTTTTTGACGAACAATAGCAACGGCGATAGCAATTTGTTGTCTCCAAATAGGAATAGTTGTTGCAATAGAAGATTGAATTTTTTCTGCTAATACATAATTGTTAGATTGTACAAGTGCAATTTGTGGTATAGATTGAATTGTAATCATACGTTGAATAGACATATCATGTAATCGTTTTTCTAAACGATTTAAAATATCACGTTTTTCAGAAATTTCATATGTTTCATAATCATTAACATTAGCTTCCATATTTGCTAATTCATCAGAAAGTTCTTGAATTTTCATATTTCCAACGATAATTAATTCATCTAAATCATAAATTAAACTAATATTATCTTCTTTTAATTTTTCTAATTTAATATTATCTGTATTAATAACAATACGTGATTTATCTAATTTAGTTACAATTTTTTCGATATTTCCATTAACAGTGTCGTATTTTTCAAACATTTTAGTAACATTCATTACCGTTTTCTTCAAAAATGGAATACGCATAGCAATACGTTTCATTAATGATTGTTGTCCTGGATCAACTTCAATATAATTAATATTAGTTAATAAATCTGTAATAGAACCACCAATCTCACCTGTATCAAATGCACGAATATTCTCTAAAAATGAATTAGAAGATGATGACATCTTTTGTTGAACCGGTAGTCCAAAATTTAAAATAGCAGTACCATCAGTTAAATCTAATTCATTTGCTTTCTTTTTAAATACAGCAATTTCTTCTTTAGTATAGTTTGATAAATCTAAATTTTTCATCTTATCAACTAATTTAATAGGAACAGCACTAGATTTAGTATTATCTATATTAATAGATTCATCATCTTTACGTTTTTTTGGTTTAATAGATTTAACTGTTTCTACAACCACTGCATCTTGAATTTCTTCTGAGTTTTCTTTTGACATATTATTTTTTTTTTTATAATTATATTCTGACATATTATTTTTTTTTACAATTATATTATTTTTTTTTCATATATAAAAAACATAATCAAAAAATATTAGTTTAAACTAAAAAACCTACATATATTATATGTAGGTTTTTTTTATTAATTAATTTATATATTATTCAAAAGATCCATCACCAAATAAAGCATTTGAATCTAAATCATCAGCAAATACATCTTCTTCTTCATCTAAATTGTAATTACCTTTAGCTTTTAACATTTGTTCTTGAATTTCTTCAATTTCTGTAATAGATTTATATCTAAAATAATCTTTAATAATTGGTCTTAATGCATCTAATACTTCTTTAGTAAATACTTCTTTAGTAAATAAATCAGAACCAGCGACATGTTTTCCTAAATGACGTACATACCATCTGTTTCCACCTGGTACAAATTCACCATCAACCATTTTACCTTTAGCTACACCAACCGATTCGAAATTTTCACCAATACACCAAGCATCTAAACCTATATGTGGGTTACATCCACTTGTGAATGAAATTTCAAATTTAACTTTCTTAGGTTTAGCCATTCTATTTTTCATTAATTTTGCAGTTACAACTAAACCAGATTGACCTAAATCTAAATCATCGATTTCACCTGTTTTTAATTTAGCTTTTGATAAAAATGCAATAGATGATGCAGAATAGAAGAGTCCTTCACCACCTTTCATTTTATCTTGTGGATAAAGATCCATTGTTTGATATGTATGATTTGTACATACTAAAGGAATACCTAAAAATCCTAAATCTGCATTAATAATTCTAAATAATGAAGATAAAGCTTTTGCTTTAGTAAAATCTGCTTTTTCTTTACCAGATTTTGCATCTTCAACTTCTTTTCTAGATCCTAATTGACCTACAGAATCAATAAAAATAATAAATTTATCGATTTCTTTTCCATTATTTTTTTCTTCTTTTAAAGAGTCTAAAATTTGTGTAATTGATATTTTTAGATCTTCAATAATATTAGATCTAATTAACATAAATTTATCTTCACTAATATCAATACCATATCCAGGTAATTGATCTAATTCAATTGCATATTCTGTATCTATATAAATAACACCATATCCTTTCGCTTGTGCCTCTTTTGCTATAGAATAACATAAAAATGATTTACCTGTTCCTGATGGTGCCGCTAATACTGTAATCCTATTATCTGCAATTCCACCATAAATGTCACTTGATAATGCTGCGTTTAATACATAAATTCCTGTTGATATTGTTGATCTATTTTTTGATGATTTTAAAGTTTCATGAACTACTGGCATTTTTTTAATTATACCATTTGTCATTCCTACAATGTCTTTAAAACTAAAGCTTTTTATTTCTTTTTTTGCCATATTTATTTTTAAATAATTTATTTATACTATTTATATAAAAAATATATTTTTAAGTTTAAAATATTATTACTATATTTGTAAAAAAAAATATAAAATAAAAAGCACAATATATGTTTTCAAATATAATTATTTGGTTTAAATTAATTTTTTCTTCGGACAAGAAAAGCACATTACTATTAGAAGAAAAAGAAAAAAAAAATATAGAGATACAAAAAAAATCTGATATAATTATAAATAAAAAACCTGATTATATCATTATATTAGAAGACTCAATAGAAAAACTACGAAAACTACAAAATTTATCTAAAGTATTTAATTATCATATTTTATCTAATATATATACACAAACATTATATATACATAATTTATTTAGTGATAATAAATATTTAAATATAAATAAATTAGATCAATTTCATTATTATTATACAGATAAATTATTTGATCTTTTAGATAAAATAGAAGCTAATCATTATTCTAAAATTAATAATTTAATATCTGAAAAAAAATTAATAGAAGAAAAAATTAAAAATATTGATAATCATATAGATCAATTTTTAAATAATATTAAAAATTCAGAAAAATATAAATTATCACACGCATCCAAAATCACTACGCAATTATCTGCTATATATAATATGTTATTATGTTCATTTGAAGATTTTAGATATAAAAGTCATACAGAATTAAGTAGTTTTAAAAAATATTTATCTTCTGAAGCTTTTCATATTGTACCTAGTACTTTATATACAGAAATTTCTAAAATAGAAGAATTGCCACATAAACAAAATACATATTCATATGAAGAATATACAATAGAAAGAAAATTATTAAAACAATTATTAAATAATCTTTTTAATATTGATTTTATTTGTTCATTTGTTTCAGATTCAAAATATTTTGAATTATTTAAAATTCAAAATACAGATATTTATTTTGTTTATATTGAAAATGAAATATTATTTAAAATTATTGATTTTGAATTAATAAAAAATTATATTAATAATAAAACAACATCAATTAATGAATATAATATTGAACGAAATTCATATTATAAAAAATTAATTGATGTAAAAACAGAATTAGAAAGCGAAAATATTTTTGATACACAAACAAATGAAACATTAAAAAAATATTTAACTAAAATAGAAAGTGTAGAATTAATTGAAACTATTGTTGATGTTGATATTGAACGTAGAATATTAGAATCAATGATTAAAATTGAAAAATTAGAAAGATAAAAAAAAAAAAAAAAAAGAAAAAAATGAAAAAACACGTATCATTCACAAGTATTGGTAAATTTTCTACTATTTGTAGTACCTTATCAAGACAATACTCATTCGTAGGATTAGATGAAAGTGGTAATGCTATTTATAATAATAATTTACCTAAACCTACTCTTAAATTTAAAGGTAAAGTAAAATTACATGGAACTAACAGCGGTGTAAGTTTTAATGAAATTGATGGTATTTGGTATCAATCTAAAGAAGAAATTATTACTTGTGTTCCTGAAACTGTATATAAAATGTACTCAGAAGATAATACTATGTATTATTTAAATGAAGATCAATTTAATGCATTAGATGTAAAAGACCAAAAAAATTATAAAAAAGAATCTAGTAACGATAATGCAGGATTTGCTAATTTTGGAACAGTAAAAAAAGATATTTTTATCGAAATGATTAGAACTTTAGCTAAAGAGAATAATGTCGATTTATATACACATACAATTACTATTTTTGGTGAATGGGCTGGTCCAGGTATTCAAAAAGCTGTAGGCATTTCTAGTATTCCTGAAAAATGTATGTTTATTTTTGCATCTAAAGTATCACATCAAACTGATATTTCTATTAAATCATATTATATTGATTCTTCTAAACTTAAAAATGAAGAAAATAGAATTTATAATATTGATGATTTTCCTTCATATGAAATTGAAATTGATTTTAATAATCCTAAACTTTCAAATAACAAAATGATTGAAATGATGTTAGAAGTTGAAAATGAATGTCCAGTTTCAAAACAATTAGGTTATCCTAACACAATTGGAGAAGGAATTGTATTTTCATATAATCACAATAATATTTTATATACATTTAAAGTAAAAGGTGATAAACATTCTAATTCTAGTAAGGTTACAACGTTAAAGCCAGTAGATAATGAACGTATTAATAGAATCATTGAATTAGCACAATTAATTACACCAGGATGGAGATTAGAACAAATGTATAATTTAACATTTGATACTATTAATGGTGGAATTCCAGATATTAAATTACTTGGTAAATTTATTAAATCTGTTATCGCCGATGTTCAAAAAGAAGAATTAGATGTTATTGATGAACATGGATTTGAATTAAAAGATGTTGCTAAATATATTAGTGATATTACTAAAAAATATTTCTTTGTAAAAGAAGAAGAATCATTATAGAAAAGTTCTATAATGATAATTAACCATAAAATATATTTATTATGTTTTCATTTTTATTAGGATGCTCCCTTGTAGGTGCAATTTGGTATTACAATACCAAAAAATAAGTTAAAAAAAACCACTCTTTATAATGAGTGGTTTTTTTTATTATAAAAATAATATATAATAAAAAAACTTAAATACTAAAATATGAATGCTAAATTTAAATTCTTACACACATTATATGATTCAAAATTATTGATTAATGATGATTATTCTAAAATTACTATATTTAGTACTAAAACTAAAAAATATAAAACTGATTTCATAGATGAAGGAGATGATATATTAAAACCTTATGACACATATTTACACAATGTTTATATGTATAATGTTTCTGGAGAATTATATTTATATGAATTATATTCAACTCATTCTATTATTAAGGCTGATAAATTAATATTGGATATTAAAAATATTGAAGATGAAACAGCTACAGATTATGTACAAACTAAAATATTTAATAAAAAAATAGTATCTAAAAGATTATTAAAAAATGTACGTTATCCAAATGAAGATAGTGAAATTTTAAATAAAGAAATAGAAACTGAATATGATATTATTGTTTTTAAAAATAATAATATGAAATTTTCTTTAAGTAGTTTATTAGATTTAAAATATGAAAGTTCTTTTCTTAAAAGAACTGGAATGGTTTATGAAGAAAATTCACCAGAATTTAGTGAAGTAGATGGTAATATATTTACTTTTACAGATGAAGATGTAGAGTGTGTTCTTACAGTACTTAATGAATTAGATGGTACAGAATTTACTATAAATTTATCTGTAGTTAATATTGATGATTCTGAAGAAAATAATATTTATTTTTCAAGTGTTGCTAATATAAATAAGGTACAAGAAATACAAGAAATACAACCTTTATCGAAAAATTTATATATTGATGGATCAAAAATTATTTTAAATGAAGGTGATGAATTGGTTATTGAAAATTTATCTAATAACGATTATTTTAATTGTAATTCTGAATATATATTAGATACAATATTATTTTTAAATCCTGACCATAATCCATATTTAGTACGTACTTATGAAGTAAAATATGGTATAACATATACACCATCAGGATCAGATCCTATTTTTAGATATGCGTATCTTACTATTATAAAATAAAATTATAACACACAAAAAAACCAGATTAATTAATCTGGTTTTTTTTATATTGTTTTTTACTATTTATTTAATTCTGTATATAACGTATTAATATTATTATTATATAATTTAGAAAATTCATAAATTTCAAAACCATATTCACTAGCACCAGCTATATCAGTAATTGTATTATCACCAACATGTAAAATTTCATTAATTAAAGAAGTACTATTAATATGTACTTCTTTAAAAAAATTAATATGTGGTTTAGAGACTCCTAATTTATCTGAAAAATACATATGATGGAAATACTTATCTAGTCTTAAATGTTCAAGAGAAGTCTTTAAAACGGCACTAGAAACAAATAAAGTATTAGACGAAATAACCAATTCATATTTTTTAGATAGATTGTCTAAAATATTTTCTGTATTAGAAATAATTAATGGTAGATGTTCAATAAATAATATATCACATGCATTTTTAATTATTCTAAATTTATTTTTATCTATATTTAAAATATTAAATACTTTGGCATAAGCTTGTTCAGATGTAAAACTAATACCAAATTTTTCAACAATACCATCTAAATCTTTTTTTACATTATTAAATGTTGAATTTATAGTTTTAATATCAAAATTACAATATTTAGAAATTATAAAATTTCTTTCTTTTTTAAATTCTGGATTTGATTTAATTAATGTGTTCCAAAGATCAAATGATATTGTTTTAATTTTTTGCATGATTTTTTTTTTTTATAAATATAACTATTTATTTTAAATCTATTGATGATTTTAAAAATTTAATCCATAAAATAGGAATAAAAAATACTAATAAAGTAACTAATGACATAATCATATCAAATCCTTCACTTTCTAACCATGTTAATGTCGGTACAAAATGAATAATTAAAGATAAAAATAATTTAATTCCTAAAATACCAATAACAATAAATGCTGATGTTTCCATTATAGGGTAAGTTTCCATTAATTTTACAAATCGTTTAGCTACAAATCGCATTGCTAAAATACCTACAAATACACCAAATACAATTAATACCATATTAGAAGACATTGCTACTACAGCGAAAATATTATCAATTGAAAATACAATATCCATAAATTCGACTAAAATAACTGTTGTCCAAAATGTACCAATATATTTATTTAATACTAATTGCCATTTACTCTTTTCTTTTACTTGTTCATTATCTTCTTTATTTTCTTCTTTATTTTTATTTTTAAAATAACTATAACACATCCACATTAAATACAAACCACCTAAAGGTTTTAACCACCAAATACTAATGATTACAGATACAAACACTAATGCGAGGCCTCTAAAGACATATGCACCGATAATACCATAAGTTAATGCTTTGTTTTGATCTTTTTCTGGTAAATCTTTTACCATTGTTGCCAATACAGCTGCATTATCTACTGATAAAATTACTTCTATCAAAATTACACTTAAAATAAGCAATAATGCTTGTAGTGGATTTTGACCAATTTGAGCAATGAGCTCTAAAAAATGATTCATACTTTTTTTTTTTTAGTTAATATAAATTTAGATTACAAATATATACATTTTTTTTATTATTTAGATGTTTCATAAAAGAATTTTTTAAATAATTTAAATTTAGTATTATAAATCAATGTATCATGTAATAAATATTTAGTTCCTGTTTCAGCAAAGTCTTCATAAATATTTGTCATTGCATATTCTGATACATATTTATTAATTTTAAGCCATTTATATTTATATTTTTTATTAAATAATTTAATATGATTATGTTGTACTGTATGTAAAAGTTCATGTATTAAAATTGAATTATCATTATTAAGAGAGGCCATTAAAATATATGAGTCTTCATTAATAGATAGATTTTGTCCTCTTATACCATTATTAAAAGAAACACTATTAGATATAGTAATTTCTTTTAATCCATTTAAATGATTTTTTGTAAAATATTTATTTATAATATATACATATTCATTTTTATATAAATTAAATAATTTATTAGAAATCAACATATCATTATTTATATTATAATATGTTCCTTTTTTATTAAATTTAATATAGAAATTTTCAAAATATTTATCACTATAATTTTTTTTTGTATTTAAATCAGTATTTAATTTAATTTGCTCATTTAATTTATCTATAGTAATATTTTTTTTTGGATTTAATTTAAAATTTAAATAAAAAAATAAAACACAAATAGATAAAATATAAAAAATATATTTCATTTATTTTTATTAATATTATTTAACAATTTTATAAATTTATTAATTTATTTAAAAATTTTTTTACTATATATCATATGTGGTCAAAAAACTTATTAACATTTATTAAACTTTTTTATTTTTTATAATATAAGTATTTTTATTTTTTATTTTCTATTAAACTAAATAAAAAAATATGTATATAAATTATAAATTAAGAAAGAAAATATGACAGCAGATATGGAAAAAATATTCTTTAATTGGATATTAAAGAATCCGGAACATTTTAAACATGTTTTAGGTTTTTTCTTTGAAAATGAAGATATTAAATTTGTATACAATTGTGTTAGAAATGAATTTATGTCTAGTACTGATAAAATAGCGCCATCAAAATCGGAAATTTTGATATTAGTTAATTTAATGGATAAAACAAATAAAATCAGTACAGATTTTGTAAAAGCGTTATTAAAAATAGATTTTGATAAACACAGAGATGAATTTGTTATTCCGAGATTTAATGCTTGGGTTTATTATAATTCAGCTATTTCTGGTTTAATGGATTCATATGAAGATATAAAAGGAATAGATAAAACAAATATTGATCAAGTTGAAGAAGCTATTTCTAAAATTAGAAAAAATATAGATACTACAATTAATATACAATTAACAAAAGGTAATTTAGGATTAGATTTTGATGATGTAGAATCACACGATCAAGATGCTGAACATAATAAAATACCATCAGGATTTAAAACTTTTGACTCTATTACTGAAGGTGGTTTTGATAGAAAAACATTTAATGTATTTATGGGTGCACCAGGATCAGGTAAATGTACTTCTTTTAACACTAAAATACAAGTGAGAAATAAAATTACAGGTGAAATAAAAACTGTTACTATTGGTAATTTTTATAATGAAACATCTAAAAAATATTCAGATAAAAATATTAATAAATAATTTATATTTTTACCACTACCAGGTGTACTCATTAAAACATATATTATTTATTTAATATATAAAATATGAAAATAAGTAAAACAATAGAATATCCGTATGTTTGTTCAATAACAAATAGAAAATTTAAATCACCAGTTGCTTTGAGTGTATATATAACAAAAACACTTAAAATGAATCATAAAGATTATTATGATTCATTTTTATGTGGTGATGTATTAAAATGTCATTTTTGTGATAATACTGGGAGATTTATATCAATAGCAAAAGGATATGGTAATTTATGCAATGATAAAGAATGCGTTTCTAAATCAAGATCAACAAATTCTATAATAGGTTTAATGTATAAATATGATTATACAGAAAAAGAAGCAATATTAGTATTGAAAAATAAAAATGAAAAATTATCTATAAAATGTAAAGAAATATCAAAACAAAATACAATAGATAATCCTAATTATTTAAAAGAAAATAGTAATAGGTGTAAAGAATTTTGGATTAAGAAAGGATATTCAAATGAGGAGGCAAATTTAAAGTTAAGAGAACAACAACAAAAAAATGCAAATAAGTTAAAACATAAATTATTAACTGATGATATATTTAAAGAAAATTTTTGTAATAATATTAATGTTTCAATACAATATTGGATTAAGAAAGGATATACTAAAGAAAAAGCAGAAATTAAACGAAAAGAAAGACAAACTACTTTTTCAAAAGAAATATGTATTAAAAAATATGGTGAAGAAGTTGGGTTAATTAAATGGCAAGAGAGACAAGATAAATGGTTAAAAGCATTAGATGATAAAACAGATGAAGAAAAAATAGAAATAAATCGTAAAAAATTATTAAATAATTCTGGTTATTCTAAAATGTCTCAAGATTTATTTTGGAGTATTTATAATAATTTTAAAGAACATAATATAATATTTCAAGAATTATCAAATAGAGAAGTTATCATGTATAATCATGATATTAAACAAATGTATAAATATGATTATGTTGATTTTACAAATAAGAAAGTAATTGAATTTAATGGTGATTTTTGGCATTGTAATCCTAAAAAATATAATGAAAATTACTTTAATAAAGTAAAACAAAAATATGCAAATGAATTATGGAATAAAGATAAAATAAAAAATGATTTTGTAATAAATAAAGGTTATGATTTATTAGTAGTTTGGGAAACAGATTTTAAACAAAATAAAGAAAAAGTTATAAAACAATGTATAGATTTTATAAATAAAAAGAATTAAAAAAATAAATGGAATTAGTTGAAAATATAAAAGATTTAAAAACAATAGAGAATGAAAAAATAGTTGATAAGTTTTTAGAAGCTTATATGATAGATGATAATGATTGGGAAGTTTTAACACCTCAAGGATGGATTGATATTCACGGAATAGGTAAAACGAGATTATATAAAGAATGGAAAATTTATACAATATCATTAACTGGTAATATTAGAAAAATTATATGTGCTGATGAACATATTTTGGGTAGATGTGATAATTTAGATTTTGTTAATAAAACATATGATTTAACAGAAATTATGACTAATACTGTTATTGTTGGTGATTATTTAATGACTATTGATGGTCCTGAAAAAGTATTTTACGTAGAAGAAACAGAACAAGAATCTAATATGTATGATTTACAAATTGCAGATGGTTCTAATAGACATTATTATACAAATGGATTTTTAACACATAATTCATTAACTTTACAAAATTTAGCTGTTAATTTTGTAAATCAAGGATATAATGTAGCATATATAAGTTTAGAATTATCAGAAAAAAAATGTATGAAACGTGTAGGTTCTATGAGATTAGAAATACCTATTGCTAAATATAATGAATTTTCTAAGGATAAAGAATATATGAAAGAAAAAATACGTTCAGTTAATTCACAAAATTCTGACGAATTTTTTAATACAAAACCTGGAAAATTATTTATAAAAGAATATCCATCTGGTTCAGCCACAATTGGCGATTTAGATAAATACTTAGAACAAGTAAGAGAAGAAGCTGGAATAGATATAGATTGTCTATTAGTAGATTATATACAAATTATGGGAACAGAAAAAGGTGTAGATAGAAATATGTTATATTTAAAAGGTGAACATTTATCAGTAGGATTAAGAGCTATCGCACAACGTAGAAATTTAGTTTCAGTTACTGCGACACAAACAGATAAAAATAAATATGGTGTTAATTCTTTAGGATTAGGAGATATACCAGAAAGTAAAGCAATTGCTGATACCGCAGATAGTGTATGGGCAATTATATTAACACCTCTAATGAAATTAGAAGGTGCTTATCATTGGCAACATTTGAAATTAAGAGATTGTTCAACAGATATTGAAAGAATAGGTTTTAAATTTAATAAAGATTATTTAAAATTGTATGATGATTTTTTTATACAATCTACATTATAAATAAAAAAAAATAAAGAATAAAAAATGAATAAAAGTATAGAAAATTCTTATGAAGAAGAAGACGAAGATAACATGGATGACATTGATAATGATCAATTTGATATGGATTTCGATAATGATGATGATAATGATTTTATTATAATAGATAATTTAACTAAAGAAGATAGTAAAAATATTAAAAAAATAACAGAAAAAAAGAAAAAAGGACCTAAACCGAAATTAATTGGTAAACATTCATTGGCACAAGACACTATATTTAAATCTAAAAAAAATGATATAATAGATATAGAAAATGAAGAATCTGAATATATTATAAAATCGGTAAGAGGATCTTTAGATATAAATGATGATTATCTTGGTGATGTAGAATCTAGTTCAAACATAGATTCATATAGAGAATCTATATTAAAAAATAATATTTATAATTTATTAAAAGAAAAAACAAATTTAGATTTTTTATCACCAATTAGAAAACCGTCTGAAGTTAATTTTAATATATATTTCAATATATTATATGATAATTTAAAAAATTTAGGTTATTCTAAAAGTGAAATATTTATAGAATTATCTATATATTTTACAACAGATAAAATTTGGAATATTTTTAAATTATTAAATAAAAATCATTCTAACGATATTATTGATGAACTTAAAAATAAATTTGGATTATCAGATTTAGAAAAAATAGACTTTATATAATGAAAATATATTATTCATACCTTAAAAATGATCTAGAAAAAATAGATAAATGTTTAGCTATTTCTAGACAACACGCCGCAAATATATTTTCTAATAGAAAATATATTAGTTTGAAAAACTATTTAAACATATATTATGTAATGGATAACGATAATATGTGTATTTATAAAAATAAAATTATAAATATAAATAGTTTAAATGAAAAAATTAATTATAAAATTGTATATAAAAAAAATACATTATTTATAGAAAGACAAAATGATATAGATAATATACTATTTCCTAAATATATAAAATTATATAAAGTACCACCATTTATAGATTATATAGCTAAAGAATATACAATAAATATAGAAAAAATCAAGAATTATTAATTCTTGATTTTTTTTAATATATAATTTAAAATAAAAATGAGTTAATTATATGATTATTAAAATAAATGAATTTAAATTATTTTTAGAAAGTTTATCAAATATAGATAAACTAAAAAATAAATATTCAAATATTGATTATAACAAAGATAATTATAGTATTGGTGGCGGTTTATCTGGAGGTATGAGTAATAGAAATATGAATGCTAAATACGATTCTGGTAAATTAACGGTTCCACAATTTATAACTAAATTTGTAACAGCTTATAAAAAAGATAAAAATATTGATTTAGATAAAAAAATAATAAATACTATATTAAAATCTAAATTTAATTTTGAATGGCATCATGCTGGATTTTTACCAAAATCATATGGTGGTGGTATGAAAAAAATATATTATATTAATAGTGAAGAGATTATTAAATTTCTAAATAACTTTGAAGAATATTTAAATGAATTTAATAATCAGAAACAAGAGATTATATCTAAAGAAAATTTATTAAAAGATTTAATAAACAAAAATATATTAATTAAATTTACAAGAGAAAAAATATTACCAGAATATTCTATTAAAGTAGAAGAAGAAATGAATGGTAAATATGGATGGTTTCCTGCTACATCTAAATATAAAATGGATATTTATTATTCTGGATATAAATTTAATAATAAAGATAATTATGATAAATATTCTTTAGTTTTATGAATTTGTCATAGCTTTACATACTTCGTATTTTAATAAACGATCATATACCTCACGTTTCCAATCATAATTACCTGTTTCATTTAACCAATCTTCGGAAACGACACCACTAGTATATTGTACTTGACCATTTTTATAACCATATACAGTAGCATCTAATATTTCATCTTTTTTAATAAATACACCTAGATCTAATTTTCGACCATTAATATCTACATATTTTCCTAAAAATGTACAATAAGACCAAATATCATTATCAGCTTCAGGATAAAATTTATCATTATAATTTATAATATAACTCATAATACTTTATTTACAACATTTTTTATATTTTTTTTGACTACCACAACTACATAATTGATTATTTTGTTGTTTTGGTGTTTCTCTAATATATTGACAAACACTAGAACTAATTTGGTAGTCCATATAAGGATTATCATAAGTGAGATCTAAATAATCATTTTTAAATTGAAATATTTCATTATTATATATACTGTCTTCTTCTTTTTGTATTTGTTCTTGTAATAAAATAGAATCAGTTGTTTCTAATAAAATAACATTCGATCTATCTTTATCAAAATATGAATCAGTTACAAATTCATATGTTGAATAATCAATATTAAATTTTCCATCTTTATCTGGATTCATTAATATAATATTATAATTAACATTATGCGCTTTAGCTTTAATTATAGCTACATCTCTAATAGATTCTAAATTTTTATAAATTGACATATTATTTATTTTTTATTTTAATAAAAAGATCTTTAGAAGTTTTGTCGAAATGTAATGTATCTCCAATATCATGATTATAATAATATTCATCTGTCATATAACTTTTATTTATAGAAAAAAATTCTCGATAAAATGTAACACCATTTATTTTAGTTTTTAATAAAAATCCTTTTGAAAATGAGTCAGACCTACCATTTTTTAAAGTTACTAAATATTTATCTATTATAATACAATCTATATTATAATAATATTTATCTGTATTATTTTTTTTAGTTTCACATTCATTAGAACATGAAAATGATAATAATAATAATAATAATAATAAGAAATATTTTTTATTTTTCATATTTTTTTTTTTTTATACAAATATACATATAATATTTTAATAAATGAAATAATTAATTATTTAATATATAATTTATGAAATTAACAGAAATAGCATATGATAAATTATATCAAGAAATTGTAACTAATTTAAAACAAGATTATAACAAAGCTAATAGTACATTTACAACAGCTTCACCATATGGTCAGATATTACAAGTGATCACAGCTATATCACAACTAAATAATTTAAATGTACAAAATGTACAAAGATCAATGGATTTAAATGATCCATTAAATCAAAATGTAAAAACTATTAGATCACTTGCTAAGATAGGACAATATAATCCTAGTCGTGGACAATGTGCTAGTGGTAGTATATTAGTTACAAAAAAACAAAATGTTAATTTATCTGAGGAAATAGGTGGAACTAATATTATATTTAGAGATAATATGAAATTAAAAAATTTGAATAATAATTTAGATTATATTTTAGATTTAAATCAAAATAATGTAGTATTTTCTACATATAATGAAACACCTATATCATTGACATTAGTACAAGGAAATTATAAAACTATTACATTTACTGGTACAGGAGAAAAAAATCAATCATATGTTATACCATCAAATACAAATAAAGAAATAGATAATTATAAAATTAAAGTATATTATAATTCACAATTATGTCAATCTAAAAAACATAAGTTTGATATGTTAAAAAACGAATTATCTTTTGTACAATTAACATCATTTTCTGGTGGAGTTGATATTTTATTTGGAAATGGTGATGAAGGATTTATACCAGAAATAGGTTCAATTATAACTGTAACATATTTAGTTACAGATGGACAAGATGGAAATTTAATGAATACACAATTAAATGATTTTAGGTTTATAGATCAACCTACTAATGAATATGGTGATGAAATAGATATTTTACAATTATTTGATATAAGTATTGAAA
>Ga0255771_1001916_pt1 | contig 21593 bp, 21 predicted proteins | sample 011ome_19_FD_179969 | JGI IMG/M metagenome (GOLD analysis project Ga0255771, IMG submission 179969) | Coastal salt marsh microbial communities from the Groves Creek Marsh, Skidaway Island, Georgia - 011510BT metaG (version 2) | ecosystem: Environmental > Aquatic > Marine > Intertidal zone > Salt...
ATCACCATACTGATCAGATGCCTTACATTTGGGACAGGCACCTTTGATAAATCTGTCCGGCAAAAACATACTTTTCTCTTCATCATAAAATTGCTCAATCTCTTTCTTTTCAATTTTATTTTGCTTTTTTAATGTTAGATAAATATGTTCAGACAACTCCCTATTCTCTTGTGAATTTGTTGTATAAAAATTATCAAATTTAATATTAAAATCTGCAAAATCATTCGAGTGCTCATCATGAACCTTCTTAACAAGCTCATCTGCCGAAATCTTTTCCATCTCGGCACGCAGCATAATTGGTGTGCCATGTGTATCATCTGCACAAATGTAATGTACGCTATTATTAGAAAATCTTTGAGCTCTTACCCAAATATCAGTTTGTATGTACTCGACAAGGTGGCCAAGGTGTATACTTCCATTAGCGTAAGGTAGAGCAGACGTAACGAGAATTTTTCGCATGAATTACTATTAGTATTGATAGACAAAGGAAGTCATTTTATCAAATACTATCTTATATGGCTCGATATTATTTTATTATTTTTTTTGATTGCTTAAATTTATGGAAACCAAAATAAAAAATTTTTTAACTCAGCTTAAACACCCTGAATTAAATATTGAATTTATAAAAGAAAAACAAATTAAAAAAATTGATTTGCATGAAAGCATTATTGATTTAGATATTGAGCTTGATTTTTTTGACAATAAAAATATTCCTGTTATACAAAATTTAATTTCAGATTTTGTATTAAAAAGTTTTGAAAAAAAACTAAACCTCAGAATTACTTCGCAAACTAGGAATCACAAAGTACAAGCAAATCTCTCGCCGATGCAAAATGTTAAAAACATTATTGCTGTTGCGTCAGGTAAGGGGGGTGTTGGTAAATCCTCGGTTTCTGTCAATTTAGCAATTGCATTATCCAAACTTGGTGCTTCTGTTGGTATATTAGATGCTGATATTTATGGGCCCAGTCAACCTATGATGCTGGGTATTAATCAAAAGCCTGAAAGTAAAGATGGTAAGTCGATGGAGCCCATTGACGCAGACGGAATTCAAGTAATGTCGATAGGGTTTCTTGTTGACCAAGAAACACCTATGATTTGGCGAGGTCCAATGGTGACTGGCACATTAGAGCAGCTTCTCAAAGAAACTAACTGGTCACAATTAGATTACTTAATAATTGACCTTCCGCCTGGAACCGGTGATATTCAATTAACTCTTGCTCAAAAAATACCGCTTACAGGGGCAATTATTGTGACAACCCCACAAGATATTGCACTCCTAGATGCCAGAAGAGGTTTGAAAATGTTTGAAAAGGTGAAAGTACCCATCCTTGGTATTATAGAAAATATGTCAACGCATATATGTTCAAACTGTGGCCATGAAGAGCATATTTTTGGAAAAAATGGTGGTCATAAAATGGCTGAAGATTATGATGTCGAGTTATTGGGTTCTCTACCATTAGACATCCGAATCAGAGAAGAGCTCGATAAAGGGAATGCTTTTAAGCTTCATGAGAATGATTCGTTCATCGCTAAAGATTTCTACACTGTCGCCCTTAAAACCGCATTTAATGTATCTAGATTAAATATTGATTCTCAAAGTAAATTTCCAAAAATTGTAATTGAAAAAAGTTAAAGTAAGTCGTAGGAAAGAATTTTAATTTCTTCCTCCGCACATACACAAGCAGCAGGTAAGTCTTTTTTTTTCATCCAGCGGTTAAAAGATGTCTGTTTATTGCTACCGGTAACTAAAAATAAAATTTTTCTTGCCTTACTTAGCCTTTTAGGGGTTAAAGAAACTCTTTCCCTAGGTAATTTTGGCGCATTATAGACAGGTGTCACCGATCTTGAGTTATCCCAATGATGTTCTGGAAAAAGACTAGCAATATGGCCGTCATCACCAAATCCCAGTAAAACTAAATCAAAAGTTGAAATATTAGATAATAATTGCTCATAATTTTTTGCAGCCTTTTCTGGCCCAAGCTCAGCATCAATAAAATATTTGTGTGAACTCATAATAGGCACATGATTTAACCATGCTTCATTTGCCATCATGCTATTTCGATCTGGATTATTTTTTTCTAAACACCTTTCATCCCCAAAATAAATATGCCATTTATTCCAATCTGCTTTATGCATTGCTAATTTTTTAAAAATCCCTTTTGGCGTATTTCCTCCACACAAAACAATTGAAAACTTATCTCTTAAACTGATACTTTTTTGAGCGCAATTTAAAATCTCATGGCAAGCCTTGTTCTCAAAATCTTCCAGCGTTGGGTGTTTGATATGTGTAATTTGCATAGTATTCATTAAATAAGATAAATGTGAAGTAATTTGGACAGTATTTGTTATAATTCGTGACTCAAATCTGCTTTAAAAATTTAATCCAAAAGATTAACAAATTTTAGACTTTAACAAAAGGAAAAAAATGAAAATTGCAATGCTTGGACTTGGAAAAATGGGTGGCAATATGTCAGCTCGGTTAATAAGAAATGGTATATCAGTTGTTGGATTTGACAGTAATCAGGCGGTAGTAGAAGAATTAGTTACAAAAGAAGGATTGATTCCTTCTACGTCAGTTGATGATGCTCTATCAAAACTTGAGGGGCAAAAAATTGTATGGATGATGCTACCAGCAGGTGAAGTTACTGAAAAACAAATAAATGACCTTATCCCAATGCTGAATTCAGGTGACATTATTGTTGATGGTGGTAACTCGAACTACAAGCATAGCGTTAAAATGGGAAAACTGTTAGAGGCACATAATATTGGTTTTATGGATTGTGGAACATCTGGAGGTGTATGGGGGCTTGATAACGGATACTGTCTAATGGTTGGTGCAACCAGTGAGGTTGCAAAGGCTGTGGAACCAGTTTTAAGGGCTCTAGCCGTAACGCAGCAAAACGGTTGGGCTCACGTGGGTCCTGTAGGATCAGGCCATTTTACAAAAATGATCCACAACGGTATTGAATATGGAATGATGGAGTCATTAGCTGAGGGTCTTGAGCTACTTAAGGGAAAAGAAGAATTTAATCTAGATATTGCAAAAATTACTGAGTTATGGAGACATGGTTCAGTCGTTAGAAGCTGGCTGCTTGACCTTACAGCAGAAGCTTTAGCAGCAGGTGAAGAGAGCATGAATGACATTGCACCTTATGTTGCGGACTCTGGAGAAGGAAGATGGACGGTTGTTGAGTCAATAGAACAAGGTATCCCCGCCCCCGTTCTAACCCTGGCCCTTCAAGTAAGATTCCGAAGCCAAGAAAAAAATCAAAAGGGTTATGGTTATAAATTACTCTCCATCATGAGAAATGCATTTGGTGGCCATGTAATGAAAAGGAAATCATAAGTATGATGGACAAAGGTACGCTAGTATTATTTGGCGCAAAAGGTAACCTTGCAAGAGTCAAATTAATCCCAGGACTTTTTCATCTCGACTTATGCGATAAGTTGCCCCCCGATATGAAAATTTTATCTGTCGGTCGTCAAGAAGTTGACGCAGACGCCTGGTTGGATGAAATTCAAGATATGCTAGAAAAAAAATTTAAGGGAAAATATAGTAAGACTGTATTTGATAGATTCATAAAAAGAAATTTATACCACTGCAACTCTCCTGATGATCCTGCTGCTTTCAAGAAATTTGCTGCTAGATTGTCAAATGAAAATGAGTTTACTAAAAATATTGCTTTTTTTCTTTCGGTTAGGCCATCAGATTTCGCTCTAATTGTCGATCAATTAGCTGAACATGAATTACTGAATGAATCTAAAGGTGGTTATAGACGAGTTCTTATAGAAAAACCTTTTGGGACGGACCTAAAAACTGCTATTAAACTTCAAACCTCTATTGAAAAACACCTCAAAGAGTCTCAGATATACAGGATCGATCATTATCTTGGTAAATCAGCATTGCAAAATATTTTAATTACACGTTTTGCCAATTCAATTTTTGAGCCAATTTGGAATAGTCATAACATTGACCATATTCAAATCACGAATCATGAACAGCTAGGCGTTGGTGAAAGAACGACTTTTTATGATGCGACAGGCGCATTACGAGATATGGTTCAAAGCCATCTTCTTCAAATGCTTGCCTTAATAACTATGGAAAAACCAAAGTCATTTAACCCGGATGATATTCGTGAAGAGAAAATTAAAGTCCTAGAATCAATTAAAAAAATTCCCTTAAATAATATGGATGGTTATGTGTTCAGAGCTCAATATAAACGTGGAGAAATTAATGGTGAGAGAGTTCCAGGTTATCTTGAAGAACTTGAAAAGGATGGACTTGGTAATTCAAGCTTTACAGAAACATATGCTGCTATAAAGCTTTTTATTGATAATGAAAGATGGAAAGATGTCCCCATTTATCTAAGAACTGCAAAACGTTTGCATGAGGCTGGAACCTATATCTCGATCAAATTTAAAAATAAAAATACCTTACTGGAAAATGCCAATGCAAACTGGCTAGTTATTAGTATCCAACCGATAGAATCGACCCATTTTGAAATACAAACAAAAATCCCTGGATTAAATGATTTTGATTTTAGAACAGTAAATTTAGAGTGCCTTAATCGAATTGAGGGTGATGAGAGTATTGATGCTTATGAGACATTAATGCTTGACCTCATGAATGGAAATCAATCGCGGTTTTTACACATCAATGAAGTAAAGGCCCAGTGGAAACTCATAGATCAAATAATTGACTATTGGTCAGAAAAAAAATCCCCTATGGTCCAATATACAGCAGGGTCAAGTGATCCAACCGAATCCAAGAGAATATTCGAGAGGGATGATCAGTTTTGGCGAAAAAGCATACATGAATAAAGATAATCTATTCTTTTAAAATCATATACAATTTTAAGAAGTGAGATGAATACTTATGGCAATTAAATCTGACAAATGGATTAAGAGAATGGCAAATGAACATGGAATGATAAGTCCATTCGAGCCAAATATGATCCGTGAACATAATAATGAAAAAATTGTCTCTTATGGTACCTCTAGTTATGGTTATGATATAAGGTGCGCAAGAGAGTTTCGTGTTTTTACTAATATTAATAGTACAATCGTTGATCCAAAATCTTTTGATCCAAACTCATTTGTGAAGTTTGAGGGAGATTATTGCATAATTCCACCCAACTCATTTGCGCTCGCAAGAACAGTTGAGTATTTCAAAATTCCACGTAATATTTTAACTATCTGTGTTGGAAAATCTACTTACGCACGATGCGGCATCATTGTTAACGTTACCCCTTTTGAGCCTGAATGGGAGGGTTATGTCACCCTTGAATTTAGCAATACTACTCCATTACCTGCAAAAATATATGCTGGAGAAGGTTGTGCCCAAGTTCTTTTTTTTGAATCTGATGAGGTGTGTGAAACCTCTTACAAAGATCGTGGTGGAAAATATCAAGGCCAGAGTGGCGTTACGCTCCCAAAGATTTAAAAATGAAATTTAATTTTCCTATTGTAATCATTGACGAAGACTTTCGGTCTGACAATTCATCGGGCTATGGTATTCGTGTACTTGCAGAGTGCATTGAAAAAGAAGGCTACGATATAATTGGTGTAACAAGCTATGTAGATTTAACATCTTTTGCGCAACAACAAAGCAGAGCTTCTGCATTTATCCTTGCAATTGATGATGAAGAGTTTATTGAAGAAAACCCTGAAGCATTAAAAAAATTAGGGCTCTTTGTTGAAGAGATACGATATCGAAATGATGAAATACCAATTTTCCTCCATGGAGAAACAAGAACCAGTAGACATATTCCAAACAGCATCTTAAAAGAGTTAAATGGTTTTATTCATATGTCTGAAGACACCCCAGAATTTGTAGCAAAACATATAGTAAGAGAAGCTAAGGTTTATTTAGATAGCCTTGCCCCTCCCTTTTTTAGAGCTTTAACACATTATGCTAGTGATGGTTCGTACTCATGGCATTGCCCTGGGCATTCTGGCGGAGTTGCTTTTCTCAAATCACCAGTCGGACAAATGTTCCATCAATTTTTTGGTGAGAATATGCTAAGAGCAGATGTTTGTAATGCTGTCGAAGAACTTGGGCAGCTTTTGGATCATACTGGGCCAGTTGAGGCATCTGAAAAAAATGCCGCCAGAATTTACCGTTCAGATCATTGCTATTTTGTAACGAACGGTACCTCCACATCAAACAAAATGGTATGGAATTATAATGTTGCTCCTGGCGACGTTGTAGTGGTTGATCGTAACTGCCACAAATCTGTTTTACACTCAATCATAATGACTGGCGCAATTCCTATTTTTTTAATGCCCACCAGAAATCATTTTGGAATTATTGGGCCCATCCCTAAAGAAGAATTTTCTTGGGATCGAATTAGAGAAAAGATTAATGAAAATCCCTTCATAACCGACAAAAACGTAAAACCCCGTGTCCTCACAATCACACAGTCAACATATGATGGTGTTTTATATAATGTTGAAGATATTAAAGAAATGTTAGATGGTAAAATTGATACTCTTCATTTTGATGAAGCATGGCTTCCTCACGCAGCATTTCATGAATTTTATGGGGACTTCCATGCTATAGATTCAGACCGGCCTAGATGCTCTGAAAGTCTTATTTTTTCGACTCAGTCAACCCATAAATTACTTGCGGGACTTAGTCAGGCTTCGCAAATTCTAGTTCAAGATGCATTAATGAATAAGCTTGACAAAGAACTATTTAATGAATCATATCTTATGCACACATCCACTAGTCCACAATACTCAATAATAGCCAGTTGTGATGTTGCCGCAGCTATGATGGAATCACCGGGTGGGACTGCATTGGTTGAAGAGTCAATTTTAGAATCACTCGATTTTCGCCGTGCAATGAGAAAGGTAGACGATGAGTGGGGTCAAGACTGGTGGTTTAAAGTTTGGGGACCAGAAAATCTTTCTGAAAATGGTCTGGAAAATAGAGATTCATGGGTGCTTCAACAAACTGACAAATGGCATGGCTTTGGTAAATTATCCGAAAGCTTTAATATGTTAGATCCCATAAAATCAACCATCATAACCCCGGGGTTGAACGTAGATGGGGAATTCGATACTGAGTTTGGAATTCCTGCGATGATCGTTACAAAATATCTGGCTGAACACGGCGTAATCGTTGAAAAAACTGGCCTGTACTCCTTTTTTATTATGTTCACAATTGGCATAACAAAAGGCAGATGGAATACACTAGTTGCCGCTTTACAACAGTTTAAAGATGACTATGATAAAAATCAGCCTATCTGGAAAGTGTTGCCTGAATTTTCACAAAAATACCCAATGTATGAGTCAATAGGTTTGAAAGATTTATGTGACAAAATTCATACTGTATTTAAAGAAAATAATATCGCAAAGCTTACCACTGAAATGTATCTCTCAAATATGGAGCCTGCCATGAAGCCAACTGATGCATTTGCAAAAATGGCTCATAAAGAAATTGAAAGGGTTCCCATTGATGATTTAGAGGGGCGCATTACATCAGTTCTTTTAACACCTTACCCTCCGGGAATACCGCTTCTTATTCCTGGAGAGCGTTTTAACAAAATAATAGTTGACTACTTAAAGTTTGCTAGATCATTTAATGAAAAATTTCCTGGGTTCGAGACAGACAATCACGGCTTAATAAAAAATTACATAGATGGGAAGCTTACTTACTATGTTGATTGTGTGAAGACAAGTTAATCCTAAGAAAATCAACAAAGGAATACTTTAAGCCATTTTCACTTGTTTCATTGATGCGACTTACCTCATTCCATTCGGAATAATCAATTTTCGGAAAAAAAGCATCACCAGTAATCTCGGTGTCAACAAAAGTAGCTAAAAGATGAGTAGCTAATGGAAATGCTTGTTCATATATTTCTGCGCCACCGATGATAAAAATATCGGAGTGATTAACTTTTTCTATTGCCTCTTGAAAGGAATGAGCAATAATTGCACCATCTACTTTAAAAACTGGATTTTTTGTCAAGATAATATTGACTCTGTTTGGTAAAAGTTTTCCGATTGACTCAAATGTTTTACGTCCCATGATAATGGAATGTCCCGATGTTAATTTTTTAAAACGCTTAAGGTCTTCGGTAATATGCCATGGAAGTCGATTATTTATTCCAATAACATGATTATTTGACATAGCGACAATTATTTTAATTGCTTGCATTAGATGGCTACTGGAGCCTTTATTAACGGATGTGGTTCATAGTCGGTTAACTCAAAATCATCAAATTTAAAATCAAAAATATTATCGATATCTTTATTAATTTTCATTTTTGGTAATTTCTTTGGTGATCTTTTTAATTGTTCGTTTACCTGATTCATATGGTTAGCGTAAATATGTGCATCACCTAGTGTATGGACAAATTCACCGCACTCAAAACCACACACATGAGCAATCATCATTGTTAATAAAGCGTATGAAGCAATATTAAAAGGGACTCCCAAGAATATATCTGCGCTTCGCTGGTATAGCTGACAGGACAGCTTATTTTGAGCTACGTAAAATTGAAAAAAAGCATGGCATGGGGGTAATTTCATCTTTGGTATCTCCCCAACATTCCATGCAGAAACAATAAGCCTTCTGGAGTCTGGATTAATTCTTAATTGGTCAATTAACTCAGAAATTTGGTCAATTGTTTCTCCCGAATTAGCACCCCAACTTCGCCATTGATGTCCGTAAACTGGTCCAAGGTCACCGTTATCATCTGCCCATTCATCCCAAATAGATACCCCATTATTTTTTAAGTATCTTATATTCGTATCTCCAGATAAAAACCAGAGCAATTCATGGATAACAGATTTTAGGTGAATTTTTTTTGTTGTAAGGAGCGGGAAACCTTCTTGCAGATCAAAGCGCATTTGGTAGCCAAAAATCGATAAAGTGCCCGTACCTGTTCGATCTCCTTTTTCTATACCATTTATTTTTACATAATTTAAAAGGTCAAGATACTGCCTCATATTTTATGAATTTTCTTCAATAAAAGATTTTACCTGGGTAACATCATTATTAAAGACCTCATATTTTTGTGGAAGCAACTCAATATTTTTTAATTTTTCTGGCCTGTCTGGTCTCTTACCTATAGCCTCCTCAATGGATTCTTCAAATTTAATTGGAAGCGCTGTTTCAAGAACCATCATTGGAGTATTATCATCAAAATGATCAAGCGCTGCCTTAATTCCATCAGCCGTATGGGTATCTATAATGACATTGTATTTATCATAATATTCAGAAATTAGTTGTATACGATTTTTATGCTTACTTGAGGAAGATATAAAACCAAAATCTCTAATACGATTAAATGACTCTAAATCTAATTTAAATGAGCCGCCTTGGTCTACCTCAGACCACAATTTTTTTAATTCATTAGGCTCGCGACCTAATAAATCAAAAATAAAACGTTCGAAGTTAGATGCTTTTGAAATATCCATTGAAGGGCTTGAGGTATGGAAAGTTTTTTTTGAGCTCCGTGGTGCATAATTTCCAGTTTTAAAGAACTCGTCAAGCACATCATTTTCATTTGTAGCTACAACTAGGTGCCTAATAGGAAGACCCATCATTCTTGCAATATGTCCGGCACAAATATTTCCAAAATTACCTGTAGGCACAGTAACATCGATTAACTCTTCGTTGGAGGCTGTAATATCAAAGTAGCCCTTAAAGTAATAAACTATTTGTGCAAGTATTCTTCCCCAATTTATCGAGTTTACTGCACCTATTTTATTTTTATTTTTAAAGATCAAATCATTCGATACCGCTTTGACAATATCTTGGCAATCGTCAAAAACACCCTCAATAGCTATATTAAAAATATTTTCATCTTGCAAACTAAACATTTGAGCTGTTTGAAAAGCACTCATTTTTTTATGTGGAGAGAGCATAAAAACTTTTACTCCTTTTTTACCTTTCATAGCATATTCAGCTGCAGAACCGGTATCGCCAGATGTTGCACCAAGGATATTTAATGATTCGTTCTTTTTATTCAATACATATTCAAATATATGGCCAAGAAACTGCATAGCAATATCCTTAAATGCTAGGGTCGGACCGTTTGATAATGATAATAAGAATAAGTTTTTATCTAGTTCTAGAGTTGGAGTAATCTGCTCAGCATCTTGATTTGGTCTTGCATAACTATAGACATCTTTAGTATATGTTTTATAGGTAATCTCTTTAAGATCATGATGTGGAATATCATTTATAAAGTGAGAAAAAATAGTCAATGCCAATTCTTGGTATGATTTTTCTCTTAATTGCTTAAGGCTATCAAGGGAAAATTTTGGGTAAGTCTCTGGCAAATATAGCCCACCATCGGGCGCTAATCCTGTTAGCAAAACTTCTGAAAAAGATAATTTGGGTGAGCCACCTCTTGTTGAAATATACTTCATCACTAATTTAATTCTTCTACTCGTATCTTGATAATTTTATCTTTATTTTCAGGTAAGGATTCAAGTTCTTGAATAATTTTATTAATTATTTTTTCCTCAATTTTTGAGGTAATTAGGAAAATATCAGGATCTCGATGAGAATCTGAGACCTCTTTATGCACCATTGCATCAATTGAGACATCATTATTGGCAAATATTTTTGTTATTTGGGCAAGCAAGCCTGCCTTATTAGTCATTGATAAGCGTAAATAAAATTCTGATCTCACATTAGTAATATTGAGCACTTTCTTACTAAGAATTTGTTCATCAATATAACCCAAGGTGGGTATATTGAGCGTTGCCTCTCGAGCGATGTCAATGATGTCAGCAACTACTGCACTAGCCGTTGCTTCTGCTCCAGCTCCAGCTCCATAGTAAAGTGTTGGCCCTACCATATTGCCTTTAACAAGAATGGCATTCATTGGTCCATTCACGTTAGCGACAAGTCTGTTTTCAGGGATAAGTGTAGGGTGAACCCTTAACTCAACCTCATCATTATTTACTTTTGTAATTGCTAAAAGCTTTATGCGATAACCCAGCTCTTCAGCATACGCGATGTCTTTCTGAGTTAACTTTGTAATACCTTCAATATAAACTGAGTCAAAATTAATTGGGATACCAAAGGCTAAAGATGCCAGTATAGTAATTTTATGCGCTGCATCGACACCCTCAATATCAAAGGTTGGGTCAGCTTCGGCAAAACCGAGCTCTTGGGCTTGCTTTAGAGCAACATCAAATGATAGATTATTTTCCTTCATTTCTGTCAGAATATAATTAGTTGTTCCATTGATAATCCCAACAACCCATTCAATTTTATTTGCCGCTAAACCCTCGCGAAGAGCTTTGATTATTGGAATACCTCCTGCAACTGCCGCCTCATAAGCAAAGATCACGTTATTCTTTTTTGCAAGCCTTATTAATTCTTCACCATGTATAGCAATTAATGCTTTATTCGCGGTTACTACATGTTTTTTATTCCCGAGAGCCTCGATAACAAATTCTTTTGAAATACCTACTCCACCAACAAGCTCAACCACAACATCTACGTTTTTACTTTCTATTAATGCTTTTGCGTCGCTAGTAATAATCGCCTCATCTTTGACGATTTTTTTTGCTAGCGCCAAATTTGTGTCCGCCACCATTGTAATTTCAATTTTTTTTCCAGTTTTCTTAAAGATCTCTTGGGCATTCTCCTTGAGAATCTTAAATGTACCACCACCCACTGTACCAATTCCAATTAATCCAACTTTCATATTTAATTAATTTCCTCTTTTCTGCCCTAGATATTTATCAATCCTTTTTATGGCTTCTTTAAGCTCGTCTTCATTAGGAAGAAAGACCACTCTCAAATGATTATTATCCTCCCAATTAAATCCAGACCCTTGAACGACTAAGACTTTCTGCTCAATTAATAAATCTAAAATAAATTTTTGGTCATCTTCGATGGCATACATTTTAGGATCAAGTTTTAAAAAAAGATACATAGCGGATAATGGCTTAACGCAACTAACACCAGGTATGGAAGTTAGCCCCTCGTAAGCAATTTCTCTCTGCTTATAAAGTCTTCCAGTTGGAGCAACTAAATCATTAATACTCTGGTAGCCACCCAATGCAGTTTGGATTGCTAACTGGCCGGGCACATTTGAACAAAGCCTCATTGATGCCAACATATTTAAACCATCCATATAATCTATAGCCTTATCTTTTGCTCCAGAAAAAACTAACCACCCAGATCGATAGCCGCAAGCACGGTAGTTTTTAGATAAACCATTTAGGGTAACAAAAAGAACATCGTCGGCAAGCGATGCTATAGATGTATGCTGTTTATTATCATAGAGCACCTTATCGTAAATTTCATCGGCAAAGATAATTAAATTATTTTGACGAGCTAGTTCAATAACTTCCTTAAGTAGATCTTCTGAATATAGTGCGCCAGTAGGATTATTTGGATTTATAATAACAATCGCCCTGGTTTTATCCGTTATTTTTAATTTAATGTCATTAATATCTGGAAACCAATTAGCACCCTCATCACAGACATAATGCACCGGTTTTCCACCTGCCAATGTAACTGAGGCGGTCCAAAGAGGATAATCAGGCTTGGGTATTAGAACCTCATCGTCATTATTTATAAGTCCTTGCATAACCATAACAATCAGCTCTGAAACTCCGTTTCCTATAATAATGTCATCTACGTCAACATTCTTAATATGCTTTTGTTGCGTATAGTGCATGATTGCTTTTCTTGGTTCAAAAAAACCATGGCTCTCTGTATAGCCAGACGCTCTACTCATATTTCTTACCACGTCTTGAGTAATTTCATCAGGAGCCTCGAAACCAAATGCAGCGGGGTTTCCAATATTTAGCTTGATAATTCTATGGCCTTCCTCCTCCATTCTCTTAGCATGGGCAAGAACAGGTCCACGAATATCGTAGCAAACATTATCAAGTTTTTTGGATTTTAGGACAGAATTCAAAGTAATCGTTAATTTATGAGTTTATTTATGTGATATCTTACCTTTGTATTGAACTTAAGCCAATCCAAAGGCGTAAATATTTGTACAATGGAATTCAATGAAATAAATTCAAACTCAATAAATCTTATCACGGCATACGGTGAGGGTTATCTTGAGGTAAATCATAAAAAAACTACAGAAAATATTTTAATTTACCCTGAGCATACTTACCTCATGAGTGAAATAAAAACGATTGATGATATTGATGAATCTATCCTAAATAAGGCAATAGATTTTGATCCGGAAATTATTCTTTTTGGTTTTAATGCCACCAATCATTTTTTACCTAGGGATCACATTAAGTTATTACACAAAAATCAGATAGCAGTAGAGTGTATGAATTTGATGTCTGCTTGCAGGACATTCAATATTTTACTTTCCGAACAGAGAAGAGTAATCTTTTTTGCTCTCACTAGATTATAGTTTGGTGGTTGAAAAGATAAGTGAGGAATTCGTTCCACCAAACCCGAAGCTATTAGACATTACGGTTGAAATCTTGGCATCTTTCCGCTGCGTTAATATTGGCAAACCTTTTGCGGCAGGATCAAGCTCTTCAATATTTGCTGACGCAGCAAGAAATCCTTGCTCCATCATAATTAAACTGTAAGCAGCCTCATTGGAGCCCGCAGCCCCCAAAGCATGGCCTGAAAGCGATTTGGTAGAGGCAATCGCTGGTATCTTTCCATATTTGTTATTTTCAAAAACCGCTTTTATGGCCTCTAGCTCTTTAACATCGCCAACTGGCGTGCTTGTGCCGTGGGTATTAATATAATCAACATGCTTCAATTCTGACTCATCTAGAGCAATTTTCATGCATCTTTGAGCGCCCTCTCCGCTTGGTGCAACCATGTCAAATCCATCTGATGTTGCCCCATACCCTAAAACCTCAGCATAAATCTTGGCGCCACGTTTTTTTGCATGCTCATACTCCTCAAGCACTAATATGCTGCCACCACCAGAAATAACAAAACCATCACGATTTGTATCAAATGTTCTTGATGCCTTTTCGGGTTGGTCATTGTATTTTGAAGACATAGCTCCCATAGCATCAAATAAATAGCTCATAGTCCAATGTTCCTCTTCCGCGCCTCCAGCAAAAATGATATCTTGCTTGCCCATTTGAATTAATTCATAGGCGTTGCCAATGCAATGTGCACTTGTGGAACAAGCTGAACTAATTCCATAGTTAATTCCCTTTATTTTTGCTCCAGTTGCAAGACAAGCGACAACTCCACTAGACATGCTTTTAGTAACCATATAAGGGCCAACTCTTCGAATACCTTTCGCACGTAGGGTATCGGTCCCTGCCAACATACTCTCAGTCGATGGACCTCCAGCCCCAACAATAATTCCCGTTCTAATATTAGATACTTGATTATCTGCGAGCTTGGCATCTTTTATCGCCTCCTCCAGAGCAATCCAGGCGTAAGCATGGCCTTTAGCCATAAACCTTAATAATTTTCTATCAATTAATTCTTCTACATTAATTTTGATCGATCCTGCGACCTGACTTCTAAGACCATGCTCCTGGTATTCAGGCTGAAATGTAATTCCTGACTTACCATTGCTAAGGCTATGTGCAACCTCAACGGCATTATTTCCTAGACTAGATACAATTCCCAAGCCAGTGACTACTACTCTTTTCAATGCTTATCCTTATTTTTAAAAATTATCTGTTCGGGTAAATAGGCCCACTTTCAGGTCCTCTGCCTGATATATAACCCGGCCATCAACTTGCATTTCTGCATCTGCAATTCCCATAACTAGCCTACGCATAATGACGCGCTTTAAATTAATAATATACGTGACTTTTTTTGCCGTTGGGAGCACCTGCCCAGTAAATTTAACGCCATTACTTCCTAGCGCCCTTCCACGACCTTCGCCACCTCTCCATGCCAGGTAGAAGCCTAACAGCTGCCACATGGCATCCAAACCAAGACATCCAGGCATCACTGGGTCTTTCTCAAAATGACAACCAAAGAACCAAAGGTCTTCGCGAATATCAAGTTCAGCAATCATATGCCCATTATTATAACTCCCCCCTGCCTCGGTTATCGACTCAATTCGATCAAACATTAACATCGGCGGTAATGGTAACTGCGCATTTCCAACACCAAATAGCTCTCCTCGACCGCATGAAATTAATTCTTCCTTTGTGAAACTATTTTTTCTAATCATTTTTCGTTCAATCTTTTATGTTTAATATACTGTTTACTGCTATATAAATCTAATTTATAGTGGATAGACCATTTTGTATTAATTTTCTAGGAATATATCATAATGAGCGACCAAAATCTGGCCGAGTGGAGAAAACTTGCGATCTCACTTGAAAATGAAGTTAATAAAGTAATCGTCGGACAAAGTGAGGTAATCAGACTCATTACGACTTCAATTTTTGCAAGGGGGCATGTTCTCTTAGAGGGGGATGTGGGTGTGGGTAAAACTACAATCCTTAAAGCATTCGCAAGATGTATTGGTGGTGGTTATGAACGTATTGAGGGTACTATTGACTTGATGCCAAATGACCTTGTTTACCATACCTACCTTGGGGATGATGGTAAGCCTCATGTTGACAACGGTCCAATCTTAAGGTCTGGTGAGGATCTATCGATCTTTTTCTTCAATGAAATTAATCGCGCCCGACCTCAAGTTCACTCGCTTTTATTGCGAATCATGGCAGAGAAAACTTTGTCTGCCTTCAATAAAGAGTTTACCTTTCCGCACTTGATCGTTTTCGCTGATCGAAATCAAGTTGAAAAAGAGGAAACATTTGAGATTCCGTCAGCGGCTCGGGATCGTTTCACCATGGAGATCCCTATTGGAATTCCCGCTGATGACAAAATAATGACAGAGCTAGTTTTTGATACGAAATTTCATGATGCTGATAAATTAATTGGTGAAGCCAAAAGTAATCTACTCAAGTTTAATAAATTGAATCAGGTCTCAAATGATATACAAAATAATATCGATGCCACAAAAAAGTTGGAGGCTTATGCCTTAAACCTTTGGAAAGCATCAAGCCATCCTGAATTATTTAATATTAAAATTAGCGGGGTTGATACGGCGCGCCTCATTATATCTGGTGCAAGCCCGCGTGGAATTAGTATGATGATGAAGTGTGCTCGTGTAAATGCATGGCTAAATAATAGATCCTCCGTTTTGCCTGAGGATATCCATGCAATTTTCCATGAGACCATTGCTCATCGACTAGTTTTTAATCCAGTCTATGAACTAAGGCGTACTGAAATTGCTAGAGAATTAACGCATGAAATGCTAAATAAAGTTAGTGCTACTTGATGAAATTTATCCCCGATACCTTTGATTATCATATTAACTGGAAATCCAGGGGTCATCACCCAGGACAGCATAAAAGTGACCAGAGGGGAATGGGAATCGAGTTCGCTGGCCACGCAACACTCATTGACTATCCAGATCCGCGTCGCATTGACATTAGACAAACAATCCGCGATCCAATGGAACAGATTCATGTAAGAATTTTTAACCAGCGAAGTGCAACACCAGTTTTTATTGCTAGTGACCTATCAGCCAGTATGAACTTTGGGGTCCGTGAATCAAAGTTTAAGCGGGCTGCAAAAATTTCTCAAATTATTAAGAATTCAGTAATTAATAAAAGTGATGCCATTGGTTTTATTGGATTTAATGACAACATTTTTTCATCCTGGATCGCCCCTCTTTCATACAGGCCTCAAAGAACTGAGACGTTAATTGAAAGACTTGATCATTACCATGCTAAAAGTGCCAGCCATGCAGGTATCAAAGAGCTCTATCGTTTTATTCCCAAAGATCAAACGCTTATTTTTTTAATTTCTGATTTTCATATGCCAAATGCCGATATTGAGACCTGTCTTGGTCATCTAAGAAAGCACCGTGTTATCCCAATTATCCTATGGGATAAAAATGAGTATGAAAATTTACCTCGCTTTGGAATTGTTTCAATTAATGACCCCGAGTCAGGTGAGGAGACAACGTTATTTTTGAGAAAACGTATTTTAAAAAAAATTAAATCTAAATTTGAACAACGAAAAAAAGACTTAGAAAAAATTTTTCTAAATTATGACTCGCCTCCTTTTTTTGTTGAAGAAATATTTGATACCACAGCAATGACACAATACTTCAATGAGTACTTTCATGCTTAAAATTTTTAGTTTAGTTACGCTCCTTTTCATCCCACATGTCCTCTTGGCTTTTGAGGACCCTAGAAAGTATCCTGACGTTGACCCTAATTTTGCCAGTGTCAAAGTAATAGATCCAGAACAGAGGGTCGGTTACACAGTGGGTGACTTATTAAATCGAACGGTAGTTGTGACAATTAAAAAACCTTTTCAACTCATAGAGGAATCTATTCCAATTGTCGGTTATGAAAAACGTTACCGTGGGCAGTTATTAGGGATGGATTTAAATAAAATCTCTTTTCTCAAGCAAGATGAAAAAGAACTAAGTACCTATACCATTGAATTGGAATATCAAATTTTTACCAATAACGTTGTAGCTAAACCTGCCTTTGTGACGGCAGATTATTACCGAATAATTGATCCAAAAAGACCAGATGAAGTTTTCAAGTTACGTATCCCTGAATTAACTGTCGCTATTTCACCAATTGCAATCTTTGGTGACATAAAAGTTGAAAATGATATGAGCGGTTACCGTGGTCCTATTCTAAAAAATCCGCAACCTACCCTAAAAGAGCTCAAGACAGCCGGCGTTGTTTTGCTAACTTTTACTTTCATCTTGATTTATATCTACAGTCGGTTCACCTGGATACCGAAACAAAACCGATACTTTAGCTATACTTACAGGAAGTTCAAGAAAACCTCTGCTACAAAAGAAAATCTAGAGGCTCTTTTAAAAGCGTTGCATGATAGTTTTGAAAAAACCTTAAACCAAACAATGTTTCTGGAAAATACACACCAACTCTATCAGCAGAATCGTGCCTTCAAGCACATAGATGATGAGATAAGTATTTTTTTCCAGATTTCTCGTGCTGCTTTTTTTGAAAGAAAAAATAATATTGACATCAATTCAATGTATGAATGGTTAAAGATGTTTACCCTTCATTGCAGGATGTGTGAAAGAAAATTAATTGTGGATTCAAGTGATCTGATTAAACTTAAAATTTAATGAATTTTACCTACCCTATTTTTTTATTCTTGATTCCTTTGGCTCTGCTGCCCTTATTACTATCAAATCCAAATAAAAATAATTATTCTTGGAATGAGATGCTTCCGGTTGACTCATTATCAAAAATCGTGGGTTTTCTGTTGAAGGTTTTGAGCTCTATAATAATTCTCTTAATTGTGCTTGTATTGAGCCAGCCAACCTCAGACCAACGGATGGTTGAAAAAATTGGTGAGGGTGCTCAGATCGGATTAGTCTTAGATCGGAGTGCTTCAATGGATGATCCATTCTCTGGAAGCGATGACAAAGCAGGAGAGACTAAGTCTGGAGCAGCCAGTAGATTAATCATTAACTTTTTTGAATCAAGAACAGATGATATGGTCGGTGTTATCACGTTTAGTAACTCAGCAATGTACGTTCTACCGTTAACGCAAAATAAAGAAGCGATTAAAGCTGCAGTAAATGCAACAGCTGGTAATGCGCTCTTTCAGACAAATATAGGTGCAGGTTTAACCAGCAGTGCTGCACTTTTTTCAGGTATCGCAGATACCGGATCGCGTGCCATTATTTTACTTTCTGATGGTGCAGGTAGAATTGATGCTCCAACGCAACAAAAAATTAAAGACTGGTTTAGTCGATTTCAAATTGGTCTTTATTGGATTGTGCTTCGTCAACCAGGTGGTATAAGTATTTTTGATGAAAATTTTGTGCCTCGGGATGAGGAGCAACCACCACCACAAATTGAGCTCTACGAATTCTTTAAAACTTTTAGGTCACCATTTAAGGCCTACGAGGCTGAGGATCCAAAATCATTAGAATTAGCTATTCAAGATATTAATTTAAAAGAGAAAAAACCAATCACTTATACTGAGCGCTTGCCAGGTAAAAATTATTCGTTCGGACTACTTTTAACTGCAATGGGCTTAGCTTCATTGCTTTTATGTTTAAAAATTCTTGAGGTAAAATCATTTAAATGAAGTTAATTAATATAATATCCGTAAAAAAAATCACGGCCTTCTCATATATGGCGATTCTGTTTTGTGGCTTGGTCATGATTTCCTCTGGTTATAATTTATACAAAATTAATAACTTTAATCAAAGTATTTCCATTGGAGACACTTCAAAATATTACAAACAATCCTTTGAATCAAGGTTCGCAATTGCTTATTGGCTGGCTGATGCAGGAATGTTTAAAGAGGCAACGATTTTATTTAACCAGCTTCTTGAGGAATCTGATGACAATCAAAAATCTGCAGTGCATTACAACATTGGTAATATTTTTTTTAAAAGAGGTTTAATTATTAATGGGGCAAATATGAGCGTGAGAGATGAGGCTGAGTATCTTTTTAGGCAAGCAAAAAAATCCTATGTGCAATCGCTTAAAGCCAAACATAATTATTGGGACGCAAAACATAATCTAGATCGCCTGCTTACAATGTTACCACCAGATCCTACTCCGGGCGTCGGTGACTCTGATTCCCCTGGGTTAATTATGGGCAATATTCCTGTTGGTCTTCCGTGATGAATTTTTTTAAAAAGCTAAAAGAAGATATCAATTTTCTTTTTTTATTTTTATCGGTTTTTTTTCTAGGTGTCGCAATAATTAATCCAAGTATTCCGATTACAAAAAATATGTATAACTATATTTTTATTGTTGATATTTCTCAAAGTATGAATACTGAAGACATGAAAGTTAACAATGAAAAAGTCTCCAGAATGGCATATACAAAAGACCTTCTCCACAGACTACTTGAACGGCTTCCCTGCAAGACAAAAGTTAGCATTGGTATGTTTGCTGGTGTGAGTGTAGCGGCAGCTTATACCCCTATTGAGGTATGTGATAATTTTAGCTCGATTAACGGTACGGTTGAAAATCTCGATTGGCGCTCAACGTGGTCAGGTAATACTCGCATCAGAGAGTCAATGGTAAATTTGGCGCGATTAATAAGAAGCTTTCCAGAATCTGCACAGGTTATTTTTTTTACTGATGGCGAAGAGGCACCAAAACTTCATGTCTTTAATAGAAGAGATTTAAGTCAGTTTCAGGGTGGGCAAGATTGGCTTTTTGTTGGTATTGGTTCAGATGAGGGGGCACCCATTCCAAAATATGATAATAAAAATCAACTTATTGGTTATTGGTCAAATGAAAGTTTTGCTTTGCAACCAGGGATAGCTCAAATTTCGGAGTCTAACCTTGGTACTCGAGATAATAAAACTGCTTATAGCGAAAGTGATCGCTACATTTCAAAGCTTGATGATGAATATCTCAGAAATCTATCCAAGGAAGTTAAGGGAATGTACATCAAAGGAGATTCCCCGGACAGCGTTCTAAAAGCGATGGAAAAACAAAAACCTGCATGGCGAGACCAAACCACGTATCCATTAAGATATATTTTTTCCTTTTTAGCTCTAGCCCTATTTATCCTTCGCTTCGTAACACGAGAAAAACTTTTCAACCTCCTGAGTAAAAAGAACCTTGAGTGAACTTACCTTTTATAATCTCCACGATCAACTTAGTCTAATTGAAGTCAGCGGAGAGGATTCGGCTGACTTTCTCCAAGGTCAACTTACTAATGATATTTATTTGGTAAATGAAAATTCAGCCGTTCTGAGTGGGCTTTGTAATGCGAAAGGTAGGTTACTTGCGATTTTTCTTATTGTAAAAATAGATGATAAATTTTACCTAATTTGTCCCAGAGAAATAAGTGAAAATATCAGTAAAAAATTAACCTTTTATATTTTACGATCCAAGGTAAAAATAACCCTAGATCCACCATCTTTATCCCTTCATGGTTTTATTAGTGAAACTGTCCAAAAATTACAAGAATTTTTTAATTCTATTCCAGAAAATACTTTAGCCTCTCAAAAAAATGATCACAATCTTATTGTTAAAATGCCTGGTATTTCGCATAGGTACTTAGCCATTTGTGATAAGAAGACTGCTGAGGAATTATCGAAAAGCTGTATTAAAAAAAGTGGTGAATACGATCAGTGGAAGCTAGAGGATATAAAAGCTGGAATACCAAATATTTACCTAAAAACACAGGAAGCTTTTATTCCGCAGTCCTTGAATCTAGACCTGATCAATGCAATAAGTTTTAAAAAGGGTTGCTATACAGGTCAGGAAATTGTGGCACGAACTCATTACCTAGGCAAAGTAAAAAGAAGAATGTATCGAGCTATTATTGAAATTCACAGCAAAATAAATTTTGGTGATGAGCTTTTTGTGGAGAATTTATCGGTAGGTAAGGTTGTTGAGTTCGCAAAAACTAAAAGTAATATTGAATGCTTGGTTGAGTTAAAAGTAGATGAAAATAGTAATTGCATAAAACTTAATGGTGAAGAAATAATTATTCATGAATTAAGCCAGAAATAGACGAATTATTTTTGCTACTAGAAATAGAAACAAAACAGATAAAAGCCAGATTACAAAAAAATATAGTATTTTTTTAATCAATGTTGAAAATCATCCAGTTTGACTTTTCCCCTGAAAACCCAAAATGAAGTTTTTTT
>Ga0255771_1001925_pt1 | contig 21541 bp, 19 predicted proteins | sample 011ome_19_FD_179969 | JGI IMG/M metagenome (GOLD analysis project Ga0255771, IMG submission 179969) | Coastal salt marsh microbial communities from the Groves Creek Marsh, Skidaway Island, Georgia - 011510BT metaG (version 2) | ecosystem: Environmental > Aquatic > Marine > Intertidal zone > Salt...
TGCTGGGACAATTGGCGTCTCACTGGTATTTCTAGCTGGCTTGGTCGCTGCTTTCCTGAGATTCACGTTGCGTCCACCAGAAGAACCCGATGTGTTTATTGACCCAGTGAACAAGAAATACGGCCTGGGAGCTCACCCGGATATCGACCCAGATTCGGCTCAGTAGAGCCAACTAAATAAAGAAACCCACGAAGTTGTGAAGTCTTCGCGGGTCTCGTGCGCTTGGAGGGACTCGAACCCCCAACCTTCTGATCCGTAGTCAGATGCTCTATCCGTTGAGCCACAAGCGCTTGGGTAACTTGGAAAAGCTTAGTGCAATGTCCGTTTTGGAACAATGGCGGAGACGAGAGGATTTGAACCTCCGAGGGGCTTTAAGGCCCCTACCTCATTAGCAGTGAGGCGCACTCGACCGGACTATGCGACGTCTCCTTGATGCTGGACCAGCCTACTAGCAATCTGGCTTCAATCCAAAAATTAGTTTGAGCAGCTCTTCGTGGCTGCGTTGGTTCCCTGCACCCATTCCGGCAGCACCGAGACCTCGCCCTCAGCAGCAGCTGGGTCGCTGCTCTCCAGAGTTGCGTCAACCACTGGGCTGTCCTCTGCCACAACAGCACCGGAACCAGGGTTTGCCTCAGCTAACACCAGTGGCTTATCGGAGGCCATTAGCTCAAACAGCTCTGCGGCTCGCTCAGAACTTGGGGCGACCCGCCCTGCATACTCACCCTCCAAGTCATAGACCGGCAGTTTGATGAAGGTGATCTTGTCAAGGTCAACATCGTTGACCTGCTTCGCCAGTCCAAAAATCACTCCCAGGTCAGTGAGGCTCCTGGAAAGCGTCATGTTGGAAAGGGCTGCAGTTCCCAGTCGGAACATGGTGAATGGGTTTGTCAAGGCCCCTTCATCTTTCAGCTTTCTAACCAGTGAGGTTAAGAAGACTTGCTGGTTTGAAATTCTCGATAGGTCAGAGCCGTCACCAACTCCATGACGGGTTCGGAGGAAGGCGAGCGCTTCGTCACCAATCAGGGTGTGCTCGCCGGGCTCTAGGTAGAGGTTTGTGTACTCATCGTCAATGGTTGTTGCAACACAAACATCAACACCGCCAATTGCCTCACTCATGGCGATAACGCCCTTGAAGTCAATGACTGCCAGGTATGGGATTGTGACCCCGGTCAGCTGCTGAACAGCGAGCAAGGTGCAGGCGGGGCCGGCCTTGTTCATGGTGCTGTTGATTTGGGCAAAGTCTCGGGCTGGGTAAGGATCTCCGCCTTCAGGATTTGGGCAGGAAGGCACTGCCACCATCAAGTCTCTAGGAATGCTCATGGCGACCGCATTCTGGCGATCGCGAGAAATGTGAAGCAGGATAATTACATCTGCGAGCGCCGACCCAACTGGACCATAGGCGGTTGAGCCCTGGCCCTCTCGGGTGTCGGAACCAACTAGCAGCACATTAATGGGGCCATCTATGTCCTCGGGAGTTGGCAGGTCGAATGAGTTGCCGTCGGTTGAGTAAACCTCAATGCCTGATGCACTCAGCTGGTTTGTAATGAAGAAATAGCTTCCGGCACCGACCGCGAAGGTTCCGGCTAGCACCACAACGATCAACCACACCATGGCCTTGAGCCAGCCGCGGCGCTTGGGTTTTGAGTCCCCCAGGAACTCGTATTCGGAATCAGTCAATTAGGTCATTTCCAGATAAAATTAGATACTAATGAGAATACCGTCGAGGCCCCATTTGCCCAATCTTTTCACAGTCTTTTTTATGCCTAACAATAGAACCTTGCCACATGCTTAAGTTGGTGGACGCCTGGGTTTGGGACAGTTGGTATGTCTTCGATGGCGAGCTCCATCATGCTTTCTACCTCAAGGCATCAAAATCGCTCGGGGACCCTGATAGACGCCACCGCAACCCAACTGTGGGCCATTCAATCTCGAACGACCTAGTGAGCTGGGAGGAAGTAATTGATGCCATTGGTCCTTCAGATGCCAACTCTTGGGACTCGTGGACAACCTGGACTGGAAGCGTAGTAAAAGGCGATGACGGTTTGTGGTGGATGTTTTACACTGGAACATCCAGGGAGGACTCGGGGGACATCCAGCGAGTGGGTGCCGCCACCTCCCCTGACTTGATGACCTGGAGCAAGCTCGATTCAAATCCTTTACTCGAAGCGTCTGGCGCTTTGTACGAAAAGCGTGATCTAGAGCTATGGCACGACGAGGCTTTTCGTGACCCATGGGTTTTCAATGCCTCTGGTTCCTGGCACATGTTCATGACCGCGCGAGCCAATAATGGTGCAGCGTTTGACAGGGGCGTGGTCGGTCACGCTAAATCAAAGGACCTTAAAACATGGGAACTACTCCGACCTCTTTCAAATCCAGCTGGCTTCGGCCAGCTGGAGGTTCTGCAATTGCTCCAGATCGACGGCCAGCTGATACTGCTTTTTAGCTGCGACACTAACGAGCTTTCGACTGAGCTAAAAGATAAATATGGTCAGGGTGGAGTCTTTTCGCTAGTTGTTGATTCCGAGCTCGGACCATTTGACATCTCTAAGTCGGTCAGATTCCCGCATGATTCTCTTTATGCGGCCCGGGCTGTACAGCATTGCAATCGCTGGTATTTGCTTGGGTTTATCGGCAGGCAACACCAAGAGTTCGAGGGATACATTTGCGACCCGATCCCCGTGACAACCGACGGCAATAGTCTTATCCCTAGCTGACGACCTACCGATAGGAGTCAAAGCGCTGGCAAGAAGTAGTTATTTAACAGCTCCGGCCGAGATTCCCTGAATGATGCGCTTCTGCATTGCGAAGTAGAACAAGACAATCGGAATCATCGACATAACGAGAGCCGCCATGGCCAAGCCGTAGTCCGAAGTGTATTGACCATAAAAAACGAAGGTTCTAAGCGGCAATGTTCGCGAGTCTTCGTACAAAACGATCGACGGTAACAAGAAGTCGTTCCAGATCCAGAGCCCATTGATGATTGCAACTGTTGCAGTCACTGGTGAAAGCATTGGGAAGATTACTCTCCAGAATGTCGTCCAGGCGCTAGCACCGTCAATGGAAGCGGCCTCGTCAAGCTCGAGAGGAATGTTTTTGATAAAGCCGTGATATAGGAACGTTGACATCGCAACACCAAAACCAACGTAAAAGAACATGATCCAGAACCTGCTACTGAGCATCCCCAAGTTGCCGAAGAAGCCAACAAAAGGGATCATCAGCGCCTGGAACGGAACGATCATAGAGGTAACCAGAATCAAGAAGATGGCGGAGGAAGACTTTGCCCTTGACCTCGCCAGATAGAAGGCCAGCATTGAAGACGTCAAGACAATTGCCACCAGCGATGTAGAGGTAACCAAGATTGAGTTTCCAAGAGCCTGCCAAAACTCCATTCGCTCTGCAGCCTCAACAAAGTTTTCCCACAAGAAAGACTCGGGCCACGCGATTGGATTGTTACGCGCTTCTCTTCTTCCTTTGAGTGAGTTAACGAGAACAAGGAAAAATGGGAAAGCATAAAGAACGGCCAGAATGCTTCCAAATGCAAACCAAAAGCGGTAAAGAACTCTTGCTCTTCTCATCGCTGGACCTCAAATCTCTTGGAAACAATCACTTGTGTAAGCGCCGCTATGGCAATAATCAGGAACATGATTACTGCTTTAGATTGTCCTGTTGCGAAATTTCCAAAGCCAAAGGCGTCGCGGAAAACATGCAACGAGATCAACTCCGTCGATCGGTATGGACCACCATTGTTCAAAGCTATGTTCACGTCATAGGCCATGAAGGCGTTGCGGATTGTCAAGAACAGAGAAATCGTGAAAGCCTGTGCCATTAGTGGGAGTTTGATTGACACTAGAGTGCGCAGCCCTGTGGCGCCATCAACCAAAGCTGCCTCGAGAACATCCTTTTCGATGCTCATCAAGCCAGTTACATAAATAATCATCATGTAACCAGACATTTGCCAGACGGTGACCAGCACGAGCGCCCAGAATGCAGTATCTGTCGTCACCAGCCAGTTTTCTTGGAAGAACGGCAAATCGAATTGCTCCGCCATTGTGGGCAGAGCCTGACCAAAAATGAATTGCCAGATTAGACCAAGGATCACACCACCAATGAGGTTAGGAACAAAGAAGAAAGTTCTAAGGACATTTACGCCCTTGAGGGGGATTGTGACCAACAGGGCCAGCCCAAAGCCAACCAAATTGACCAAGATCAACGAGGCGAAAACATAGGCCAGGGTGATACCCATGGATGCCCAGAAAGCTTCGTCCTGAAAAGCTAAGAAATAGTTGTCGAAGCCGACAATCGAGGTAGTTTCAAAACCATCCCAATCGGTGAAGGTGAGAAAAACCCCACGGAAGAACGGGACTACCAATACAAAAGTAAAAATAAATAGGGGCACTAGCGCGAAAATTCCGAAGCGCTTTAATTCCTGGACTCGAGTCCTCGTTGATCGATTCGCCATGTTCCCTCGCCTATGTTGTTGACAGTAACCCGGGTGGGTTACACCCGGGTTACTGTCGTTGCCTCACGGCAATTTTCTAACTTGAAGATTAGTGGGTTACTTTACCCAAGCTGCTTCAAGCTCTGCTGCAAATGCAGCACGGTTAGAGTTGCCGTCATAGTACTTCTGCGCTGCTGCACCGTAGTTCTCCTGCAGGCCAGCTGGGTAAGCACTGTTTACCCACTGAAGTGACTTGCCAGCGTTTACGTACTCCGAGATTACTCCAGCCATGAAGGTTTCAGGAGCAACGGTGAAGCCTGAGTACACAGGAATGAAGTTCATTCCACCAGACTCAACTGGACCAGCCCAACGCGCCTGTCCCTCAGGAGTAGTTAGGAACCATGACAAGAATGCAACTGCACCCTCGCGCTCTTCGGCGGTTGACTGCTCTTCGTCAATCATGAAGTAGCCAGGTACACCCACCGAGATTCCGTCGTTGCCGTAAGCAGCTGGGTCGTTAGAGGTTGGCACTGGCATAACACCGAAGGATCCCTCAGGTAGCTCACCCAGAAGGTTTGGCTCAGCCCAGTTACCCATGAACCAGAATCCAACTTCACCATCAGCAAGGTTGAAAACACCCTTGTCATAGTCGTCATCAGCAATGCTGGCGTCCGAAGATGAGTACTCCTTTAGGAGGTCAAAGGTGTCTAGCCAGTTAACAAACGCTGGGTCTGACGATAGGTCGTAGGTACCGGCCTTTAGCTCGTCCAAGATAGCCATGCGGTCATCACGGTTGTCGGCAGCAGTGGTGTGATAGATGTTTGTGAAGTGAGCACCAAGTGACCACCACAGTCCCGAGAAGTGGATTGCGTCGCGACCGGTTGCTGCAACTGCATCAAATGCAGCCTTTAGGTCATCGCGAGTCTTGATTGAAGCTGGGTCTACGCCTGCCTCGTCAAGTACGTCCTTGTTGTAGAGCAGACCAAATGCCTCAACGGTCGAAGGAATTCCAAGAATCTTGCCGTCGATGGTTGCGGTGTCAAGGGTTCCCGCAGCGGCGAGCTCTGCAAGTGGGTTGCCTGTCCAGTCCATAACACGTGGTGCCATGTCTGGAAGCTCCTGAAGGGTGTAGGAAATAACTGGAGCTTCGCCTGCCTCGTATAGAGGTGTGATGTTAGCTAGGAAGGTCTGGTCTGCAGCAGACTCGATGATCTTGACCTCTACGCAGTCACTGTTGGAAGAGTTGTACTCTGCAACAGCATCCTTGAACTGGTCCTGGATCTCAACCTTGATTGTGCCCAGCATGGTCACTGTGGTTGGGGTTTCACAGCCAACTGCCTGTGCACCCGAGGATGTTTCTGTAGTGGTCGACTCTGAACCAGCCGCACAGCCGCTCAGCACCAAGGCTGAGGCGACAATTCCAACTAGAGCAGAGGAGCTACGACGAAGTACCGCCATTGTTTGTCCTTTCGATTTGACAAAGATGTTCAGAGCTGAACATCTGCCCCGCCAGACTAAAGTCTGCGCGAGCAGAGCAACAGCTGTAAACGATTACAATTAGATAACGAGTTTGGCTCGCACTGGCTGTTTACCCCTTTAGGTAAACGTGGAATCGTTTACAGTTTTTGCAGTCAAGGGCGTCACCCCTATCGCCATCAGGGCAACCGGCAGTAGCTCCGGGAAGTAGAAAACCAGCCTCAACTGTTGTTGAGACTGGTTCATCTACTACTGGCGGAGGCCGTGGGATTCGAACCCACGAGACATTTCTGCCCACTGGTTTTCAAGACCAGCTCCATCGGCCGCTCGGACAGACCTCCGCGACACAGTTTAGTGGTTACTGGAAAAACTCAAGTCCCTCAAGCGATTTAAGTACCTGGGCGACCCCATCTTCTGTCACCGCTGCTGTCACAGCAGAGGCGGCAAGCTTTACTTCCTCGGGTGCCTGTCCCATTGCAAAAGCATGTCCGCCGAGGTTCTGAGCCCACCGGAACATGTCAATGTCGTTTCGCCCATCGCCCATCACCAGCACTCGGTTTGAGGTGTGCTGATAGTGCTCCCTAAGTTGCCCTAGCGCATGACCCTTGTCAATACCCTTGGGCCCAATGTCCAACCAGGCGGTGTAGCCAATGGCGTAGCTCACGGACTGCAGTCCGACCTCGTCCATCAAGCGCAGAAACTGGTCAACATCGTGATCCGGGGACAGCACAACTACTCGGCTCACCGGATGGTGGAGCAATTCTTCTAGCGGGGTCTCGACGTTTTGATCGCCCAGCGCATAGCTGGGAAAGGGTTTGTGGAAGCGGTAGCCGCCATCTAGGTCTTCAACGGCAAAGTGAGCATTCGGAACCGTCTCGATCAGCCTGGAAAGCACATCTGCCGGCTCAAAGGTCTTGACATCGTGAACCGCAAAGCCCTTTGGGTGAGAGGGGTCAAGCCTGATGGTCACAGCACCGTTTGAACAAACTGCATGTCCGGTGTCCAGTCCAAGCTGGTTTATCACCGGATAGGCGTTAGCGGCAGCTCTTCCAGTTGCAACAAAAACGTGGTGCCCCAGGTCTTTTACGCGCTTGACCTGCTCAACAACCTGGTCCGAGAGGTAACCGTCATCGTGCACCAGCGTGCCATCGATGTCGATGCCTACTAGCCAGGGGTTCTCTGCACTCATCTAGTTGACGGGGCTTATCTTTTCAGCTCCACCCAAATATGGGCGCAGCGCTGCGGGAATCAAAACCGAACCATCGGCCTGCTGGTGGTTTTCCAAAATCGCAACCAGCCATCTGGTGGTGGCCAGAGTCCCGTTTAGGGTGGCAGCAATAGTTGCCTTGCCGTCCTGGTCGCGGTAGCGAGTGTTGAGCCTTCTGGCCTGGAAGGTGGTGCAGTTTGAGGTTGAGGTCAGCTCGCGGTAGTCACCTTGGGTTGGAACCCAGGCCTCAACGTCATACTTTTTGGCAGCGCTAGATCCAAGATCTCCGGCCGCAACATCAATCACCCGGTATGGCAGCTCACACTTTTGCAGCATTTGCTCCTGCCAAGCCAGCAGCTTTTCATGCTCACCCTCGGCATCTTCTGGCTTGCAGTAGGAGAACATCTCAAGTTTGTTGAACTGGTGAACCCTGAGGATTCCTCTGGTGTCCTTGCCGTGGCTTCCGGCTTCTCTTCGGTAACAGGTTGACCAGCCGGCGTACCGCTTCGGGGTTTCCAGGCTGTCCAGAATCTCATCACTGTGATAGCCGGCGAGGGCGACCTCGCTGGTTCCAGTCAAATACAGCTCATCTGCCGGCAGGTAATAAACCTCCGCCGAGTGCTCGCCGAGGAAACCAGTACCCTGCATGATTTCTGGCTTAACCAGGGTCGGAGTTATCAGCGCCGTGAAGCCAGCTTCGCTTGCTTGATCCAGCGCCAATTGCATCATTGCAAGCTCGAGCCTTGCCCCCATGCCCTTCAAAAAGTAGAACCTGGAGCCGGCGATCTTGGCACCACGCTCGATGTCGATGACATCAAGCAGCTCACCGAGCGCAACATGGTCCTTTGCCTCAAAATCAAATTCTGGTTTTTTGCCAACTTCTTTGATGACAACGAAATTTTCTTCTCCGCCTGCCGGGACGCCATCGAGAACAACGTTCTCAATTTTGTGTAGGACAACCATCAGCTCTTGGTCGGCCTGATTGGCTTCGGCCTCGGCCTTTTTCACGTCTGCCGAAAGCTGCTGGGCCTGGGCAACCAGGGCAGCTTTTTCTTCCTTCGGAGCCTGTGCAACTAACTTGCCGTGGGCATTCTGCTTGGCCCGAAGAGTTTCAAATTGCTGCAGCGCCGTCTTTTTGGTTTCGGCCAAGCTCGCAGCCAAATCCACTAGCGACTCGTCGGCTCCCCTGGCAACCTGAGAGGCCCTAATGCTGGCTGGGTTTTCCCGAAGTAAGTTGATGTCAATCACGGTTACAAGCCTACCTGTAGCTTGCGCGTGCGCGGTGTCAGCCTTGCTGGCGCAAGTTATTCAGCCAGTCTTGAGCAGACTGATAATCCCGATCGGCGTTATTTCCAAGGTGAACCGAATCAGAGTGATCGGCCCTTTCGAATGAGCCCAGGTAAATGACCTTGGGGCTGAATCTGTGAAGACCCATGAGCGCTTCACCGATTGCATCGTCTTGAATGTGCCCTTGAGCATCGATGTTGAATCGGTAGCGACCTAGCTGATCGCCAATCGGTCTTGACTCAAGCCTGGAAAGGTTGATGCCACGGGCTGCAAACTGCTCCAGCATTTCAAGTAGTCCACCAGGCCTGTCATCAGGCAGTTCAACCACGACCACGGTTTTGTCGTGGCCGGTCCTTTTTGCCGGGGTTCCACTCTTGCCAATTTCATAAAACCTGGTTTGAGCATCTTTGTTCACGCCAATGTTGCTGGCGATAATTTCGAGGCCATAGATCGCCGCTGCCGAAGTTGCAGCAATCGCTGCATGCGAGGTTGATCCATTGGCTAGAGCCTTTGCTGCAGCAGCTGTCGAAGCTGCCGGAACGTGGCTGTGCTGTTTTAGTTTTTCCGCTAACCACTTCCGAGACTGGGCGTAGGCAACCGGATGCGTTAGCACCTCAGTGATGTCTTCTAGTTTTGTGCCGGGCCTAACCATTAGGTCGAAGCTCACCGGAACCAAGTACTCCCCATAGATCTGAACGCCAGGGATAGTTGCCAGCGCATCAGATGTGGCACTTACGCCGCCCTCAAGCGAGTTTTCAATAGGTGCCACGGCCCTGTGACAGGCTCCTGACAAAACCGCATCGAGCGCCTCCGAGACCGAAGCGTGTGGAATGAGCTGGCTGCCGGCAGCACCGGGCACCATTTTTGCTGCCATCTCCGTGAAGGTTCCGGCTGGGCCTAGGTATGCAATCTTGTTGTCGCTTGACATGTCTCAAGATTAGGGCAGGCAGGAAATGAAAGATGGCAATACGATGCTTTTATGAATAAAAGGGGAGACGTCCAAAGGCTTCGAGGTGTGCTCCGACTGGGAGCCCTGGTCTTTGGTGTTAGCTCATTTGTATTGATTGCAGTGCCACGAATTTTCACAGACCTGCTCGGTCTTGCCGGTTCTGCCGAAATGGACTGGTCGATGCAGCTCACAGGTGTAACCGTGCTCACTCTTGCAGGGGTGATGTTTGTTGGTGCTCAGTCTGCTAGCGACCGCGGAGTGCTCTGGCTGGCCAGAGTGATGATGCTGGGTGCCCTTGGCCTTGGCGTTGCCACACTCTTGATTCCCTCGGGCGTGAACTGGTTTGTAATTCTTTACGCTCTGATTGGCTTCGCGTTCTCCGGTGCCTACGGCCTATTCCTAACTAGAACAACCCGACAGGAGCTAACATGATTCACGACCGTGCTGGACAACTCCCGCTGCCGCAAGACCTGGTTGACCTACGGGCCCTTGAAGTTAGCTATTTCGACATCAAGCCCGATGCATCAAACCCGGCCGAAAAGGTCAGCTTCGGAACATCGGGACACCGCGGCAGTTCACTGAACGGATCCTTCAACGAGAACCACGTCCTAGCAATCACCCAAGCAATTGTTGAACATCGAGCTTCCTCTGGAATTAGCGGACCGATCTATATAGGCCGTGACACCCATGCGCTCTCCGATCCATGCCAGCAAAGCGTGCTAGAAGTTCTGGCTGGCAACGGAATCGACTGCTTCATTGCCAAGGACAACGGCTTCACTCCGACACCTGCGGTTTCGGTGGCGATCCTGGATCACAACCTCCAGGTCCCCAGGGGATCCGACGCTTTGGCAGATGGCATCGTTATTACCCCCAGCCACAACCCACCTTCCGATGGTGGAATCAAATACAACCCGCCCCATGGTGGTCCCGCCGACTCTGACATCACAAACAGGATCGCAAACCGTGCCAATGAGCTGTTGCTCGGAGCGCTTGTTGGAGTCAAGCGCGCCCAGCCAAAAGCGCAAGAGTTCGACTTCCAAAACAACTACATTTCGCAACTTGACCAGGTTCTTCACCTTGAAACCATCGCGCAGTCCGGAATCAGAATTGGCGCTGATCCTCTAGGTGGAGCATCGGTTGCCTACTGGGACCAAATCGCTCACGACTACAAGGTTGACCTGACGGTTCTAAACCACAGTGTTGACCCACAGTTTGGCTTCATGAGTCTTGACTGGGATGGCAAGATTCGCATGGATTGCTCTTCCGAATATGCAATGGCTTCCCTGATTGAAAACAAGGCAAGCTTTGACATTTCAACAGGCAACGATGCCGATGCCGACCGACACGGCATCGTAACCGCCGACAGTGGACTGATGAACCCAAATCACTTTCTAACAGTTGCTATTCACTACCTCTTTGATTCCAGACCCAGTTGGGACGAACATGCTGGAATTGGCAAGACCATGGTTTCTAGTTCGATGATCAATCGCGTTGCCAAGCACCTGAACCGAAAGTTGATTGAGGTGCCGGTGGGGTTCAAGTGGTTCGTTTCTGGCCTGCAGGCTGGAACGCTTGGTTTTGGTGGTGAGGAGTCGGCAGGTGCTTCCTTCCTTCGACTAAACGGTCAACCGTTCTCAACCGATAAGGACGGAATCATCATGTGTTTGCTGGCTTCAGAGATTGAGGCCGCTAGCAAGATCAGCCCGTCGGAGAAATATGCAGAGCTAACCCAATTCCTGGGAGAGCCCAGCTATCGAAGGATTGATGCACCAGCGACCATTGCCCAGAAGCAAGTGCTCGCGGCCCTATCAGAATCAGACATCGTGGCCTCTAGCCTTGCCGGCGAGGGAATTGAAAACATCGAAACCAAGGCAGCCAATGGCGGTTCGCTTGGCGGAATTAAGGTCACGACCAAAAACGCTTGGTTCGCGGCTAGACCATCTGGAACAGAGGATGTCTACAAGATCTACGGGGAGTCCTTCAATGGCTCTGACCATCTAGACGAGGTGCTTCAGCAGGCTCAATCAATTGTTGATGCGGTGATTTCTTCCAAGTAGAACTCGGCTGGTGGCAATGACCAGTAGTCCTCAAGAGTATGTATTCCATTTTGAGAATACTCGTGGGCAACCTCTATTCCTACGTAGCGCAAGTGCCAGGGCTCATAGCTGTAACCGGTGGTTGCCTGAGTAGTTTCTTCGTAGCGAACGATGTAACCAAACCGCCAAGAATTTTCCGCTATCCACTTGCCTGCCTTAGTGTCTCCGAAGCAGGTCATGATTGCACAGCCTTGGGCTGGAACCGAGACATCCACCGCGAGCCCGGTTTGATGTTCGGAGTGTCCGGCCTTAGCGCTTCTAACGAGGGCCCCTGCGAGTCCATACTGCCTAGTCTTTGATTCAAAAAGCTCAACCTGGTACTCGTAGGTTCGATAGGCGGAGTTCACAAACAGCTGCCCGACTCCCTGGTCGAACATCTCGTCTGCCAAATCAACCAGCGCCTGGGCCGCAAGCGGAGCAAGCACCAAATCCCTTGAGTTCTCCAGAGCGGCAGAGGAGGGAACTGTCACCAGGGTTGGGGGTGCGTAGTCAAGCGGGTCTAGCTCCCGCTGCTTATTCACAACAACCAGCTGCTGGAATCCCTGGTCGATAGTGAAGCGCGGGTAGAGGTAGTCAGAAGTCAGTGGCGTTGGTGGTGTCAGTCCAGCGGTCTGAAACTCAACCGTTTGTTCTTCAATCAGTTCAAAGGATTGAGCCTGAAACAGCCCGCCTTGGGCAATCAGCGCGATTCCAAGGCTCGCCAAAACAAACGGAGGACCAAAAATAAATATTGGACTGCGTTTCAAAGGAGTAGTATTACCCACGTCTAAAACCCTAAATCTTGGAGACCAATTGGCCCAGAACACTTCACGGGAAGCCGCAAAAAAGGCAGCCCAATCCGGAACCATGACACCCAGGCAAATCTGGATCGTACTTATCGGTCTCATGTCTGGGATGTTTCTTGCAGCCCTTGACCAGTCTGTGGTCGGAACGGCAATGCGCACAATCGCCGATGACCTCGGTGGTCTATCACTTCAGGCCTGGGCAACCACTGCCTACCTGATCACTTCAACCGTGAGCACGCCTATCTATGGAAAGCTCGGGGACATCTTTGGCCGCAGGCCGCTATTCATCGCCGCTATCGCAATATTCATTGCCGGCTCTGCAACCGCTGGCCTTGCAAACACAATGGTTGAGCTAGCCGGCTATCGCGCGCTTCAGGGCATCGGTGCTGGTGGTTTGTTCTCGCTCGCGCTAACAATCGTCGCCGACATTGTTCCGCCAAAAGAGCGTGCCAAGTATCAGGGCATGTTCCTGGCGGTTTTCGGAACCTCTTCGGTTCTAGGCCCGGTCATTGGTGGAGCGCTTGCTGGATCAGGTGAGCTGCTGTTCATTGAAGGCTGGCGCTGGATCTTCTTGATGAACCTGCCAATTGGTGCAGTTTCGTTGTTCATGGTGATCACCTTCTTGCACGTCCCTCACACACCTCGACCTCAGAAGATTGACTGGTGGGGAGCTGTGACCATCGTCCTTGCTGTTGTGCCGCTATTGCTGGTTGCGGAGCAGGGTCGTGAATGGGGTTGGGGCAGTCCTCTGGCAATCGCGATGTATGCAACTGGCCTATTTGGAATCGTCAGCTTTATTCTGATTGAAAGGCGCATGGGTTCAGCTGCACTTATCCCACTGGCTATCTTCAAAGAACCAACCTTTGCCAGAACCCAGATCATGGGCTTCATTATTGGAATTGGAATGTTCGGTGGAATGATTGTTCTGCCACTTATCATCCAGGTTGTTTACGGAGCCAACCCAACCGAGGCCGGGTTCTTGATGCTGCCGATGGTTGCCGGAATGATGACCGCGACCATCACCTCCGGCCGGATCATGTCCAGCACCGGAAAGTATCGAATCTTCTTCAACACTGGAACCGCAGTGATGTTCTTCGGTTACCTCTACATGCTTTTGATGTTGGATGCCTCAACACCAATTTGGGTCATCTCAATTGGAATGATCATGATTGGCTTGGGTCTTGGTCAGCTAATGCAGACAACCATGGTTGCCAGCCAGAACTCGGTTGATGCAAAGGACATTGGCGTTGCCACCAGCTCCGCCACCTTCTTCCGCCAAATGGGTGGAACCTTCGGTGTTGCAGTGTTCATGTCGATTCTGTTTGGCCAGGTGGCCGACAAGATCGGTGGCGCATTCCAGCGACCAGATGTTCAACAGGGAATTGCTGCTGCAACCAGAGACCCGGAGGTGCTGGCAAACCCCGACAATGATGCAATTCTTGGAGTGCTGCAGGGTGGTCCTTCGGCGGCCGAACAGATCACTCTCGACTCCTCATTCATGATCGGCGCTGATGACCGACTCACACTGCCCTTCAGAATCGGCTTCGTTGAATCTTCACTGACGGTGTTCCTGGTTGCGATTTTCTTTGTTGCAGCCGCGTTCGTCATCAGCTGGTTCATCAAGGAGATTCCTCTTCGCGACAAGAGTGCTTCACAGGAGGCAGCCGAGTCAGCGAAAACTGCTGGAATGAGTCACTAACTTAATCAGTTAGTATTTTGAGTAATCACGGGAGTTCGGTAAACCGGACTGAGAGGAAGACTAGACAAAGTCTTCGACCGTCAAACCTGATCTGGGTAATGCCAGCGTAGGTAGACATCTCTAACCCGTGCCTGATAAACGAAAGGCACGAAATGAAGAAAATAGCCGTATTAGCAATCGCAGCCCTTGCCCTTGCTGGCTGCACAACTCAACAAACCACCCTGGTTCGCTTGGCCGCTCACGACTCGTTTGCGATCAGCGATGACCTGATTCAGTCCTTCCAGGATGAAACCGGGTTTGAACTGGAAATCATCAGGCTGGGTGACACTGGCTCACTTACTAATCAGTTGGTGCTGACCAAGAACGCTCCGGTTGCAGATGCCTTCTTTGGCATCGACAACACCTTCCAGGGTGTGGCGCTGGATAACGACATTGTCGATGGCGATTTCAAAGCCATCGACTACTCCGATGTCTGCTTCAACTTCGACATCGACTGGTTTGCGGAGAATGGAATTACGCCACCTGGTAGCTGGCGAGAACTCGGCCAAGAGCAGTACCGCGGACTGACGGTAGTCACGAACCCCAACTTTTCATCGCCTGGACTTGCCTTCCTGGCCACCACCCATGCCGGCTTTGACACCAGCATGGAGGTGTTTGCCTACTGGCGCTCAATTCGTGACAACGACTTGAGGGTCGCCGGCAGTTGGGAAGATGCCTACTTCGTTGACTTCACTCGCTATGGCGGTGACCGCCCAATTGTTCTGAGCTACGCCTCCTCTCCATCAGCTGAGGTCAAGGAAGATGGCACACCTGGGTCTGCTTCGCTACTGACCGAGTGCTTCCGTCAAACCGAGTTCGCCGGTGTCCTGAAGGGCAATCAAAACCAAGCTGGTGCCGAGGCGCTAGTGGACTTCTTACAAGGTGATTCCTTTCAAGCCTCAGTTCCAGAGTCGATGTATGTCTACCCAGCCAACAGCGCTGTCGACGTTCCAGAGAGCTGGGCAAAGTTTGCCAAGCCAGCCGAGAGCGTGATTGGTTCTGACCTGGACATCAACTCAAATCGAGAGCAATGGTTGACCGACTGGTCGGACGTGTTTGACAACTAACCTTGAGCTGCTCACAACCACCGCACTGATCGCTAGTTTCAGTGCGGTGGTTTCAGCGGTTATTGGCTACCCCATTGGCAACTGGATGGCAGGTCTAGGTCATCGCCCCAAACGATTAGTTTCCTCGTTGGTCTTGATTCCATTCCTGCTTCCACCGTTTCTAATTGGACTAACGCTGTTGCCACTGCAGGCAACCGAAATCAATTCCATAACTGGAATACTTTGGATAATCGCCGCGCATGTTTTTATGAACGCCGGCTTCATGGCAAGTGTGGTCGCAGCTAGCCAGGTTCCTAAAGATCAAATCGAAGCTGCCAGCCTGGACGGTGCATCGAGCATGCGGGCTCGACTAGTAATTGAATTGCCCCAGCAGCTAAGCGGCATTCTGTCGGCTTCGCTGCTGGTTGCTCTCTATAGTGCGACCAGCTATGGATTGGTGCTCACGCTTGGCCAGGGAAAGGTTGAGACTCTCGAGACCGAGATCGCTACGGCAGCGCTTCGCGATCTTGATTTGGGTTTTGGGTTATTACTGGCTGGTTTGCAGACAGCTCTTACGCTTGGGTTCTTCATTCTCGCCCGAACCATTCGCGCAGAACCCAGCGAGCTATTTGGTGAGATTGAACCAACCCACCGCACAAGTCGTCTGGGCCAGATCATGGGACTTGGCTTGTTGGTCGCGATAGTGATTGTGATTGGCGGAGTTTTTCTGCGGTCTTGGAGCCTGGGTCCGGGCCTAGTTGGAAACTTCATGAACCTAGCAGGCCGCGGAACCAGAGATGTGCTGAACGTGTCTGTTTTGGAAGCGACTGGAAACAGCATGAGAAACCTGGTTGTCGCAGGACTTATTGCCCTGCCCATTGCCTGGCTTGCAAGTGGCAGGCGGAGAACCAGCTATTTGGTGCTGTTGCCGATTGGCATTTCGCCGGTTGTGTTTGGGTTACTGTTTTTGGTCTTGAGTGGATATCTTCCAACTAGCCTTGGCACCAGCTGGGTGCTGGTTCCGATTGTGCAGAGCCTGTTCTTGATTCCACTGAGTTACCAGGTGATGCGGCCCGCTAGGCAGGCGGTCTCGGTTGAGATTCGCGACGCGGCCCTGATTGATGGAGCAGTTGGCTGGCGAATGTTTTCTTTGGTGGAGGGGCCGCTAGTGAGAAAGCCGATAACTGTCGCAGCGGCGTTTGTGGCGCTTGGTTCACTGGGTGAATTTGGGGCCGCTAGTTTTCTTGCCTACGGGTCAGATGCAACTTTGCCCCTGGTTTTGTTCAGACTGATCTCTAGACCGGGCGCTGAGAATCTGGGCATGGCAATGACCGCCGCGAGCCTGTTTATTGTCTTGGTTGGGTTCGTTGTGTTTGTTATTTCTGGTGATAGTCGTAGTTCACGCCGAGGTCGTCAAGCCGCTGCCTGATTACCTTTAGTGATTCCGGGTTCTGATCAATCACTACAAACTCGCGCTTTAGTTCCCAGGCCGCATGAGCGGTTGTTCCAGACCCGGCAAAGAAGTCCAGCACCCGATCACCTTGTCTGGTGCTGGCAGAGATTATTCGCCTCAGGATGCCAAGTGGTTTCTGGGTTGGATAGCCGGTCTTTTCTTTTCCGGTTGGCGAAACAATTGTGTGCCACCAAACATCGGTTGGCAGCTTGCCTTTTTCAACCTTCTCTTTGGTGACTAGCCCGGGAGCCATATATGGCTCTCGGTCAACCTCTTCCGAGTTGAAGTAGTAGTTATCCGGATCCTTCACGTAAACCAGGATGGTGTCATGTTTCGCGGGCCAGCGACTTTTTGACTTTCCGCCATAGTCATAGGCCCAGATAATTTCGTTTAGGAAGCACTCTCTTCCAAACAAAGCATCAAGCAGCACCTTTGCGTAGTGGGCTTCGCGATAGTCAAGGTGGAGGTAGAGGGTTCCGGTTTGTTTTAACAACCGGTGAGCCTCGATTAGCCTCGGTTCTAAAAAGGCCCAGTAGTCGGCAAACTCATCGTCATAGGACAACACAGTGTTGACTACCTGCTCATACCTCTTGCCCTGAAAACCCAGGTTCCCAGTTTTACTCTCTGTAGAGGTCCGGTTTGTCCTTACTTGCTTGCGTCCAGTGTTGAATGGTGGGTCGATGTATACAAGTTGAAAGCTTTTCTCTGGCAAGGATTTCAGTGCGCCAAGGTTCTCCGCATTGATAACCTGATTGGTAGCCATAACAAGAAAGATTAACAGCATGGACACATCGGTAGTGCACGATAGCGACAAGCGCCGCTATGAAATCTTTCTGGGTTCAGATCGAGTGGGCCTGATGGATTACAGCCTGATGCCTGGTGAGATTCATCTGGTTCACACCGAGGTGGACCCGGAGCACCAGGGCAAAAACCTAGCTGCGATTCTGCTGCGTGAATCTCTTCAAGACATTCGGACACGAGGAACCGAAAAGGTTGTTCCGGTTTGTTCCTACACAGTCAAATACATGGAGAAGCATCCAGAGACGCATGACCTACTCAAGGGTTCAATCGAGGACGCGGTAGCAGCCTGCCGCTGGCCAGGTGCTAGCTAGTACCAGGTGCTAGGAGCTGGCTCCTTACCTTTTGGTAGTTGCGTGTCTTTTGCCCAGCGCAACACCCATTCTGGAACCGTAGGTTCTTTGCCTGGCCAACCGCCAGAGCCTTCCATCACTTCTTGCGGAGTGAGGATTCCCCAGGAACGCTTTAGAAATCTGCCGCGCATGATTGCGCGAGCGTAGATCTCGCCGTTTCTGACAAAGCGCTGCTCAATGTAATAGGCAACGTCGTCCCAGCCGATCACTTTGGTTTCAAGCTGAAACTTTTGCCATGGCTCGAGTGACTTACGGTAACTGATGGTTGAGTTCACAACAATCGGATACCAGCCCTTTTTGTTCCACTGCCTCCAGAAGCCAGTTCGAAGACCCTGGTCATAACGCCCGATGTCCATAAGGGTCAGAAACACACCATTGTTCATGTGGTTATAGATGTCCAGGTCGCTGGGTAAAACCCTCAGGGTAAGGCTGGAAACTTCATCAATTGTGACCTTTGGGCGCTTGCGCCAGGTCAGCATCACATACAGGATTCGGAACCAGAGCTTCACCAGATCACCACGCGCTTTTCCGGTGCCAACCACATTGGGTCAGACTCGCTTGTCTTAAAGGTGTCGTGGAAGATGTCCAGATTCTTCACAACCTGATTACACCGGAACTCTGCCGGAGAGTGCGGGTCGGTGGCCAAGCGCTGAATCGCGATCTCCTCGCGGCTCATTGCTCGCCAGCACTGTGCCCAAGAAATCAGGAAGCGCTCAGCTGCAGTCATGCCATCAACCACTGGTGGCTGGCTTCCATCAAGTGAAATCAGGTAGGCCTTCCAGGCAATTCCTAGACCACCCAGGTCGCCGATGTTCTCGCCGATGGTCAGCTCACCGTTGACCTTGTGGCTGTCATCAAGCTGCTCTGGGCTCAAAGCGTTGTACTGGTCGATTAGTGACCTGGTTAGCTTCTCAAAGGCTTCTCGGTCGTCCTTGGTCCACCAGGAAACCAACTTGCCGTCGCCGTCATACTTCGAGCCCTGGTCATCAAAGCCGTGGCCGATCTCGTGACCAATAACTGCACCGATTCCTCCAAAGTTCATGGCGTCATCGGCCTGCTCGGAGAAAAATGGTGGCTGCAGAATTGCAGCCGGGAAAACGATTTCGTTTAGGCCCGGGTTGTAATAGGCATTAACGGTCTGAGGAGTCATGTGCCACTCGTCGCGGTCGATAGGTGCACCTATCTTCTTGACCTCGTACTCAAACTCCCACTCGGAGACATTTTTGATGTTTTCCAACAGGTCGTTGCGGTCAATGACAATTGAGGAGTAGTCCTTCCACTTGTCTGGGTAACCGATCTTCGGAGTGAACTTATTTAGCTTCTGCTGAGCCTTGGCTTTGGTCTCTGCTGTCATCCACTCAAGCTGTTCAATGCTTTGTCGGTAGGCCTCAATCAGGTGCGCGACTAGCTTGTCCATTTGAGTCTTGGAGCTAGCCGGGAAATGCTTCTCAACATAGATCTGACCAACAGCCTCGCCGAGGCTGCCCTCAACCAAACTGACCGCACGCTTCCAGCGTGGTCGGTTTACCGGCTGGCCAGTAAGCGTCGTTCCATAGAACGCGAAGCGTTCTGAGACAAAGTCCTTGGATAGGTAGGGAGCGTGAGCCCGGATGAAGATCCAGCTCAGCCAGGTCTTGAGGCGCTCCAGGTTCTCTTCAACCAGAATCTGGTCCAGGCCCTCGAAGAACGAAGGCATCATCACTACATTCCATTCAAGGAATGAATCAGTCAGGCCAAGGCCTGACAAGTATTCGTCCCAGTGAATACTTGGGTTCAGATTCTTGAGGTCGGCAAAGGTCCTTAGGTTGTAGGTTGCCTCAGCATCGCGAGACTCCACTCTGCTCCAGTGGATGGCGGCAATCTTCGTTTCCAGCTCCAGGATCAGCTGTGCTGATTTCTCTGCGTCGGCTTTACTCCAGCCGGCAAGCTCAAACATGCGCACCATGTGCAGTGGGTACTCAGTGCGAACATCAAGATACTTCTCGTCGGTGTAGTAGTCCTTGTCAGGAAGACCAAGGCCGCCGTTGTAGAGGTGAACCAGGTAGCGCTCTGGGTTACCAGGATCGTTGTCGATGTAGCTTCCCCACAGACCACTTACTCCGGTTCGCTCAAGGGCACCGATCAGGTGGAAGAGTTGTTTGAAATCTGAAACCGCTGCGATCTTGGCCAGGTCCTCAGCTAGCGGCTGTGCCCCCAACTGCTCGATCTTGTCTTCGTCTAGGAACGACGCGTAGAGGTCTCCAATTTGCTGACTAACACCAGCAGTCGGGTTATCACTGGCTTCCTCAAGGATTTGTCTTACTGCAAGTTCCGAATCATCGGCCAACAGGTAGAAGCTGCCGTAGACAGCTTTGTCCTCTGGGATCTCGGTGTTGTCCAACCAGCTGCCATTGACGTGGCGAAACAGGTCCTGGGTTGGAGAGATGCTACTGCTTAGTTCGGCTTTATCTAGCCCCGGCTTCATTGACATGCTCACTAGTCTAAGTCAGCGGCCACTTACTAAACTAAATGGCGATGGCTATCAACAAGATCATTCTTTACTACGGGTTTGCACCGGTTGCAGACCCGAAGGCAGTGATGCTCTGGCAAAAGACCCTGTGTCAGTCACTGAATCTAAAAGGCCGCATTCTGATTTCTAAGCACGGCATTAATGGCACCCTCGGCGGTGACATGGAGGACCTGAAGAAATACGCTCGGGCAACCAAGGAATACCCTGGTTTTGGCAAGATCGACTTCAAATGGTCTGATGGCCTAGGGGACGATTTCCCAAAGCTTTCGGTCAAGGTAAGGAAAGAGTTGGTGGCATTCACCACTCCTGAAGAAGTCAAGGTTGAGAAGTCTGGAGTTGTAAATGGTGGCAAGCACCTAAAGCCGCAGCAGGTCAACGAGCTGGTCGCAGAACGCGGCGATGACGTCGTGTTCTTTGATGGCCGTAATGCCTTTGAGGCAAAGATTGGCAAGTTCAAAAACGCGATTGTCCCTGATGTTCAAACCACTCACGACTTCGTGGCAGAGCTGGAATCTGGCAAGTATGACCACCTGAAAGATAAGCCAATTGTCACCTACTGCACCGGCGGAATCCGCTGCGAGATCCTGAGTGCAGTAATGCTAAACCGTGGCTTCAAAGAGGTTTATCAGATCGAGGGCGGCATTGTTCGCTATGGCGAGAAGTACCGAGACAAGGGATTGTGGGAGGGTTCGCTTTACGTATTTGATAAGCGCATGACCCACAACTTCTCCGATGAGGCGCTGACCATCGGCGAGTGTGAGAACTGCTCCGGTCCAACTTCCAGCTTCAGAAACTGTCAGGGAGCCGGTTGCAAGGACCTAGTGTTGCTTTGCGACAGCTGCTTCACCGACCCAGCAAACCTAAAGTGCTCTGATGCCCACACCAGGGGCCGGCAGAAGCTTCAAGAAATAGGTTAAAGAAGAAAACCCCCGAGTCTGCATTTCGGGGGCTCTCCTATTAGGAGGGTATGCGATGTAAATCGCTATACGTCTAATTTACGAAGCGAGGTCGCTTTCCTTTTGAAAAATCAGGGTTTCAGCACCAATTTTTCAGGAAGCTCTCAGGATTCGATTTCTTAGGCTTCGTCCTGGACATCATCGAAGTCCTCGTGATCGTGGTCTGGACCGTGACCCATTCGTTTGCCCTTGCCGCCAGGTCCTCGGCCTTGTTGACCTTGTTCAGCCATGCGTTCCTGGTTGGTCGCAGAGACCGCCGCGTCATAGCTCAGTGAAAGCTCGGCTGATGAAACAACGCTGGTTTGGCCGGCGTCATCAGTGGTGACCGTTACCAAGATTGGGTCAGAGCCGTTTGATGGGTAGAGGCCAAGCTTGACTACTCCGGCCTCTCGTGGCGCTGGAAATGTCAGCTCAGCCGCAATCTGACCGTCGATAATTTCAGGGACTACA
>Ga0255771_1001932_pt1 | contig 21501 bp, 14 predicted proteins | sample 011ome_19_FD_179969 | JGI IMG/M metagenome (GOLD analysis project Ga0255771, IMG submission 179969) | Coastal salt marsh microbial communities from the Groves Creek Marsh, Skidaway Island, Georgia - 011510BT metaG (version 2) | ecosystem: Environmental > Aquatic > Marine > Intertidal zone > Salt...
GTTTTGTGCTTCTTTGTTGCTTTTCCCTCTTCAAAAAAAAAAAACTCATCAACTCTCTCATCACTTTTAAAAATAAAATGATGTTCGCTTCGTCGTCGTCGCAGTATACCGCGTCGCACGCGCGAGGCGTAAAATTGGTTTTCGCGGCAAAGAAGACAACAACAACGCCGAGGAGGAAGAGGAGGAGAGGAAGAGCGAGAGGAGTATTTCGAGCTTCTTCATCTTCTTCAGACGGAGGAGAAAAAAACGGATTGGAAACATCAACAGAAGATGACGACGACGACGAAAGAAGAAACTTTGGAGGAAAAGCGTCGTGTTCTTCTTCATCTTCTTCTTTCTCTCCGTTGTTGTTGTCTCTTTTAGTAGTATTCGCGGGCGGTGTGACGACGGCGCAACCATCGTTCGCATCCATCGAAGATTCTCGGAAACAAGTCGTCCTCGACATCGAGCGGCGTTTGGAACTCGAACGACAGGAATCCATCAATAATAACGATATCGATAAAGAGAAGAGAGAACCGAGACCGAGGTGGGAAACGAAAGCGGAGGAAAGAGCGATGATGATGCGAGAATACGATCGACTGGCGATCCAACAAAAGGAAGAAAAAGAGGAATTCAATCGAAAAGCGACGGCGGTGTACGCGAGACAGGCGGCGGAGAGGAAGACGCTCGCGCGGATCGAGAAGGATGGCAATCCGGACGGGCTGTCGCAAAGCGAGAAGGAACAAGTCGCGAAGGAGGAAGGTGAGAGAGCGTACGAGATGACGATGAACGCGATAGACGCGTCTGAGCTGGAGTTGAAGGCGTACAATGAACGCATGGAAGAGAGGAGGCGGACGGCCTTGGAGAGGAACCGGGAGGAGTTGGAGAAGTTGGAAAAGATGGAGAGGAAAGAGAAGGAGGAGAGCGAGATTTTGGAGCAGATTTCGAAGAACTGCGAGAAGTCCTTGGAAGACGTGAACCCGTTCGACGATACCGTGTGTATTTAAACAACTTTTTTATATTGATGATGATACAAAAAACAAAGCAGCGCCGTTATGATTTATATACCTACTTTAATAACCGTACCCGGCTGCTGACGAAGACGAAGTCGAAGACGAACTCGTCGTCGAAGAATCTTCTTCGAAGAATCCCATCACTCTCGGAACTAAATGTTTAATCAACAACTCCAACGCGGACACTTCCCCGAACGACACCGGGATGTTCACGTTCAACTTCTCTCCAAACTTGGTCTGATTGTAATTCAAAAACACTCCCCCGGTGCCGTCCGGCATCGCTTCCATCTTCAAACTTTTCGTCACCGACCCTTGCGAACTCCCGCCCATCCCCGGGTCGTGGAAAAACTCCACCTTTTGCGCGATGCTTTGTCGACTCGGATTCAATCTGTTCGCCAACTCCGCGGCTTCAATCGGAGAAAGCATGAACGACCCTTTCCGAGTCCAATCGTATTTCCTCGTCCCGATGGACGGCGCGAATTCCAAGAGAATTCCGCCGGAACGTTTCATAATCGTCCGGCCTTGATGATCGGTCTCGAACGTCGGTTTGACCAATTTCACGGATAAAGCCGATTTCGATTTATAAATTGAAAAGTCCACGAACGTTCTGCCGCTCGACGATGACGATGACGAAGAATTGTTGTTGTTGTTGTTGTTGTTATAACCGCCGCCGCCTCCGCCGTACGAAGAAGAAGACGAATACGAAGCGCCGGGGCCCCCGTAGTTATTGTTGCCTCGATTTTGCGTTTGCGTTTGCGTTTGCTGTTGCCCACTACTAAGACCACCACCACCACCACTCGCTCCCCACGGCGGCGCCGACGGCGTCTCTCTCGCGTAATAGTTATCCTTGTTGTTCGACGCAGCGTACGACGCCTCCTCCTCGCCAAAGGCGTTCGATTTCGCATCGCTGGGCACCCACTTAATCGCCCGATTCGCCCCCGGACCGGACAACCGATCGCCGTTGGAAACGACCAAAGGCGGCGACGCGAACGCGTCTTTGTATTGATTTTGCGCTTTTTCTTCTCGTTCTCCTCCGTAGTAGTAGTAGTTGTTGTTGTTGTTATTCTCAGACGACGACGACGAAGAATAAAACGAAGACGCGCTTTTCGTCGCTTTTCCGATTTCAAATCTCCCCGACGATGAAATCGTCCTCGTCGTCCTCGTCCCCCAAAGCAGCGGCGAAGAAGACCGAAACGAAGAAAAAAATCGAGAAGACGTCGTCGTCTTCGCGTTTTTGCCGCATCTCGTCGAGCACGAGGAGGCAGAAGAGGAGGAGGATTTCAGCGAGAAGATGTATAAACGATTAAGTGGACGCAAAGACGCAGATGACATTTTACGAGAACTAATTTGTAACGAGACTGTTGAAAAAAAATTTTTGAAAAAACACTTGAGTTTTCACATCAGAGAGACATTTTTTTTCCTCTTACGCGAAAAAGCAGCCGCGTGTGTTCAATTTCACACATCCACGAACGTCTCACTAATCTTGCGCATACTTAAACGCATAAACTCACACTCACACAGATTATATCATCTCTTATTATCGCCTTTTGGGTTTAAAAGAGAGAAAGAGAGAGGATTCGAGGAGAATTCTTCTCTTAAAATGGTCGCGGAGTACTACTCTGGAGGAGGCGTCCCTCCTTCAAATCATCATCATCATCATCACAAAGACGTCCGCTTGCACCTCGCTTTGTTCGCGATACAATGCGTCTGCGCGATATACAACACCTTGTGCCAACTTTTCTTGAGTAAAAATGATGAGAGTAAAGATGATTGGCGCGCGGTGTTGGTGTTTTCCTTGTACAGGGACGTTTTAGCGGCGCCGTTGCTCTACGTGTGCGCGTTTTTGCACGATTCTCACCAACAACATGTCAGCGGTGGAGTCTCGTCAAACTTCAGATGGTTCCCGAGTTCGCAAGATTTTCCGCGAGTGTTATCGCAAGCGTTTCTGGGGATTTTTTGCAACCAACTCGCATCTTTACTCGGGATTCAACTCGTCGGAGCAGTTATGGCGTCTTTAGTACATCTGGCGACACCGATGTGTGCGATGGCGATCGCGGTGTATTTAGGACAAGAGAAGTTGAACGCGTTCATAGCGAGCGGAGTGGTGGTGGCGTGCGTAGGCGCGATGAGTATGAGCGCGATTGACGCGTACTTGAAAGACGTCAGCGTGGAAGAGGAGAAAAAAGAGAGCTCGCCGGTTGGGTTGTTTGCGTTGTTTGTGGGGAGTTTAGCGAGCGCGGTGTATTATAATTTACAAAAGATTACGTTGAAGAAGAAAGAGAACGTGCCGTTGATGGTGACGGCGTGGGAGTACGCGTTCGGGGCGTCCATGATGGCGTTGTGTGCGGTGATTTGCGTGCCGTTTGGTAATGAGGCAGAAGTATACGCGTACGATGGCGAGAACAGCGTGTCGTCCATAGCCGCAAACGCCATCACCTCGGGAGGAAGGAGCGCTGCGAATAAAAGGTGGGTGTTGGAAACGGAAGGCTTGTACGCTCTCTTCTTCGCCGTCGTGTTCAACTCCATCTTAAAGTACGCTTTGAGCGCGTATTGCAACAAAAGAGCCGGAGTGACATTACTCACCGTCTATTCCACGCTACAACCCGTAGTCACCGCCGTTTTAGCGCTTTTACTCTTATCCCAACCCTTACGGTGGGGCTACGTCGGCGCGTTTGCCATTTTTTACGGCGTCTGGTTAGTCGCCAAAGGAAGAGATCTGAACGCGACGAGCGGGAAGATGAAGTACGACGATTCCGCGCCAACAACAACATCAACAACAATATCAACATCGAATACTAATAACACTAGAAATAAAAAAGAGGAACAACCGTACAGTAGTCTTAGCAATAGCAAAGAGTTACGCGTTTAGAATTTAATTATTTGTAAATAGTACGCGGATGATACGCGATTGGTTATGTGTATATGTGCGCTCTCTTTCATCGAAATCTCTTCACTTTCAGAGACTGTTCATCAGACCTTTTGAGACCAAAATTCAAACTATATATGTTCGTAAACGTGCTCGTCGCCGCGGCGTCCGCGACGACAACTTTCTTCGTCTCTCGTCGTAAAAGTCGTCGTAATGGTGAAAACAAAACGAACTTTGAGCAGGTATGTACGCGAAAGCGTTTTCTTTTGCGCAACGAAACGTTCCTCGCGGGGAAGAATTTCAAAATGTAATCCGCTGACACCAACAAAACGCTTCGTTTCTTTTTTCACATCAGGAGACTAATAGTACCGCCAATTTCCCGCCCTTTTTAGCGCGAGATGATGGGTGTTACTGCCGACAGTGTCCCCCGGATGATTCTTCGCCCGTTTCCTCCTCCTCCGCTTCTTTTGATGAAGGAGAAAACAAGGAAAATTTTGGACTCGATTCCCCGCCAAAGAAGAAACCAAATCCACTCTCGAAGGAAAAACGAGAGCGCTATTTATCCTGGGACGATTATTTCATGACCGTGGCGTTTTTGAGCAGTCAGAGGAGCAAAGATCCGAATAAACAAGTTGGGGCGGTGATTGCGTCGGAGTCAAAGTTGATATTGGGTAGGTTTTTTTTAATCTTATCGTTCGTTCGTTGTTGTTTGCGTCGTCTCGCTCGCTCGTCGCTCTCTCTTCGCGAAGTGGCGTTGACATTTTTTTGTGACTACATAAACAGGTGTGGGATACAACGGTTTTCCGCGAGGGTGCGGCGACGACGCCTTACCGTGGGCCAAGAAAAGTCCCACGGGCGATCCTCTCGAAACCAAATACGCGTACGTGTGCCACGCGGAGATGAACGCCATCATGAACAAAAATTCCGCGGACGTGAAGAACGGAACCATGTACGTGACCATGTATCCGTGCAACGAGTGCGCGAAGTTGATGATTCAAGCCGGGATTAGAGAGGTGGTGTATTGCGAAGGGAAGTTGAACAAGGACGATCGCGATAATAATAGTAATAAAAATAGTGCCAGTAAGAACAATAATAATAATAATAATAATAGTAAGAAGGTGTTCGGAGAGAACGCGAAGAACATCATCGACGGAGCAGCAGTAGCGACCACCGCGGCAGAGAAAAAAGAGGAAAAGAAAGTCGACCCGTCCTATTTTGCGAGCCAGAAGCTCCTCGCGTTGGCCGGTGTCACCGTTCGGCAATTCGAGCCGAAAGTGAAAGTCGATTTGACGTATTTACGCGATTAATAATAATTTAAGTCGTGTTGTTTTAAGTACCTTTCAAATAACACGCGGCGGATCTCTTCTTTTTATTCTACATTTATATATTTTGTTCAATACGCATCTCTCGCGCGCACTATGTGCGAGAGCGTCGTTTAGAATTCCTTCTCCCTTCCCGGCTCTCTCACTCTTTTTGTCTCTCTTTCTGTATTTTATAATATATTTCTCGTCGTTTTTTATTAGCAGCGCGTTCTTATAAATAAACAAACAGCTCAAATTAGTTGCCCTTCGCTTGCTCTCTTTCCTTCGCGTCGCTAATCTCCTCGACCGTTTCCCACTCGACCGCGCAATCCTCGGTGCACTCCTTAGCCGCTTTCAACGCGATTTCCAAAGACTTGGAAAGTTCCTTCACTCTCGCGCTCTCCTTCACTTTACCTTGAACTTTGCCCAAACTCTTCGCCGCGGTTTCGATGGAATCCAAAACCGCCTTGTCCATCTCCCCAGACTTGGCCGCTTTCAATGCATCTTGGGAAGCTTTGATAAACGCCAAATCTTCTTTGGACACTTCCGCATCGACCGCCGCCGGTTCTTTCTTGGCGTGCGCGGACGCGGCGGAGATTTCCTCCACCACGTCCCAGTTCGCGGCGCAATCGTCCACGCATTCTTGCGCGTTTTTGATGGCATCTTCCAAAGCTTTGGACACCGCGGCTTGGTCCGCCATGCGGACGATCGTGTTCACTCTTCGAGCAGATGTGGCTTTTTGCTGTTTTGTGATTCGATGGACAAAAATGTTTGAGAAAGACAGAAAGAGGGTCAGTAATCCTCTCGCGTAGGTTCGTTTCCCCGACGGGGAGATGATCTCTCTGACCCTCGAGATGATATATCATCTCTCAGCTTTCCTCTTCTTTTGCTGATGAAATCAAAGCTCGAAGCGAACAAAAACAACAACACGAAGAACAACGCGTCGTCGCGTCCTTTTCGCGTCCGAAAGAACAACCGAAGCTTTTTCCTCCAAAGTCGAAAGAGGAAAGAACGCGATGGTGATGACGCGATCGATTACTAAAAAAGAGAACTACTAATCCACCCCCAAAAATGCATCGCTTCTTTCGAGGAGAAAAGCAGAGAGCAACGAGAAGTAAAGCGAGGAGGGTTACGCATCACAAAGAAGATAAAACGCGCAATACTCGTACCTGTCTCGTGATCACTTTGCAGTGCGCGAACGCGGAGGCTCTTTGGGCGATCATGGATTGCATCTTGTTCTTGTTTGTCTGTGTTTTTGAAGTAATTCTCGGCGGAAATGTGCTGAGTTGGTTTTCAATAAAAAACCCTAAATCTTATCTTGTTTTCCTCCCTTGAATAGTAGAGGGAGGAGCGGGGAGTGTATATATACTGGTAGTAGCGTTAAGAAGACGAAGGAGGAGGAGAAGAAGAAGAAGAGTCCTCCAAAGCGTTTGATGTGTGTTAATATATATATATCTTTATATCTTTTCGTATCTCGTATAAACAACACCCGTCTGTCTTCTCGTTCTCGTTCGTTTATTTTTATCCTTCTTCTTTTCTTTTCTGTTGTGTGGGCTATGTTCTTTTAATAAAGTCTTTCCTCTCCTCTTTCTCTCTCTCTCTCTCTCTTTCACTTTGTTATCGAATTCTCTTTTTTAAGCGCCGCACATGAACTTGGCCGCCTCGACTAAATCGCTCGCTCTTTTCACGACTTCTTTCTCCATCTCCCCGGCGTACGGCACCGGGGCGTCTTCCATGCACAAACGCATCACCGGCGCGTCCAACTCGTCGAACAAGTTTTCGGAAACGATGGCGGATAACGTCGCGCCGACGCCACCGGTTCGCGTACTTTCGTCCAAGATTATCAACTTGTGCGTGCGTTCGAGAGAAGATTGGATGGTTCTCCAATCCACTGGTTTCATGCACGTCATTTCGATGAAATCAAACTCGATGCCGCTGGCGGCTAACTCTTTCATGGCTTCTTCAGATTCCTTGACGCCGTGTAAATACGTAACCACCGTGATCGCTTTGTTCGCCTTAACCGCCGCGTCCGAAGCCTTCGCGTGTTGCGTGGACTTGTGCAACGGTAAGAATTGGTTCGGGTTGCACGGACCTCTGGTCTTCATCATCTTCACCGGCAACAACAAAACGCCCGGCCCGTTGTCGCGAATCATAGATTTCGCTAAACCGTACGCCTCGTTCGGTTTACTCGCGGAGCAAATCTTCAAACCAGGGATGCCCATGATGTACGCGTGGAACGGTTGCGAGTGCTCCGCACCAAGCGATTGGTTCGGCGCGGTACCACCGGCACCGATGACGGTCATTGGCATTTTGAACTGCCCGCCGGTGGTGGCGTACGTGTTCCCGGCGGAAGAGAGTTCCGCCATGCCGTAGATACCAAAGTTTGCGTTCATCAACTCCACGATCGGCCTGTATCCGTTCATGGCTTCGCCCAAGGCTTTACCGATGAAGTGACCTTCGTCGATGATTTCATCCGCGGCTCGCAATCTCCCGAACGCTTGTTGCGTGTTCGCCGGAATGTTGTACGAAGACCCGGCTTGTAAATCCTCGGCGTGCGCCAAACACGTCGGGTCTCTCAACATTTCTTCCAAAACTGCCAAGTTGACCGCGTCACCGATGGAAATACCTTGCGGCGTATCGCACAATCCTCTCAAGTCCGCGATTCGCTTTTCCAACCCGGCTAAAGTGTTCGGGTCGACGATTTTCTTCGTCGTTTCTTGCGCCTTGGCCAAACCCATCTCCGGTTCGCGTTGCGAGTAATCCACTTGCCCGTTCGGATCTGGGTACTCCAACTCCGCCGCTAAACTCGGTGGCGGTGGCGGAGACGCGTCCGCAAAGTCCAACGCTCTCTTCACTTCGTCCTTCGCTTTCTTTGTCAACGCTTGCAAATCCAAACCTTGCGCGTGCGCGGACTGTTCGAAAATCGTAATCGGGTCGCACTCTTTTCTCGCCCATCTCTTCTCGTCCTTGCGGTTTCTCTCGTGTTCTGGATCCGCCGGCGAGTGACCGTTAAATCGAAACGTGTGCACTTGCAAAATTGCCGGACCTTTCGTTCTCACGTGGTTAATCGCCGCTTTACCAACCTTCAAGACATCCGTCACGTCTTGGCCGTCGACCAAGACGCCCGGGACGCCGTAATGCTTCCCTTGCTCAAACACCGACTGGTTTTGCGCGACATCCTTCGTGAACGTGTTAATCGCTCTCCCGTTATCGATAACCAAGAACAAAATCGGCAAATTCTCCTTCGCGGCGGCGTTCAAGCACTCCGCCATTCTCCCGTTTTGCGCGCCGCCTTCGCCGACAAACACAATCGCGATGCGTTCGTCCTCCATACCTTCCTTGCCTAAAAACTTATCCAAAACGATCGATCTCGCGGCGCCAACCGCGTACGGTAACTGCTCAGAAACCAACGCCCATCCACCTTGGAAGTTATTCTCCACGTCGTAAATGTGCATACTTCCTCCGGTACCTCTGCACGTCCCGCCGTCTTTCCCGTACAACTCCGCCATAACTTTACCGGCGTCCACGCCGCAGGCGATGGCGTGACAATGATCTCTGTAATACGAGTGCTTCAAATCAGACTTGCGAATGCTGTTCGCCAACAAGGCTGGAATAGACTCTTGCCCGTTATCCAAGTGCATGAACCCGCGAATCTTCCCGCCCATGTACGACTGGTTGCACTCGTTTTCAAAGTCTCTGCACAACTGCATCATCTCGTACGCGTTTTCCAACTCTTCCTTGGTCAATTCCCCGAACGTTTTTAAATCCTCCTCGGAGGTTTTAAACTCCGATTTCAAAACCGTTTGCGCGTCCTCCCACGGGGTCGAGATGCGCAAACGCTCCAGGTTTTTCGGGACGTCTTCCTTCTTTTGCGTCGTCGTTTTCGCGGCTGCCGCTTTCGCGAAGCATCTCAATCCTCCTCTCTTGTTCTTGTTGTAATTGTTCTTGTTGTTGCGCGTTTTATTCGTAGTATTCAAAACGTGGTGTCGTCGCCCTCCCAACGCGAAACTCGTCGCCCGCGTCGTCGTCATCATCTTTATTGAACAACAACACGTTTCGATGTCGTATCAAGAAGCCCCGTTCTCAAAGTAAATCGTTATTTATGCCTCTCGGGAAAAGAATGAATGAGTAACGCTATTCTTCTAAAAACGCTATCCAAACGAGGCGTCTCTTTCTTTTGAGGGGCAACCAACCGCTTTTTTTCTTTCTTTCTTTTTTCTGCGGTTGAATTTTTTTCGTGGTCGTGGTTGCTCCTTTTGCTCCTTTTTTACAAGGAGGAGCTCTTTTTTTTTTTGTCCTTCCTTCCTCTCTTTTTTTGGGGCGTCCTTTACACACAAAAAGTCACCATTTATCCGATATATACTAATCGTCTACGAAACGCGCGCGGATAATATATATTTATACGCAACGCATGCGTTCCTTTAAAACAGAATAAATTTTCGTGAGAACAACGGAGGAGGTTTTTGTGCTTTTCACAGGCGCGCGCGCTCTCTTTTGAGACGATGTTTTTGACGACGATGAGTGAGACTTTGAAGACGTCGTTTTTGTCGTTTGGAGAGAGGCGGAACGAACATCATCCTCCCCGAGCGAGAAAAACATCGTCCCTCTTGGCGAAAAGGAAAAGGAAAAGGAGGCGTTTGATGATATCTTCTCTTCCTCGCCGGGCGAGGACGACGATGAAGGCGTCGTCTGAATCGTCGTCGTCCGAGAAGAAGAGGAGCGAAAGAGTGCTCTTAGAAGAAAAAGAAACGACGAAGAGTAGTAATAAGAATAAGAATAAAGATGATAATACGAACGCAACAACAATATCAACAACAACAACAACATCGAGAGAGGTTTTACTGGCTGAATGCGCCGCGGACGCCAAAAGCGCGTCGTCGTTTTCGACGTGCGCGGATTCGTGCGAGGCGAACGTCGTCTTACTCGAGAACGAGTTACCGACCGCGGCGAAACGGCTGGAGTTTAAAAACGAGGACATCGACAATCGCCCGGGCGTGTATCACAGAGTGGGGAACTCGACGACGGAACAGGCGTTGGCGAATTCGGTGAATATTCTGTTAGGCGTTGGGACGTTATCGGTACCGTACGCGTTGAGAGAGAGCGGATGGGCAGGGATCGTCGTTTTATTGTTGTTGGGAGCGACGACGAATTACACCGGGAAGACGTTGATTCGATGTCAAAGGCGAGGCTCTTTGCCGATGCGAACGAATTTTAACACGTACTCGGACGTGAACGAAGACGGGAGCGTGACGGTTGTTAAAAAAGCGAGGAGAGCGTTAACCACGTATGAAGATATCGGTGAAGCGGCGTTTGGAGAGTTTGGGAGAAGTTTGATTAGTTGGGTGCTGTACGCCGAGTTGATCGGGACGTGCGGTTTGTTTTTCATCTTAGAAGGCGATCATTTGAAGTTGTTGTTTGAATCGACGATGTCGCAATCGAAAGAGACGCTGATGTTGTTAGCTGCCGGTGTTATGATCCCTACGACTTGGTTGGTTGATTTATCGAAACTTTCACTCATTGGCGCGTTGGGATTTGTCGCCTCGGTCGGTTTAACCGGAGTCGTTGGGTGGGATTTAATTCAAGCGTTGACGAATCCGAGCGGGTACGAGTTTCCGCACACGGCTTTGGTACATTATTCCACGTACCCTTTATCTTTCGGTTTGTTAGCGTTCGTGTTCGCGGGACACGCGGTGTTTCCCGCGATATACACGTCCATGCAAAAACCGGAAGAGTACGAGTCTATGCTAGACAAGACTTACGGGGTCGTCATGATTAACTGTTTACTTCTGGGATGCGCTGGGTATTTCTTATTCGGCGACCAAGTGTCCTCGGAGGTGACGTTAGATTTACCAGCTGGAATTATTAGCACGATTGCTCTAGGATTAATCACGATCAACCCGCTCGCGAAGTTCGCGTTAACGATGGACCCGGTCGCTCGAGGCGTAGAGGAGAAGTTCAATTTAGACACATCGAAAGCTGAAAATTTACTTCCCGCGAGAGTCTCTAGGACTGGTTTAGGATTGTTCGCGCTCGGTTTAGCCGTGAAACTTCCTTTTTTCGGCGTAGCCATGAGCTTAGTCGGCGCCGTGCTGACTTTATCGGTCAGCCTTATCTTTCCAACCGCGTGTTATCTAAAAATGTTCGGCGACGAGTTAGACGCCAAGGAGAAGTGGTTGAATTACGCCATCGTCGGTCTTGGATTTTTGTGCGTCGGAAGCGGCACGTACTCGGCGGTGAGCGCTTTGATGGACGCCAGCTCAGACTTTGGCATGTAGATATTATAGAGGAGAGATGCCTTCGGGTAGACATATAGATAGCAGCAACACGAATTTGTACATATTATTATTAGAAGTCAAAAAGCTAAGTTCACAGAGGAAAAACTAAATCTATCATCATCATCGTCATCGCAAACTGGTCCCTCGAAAACTCCCACCATCCTTCACAATCTCAAAACACACTTTCATCCACCACATGGGAAACACGATCCAAATCACGTTCGCGAATAGCACCACCATTTTGCTCCCGAAACTCGCCCGTTCGTAATAGCGCTGATACGTGTAATTCGAAAAGTAAATAACCGTTCCATACATCATCTGATAGTTAAATATCAACCCAATCAACCCGTACGCCAACGGCGATACGCCAAACCTGCTCAAATCGTACGTCGCTCCAATCGTCATTGCAATCGTCGGCGCAATCGTCACAAATCCGTTCCCAGTATCCACCCAAAACCCCCAACTTTGCGTCTGGACGTAACTCGGGTCCAACAGAGCGTACGTGGACCAAATCACGTGCCAATGTTTTAAACTCAAAGCTTCCCGAAGCGTGATTTTCTCGAACAAACACAAAGGCGTCGGTAAATCTCCTCCTCCTCCTCGTCGTTTTTCCACTTCCTTCTTCAACTTTCGGTACGTTTTTTGCACCTCGTTTTGGTGCACGAATAAACTCATCTCCCATATGCATATGAGAACGTTCACGGCGTTGAAAAGCGTCAACAACGCGTGCGTGAAGTTGATTCTTTTCTCATTAACATCGTGATATAAATCGTAATGGACTTTGACGAACGGGAGCCAGAAAAGAAGAACGAATGCGGTCACGTACGTGAACGCGTGCAGTTTTGGCCCCCCCTTTTCGCTGCTGTTGCTCCTCATTCTTTTTCTCGGTTCGTCGTCGTGTGCTCCTCGCGGTAAAGAGCAGCTTTTGCCGTGCAAAGTTGTGTGTTTGTTTAGTCAATCGGATGTGAGGAGTTTTTAACTCTCTTTTCGTCCCCTCTGTCCAAAGAAATTTCTTAATTTGAGAAAAACGCTTACTTTTTTTGTCAAAAAAAAAACAACAACAAAACAAAAGCCTAATTAATAAGCGCACCACCTTTTCTTCGCTTTGAACGGGCGCTGTCGCGCGCTGTGTTTGTTGTTGTTGTTATCGTTGTAGTAAACGAAAGAGAGAAGGAGACGAAGGAAACGACGACGAAAACGAAAGATGATGATGAAAGCAAAAACATCTGTTGCGGTAAATGTAAACATTTATATCTATAATTCTCTCTTAAACTCTTGTTTTGTTAACACCCGGCAACAACGATTCGCGATTGATGATGGCGTTTTTAACTAACCACCACTTTTACCCCCTTTTACCACGCAGGAGAACTACGAGGACGCGAAGATGGATGATGATTTTCTCACCTTCTTTCGAGTCGAAGATATTTCCTTGAAAGATATCGATATGAACGTGGAGAGAGATTACGAAGATTTTGATCTCGACGCGCTTTTTTTAAAGAGCAGCAATGTGACTTTTAGCAGCGAAGAAACAGCAACAACCACGGAGGAGGAAGAGGATCAAAAGAAGATGAAGAAGATAAAGGTCAAAAAAGACGAAGATGAGGACGAGGATGCGATGATGCGCGCGTTTCTGTTCAACTGCGCGGACGAATACGTGGAAAAGTTTTGGACCGTGAGCGAGGACGTATTTTTGAACAAAATGTGGCAAAAACCTTCGACAAAACCGACTCCGTCGTCGGCGTCTTCAGACGAGACTTCCGAAGAAGACGAATCTTCGGGTGCTCTGTTTTTGGATCGATTGGAAGCGCTCGCGAAGGAGGACGAAGACGTCAAGGCGTTGTTTTTCTTGGACGATGTGACTCCCGCGGCTGAAGATGGCAACGAAGAAAAAGGTTTTGATCTTTCGCGCATGACGTTGAGCGAGGACATAAGAGGGAATAAAAATGTTCTCGGGGAGAAGTTGGCGGCAAACGTTCGAAGGCACGCGAGAGACGTGTTACTGTTCGAGCTCGAACGCGCTGGATTTCTCACCGCCGCCGAAAAGAAGACGAAGAAGAAGACGAAGAAACAGGATGAAAAGGAAGAGGATACGAACGCGACGATACCAACCTCTCCCACGCGAACTCCCAAGAAATCTTCTACGATACAACCGCAGCCGTGGGATAATCTTTCCTTCGCCATCGATCGCATTCGAGAGTTGCAAAAAAGCGTCGTCCAGATCGCTTCGTCCAGATCATTAAATCCCTCGAAAAACAATTACGACGACCAAAAAATCAACATCGTCGCCGATAACGTGTGCTCGAGTTTGCGAGATTTGAACAACATCGAAACTCGTCAACTGAATCGCGCAAAGAAGGCGATGAAAACGACTTTATCCGTCCCAGACGGGCGCGTGTTGCGAGTCATCGAAGATAAGTTCAAACATTCCAGGAAAGTTGCTCTGGTGGCGTTTGAAAAGTTTTGCGCAAAGACGACGACGACGTGCGAACACAATTCTATTCCTCGCGATGACCAGGAGAACGATAAAAAGTTGGTGAACACGCCCACTCGTGATAAGAAACATTTGAAGAGTGAAGAAGAGACGCGCGGCGAGAATGATGACGTCGACGACGACGACGACGATGAAGGAGAAAAATCGAAACGACACGGGAAACGCGTCAAAAAAATTCTCTCAGAGTGGCTGTATGAAAACTTTTATCCGACGGGCACCAGAAAGCGACCGGTACCAACAAAAGTGGAGAAGAAAATGTTAGCCGAGAAAACTGGGTTGACGCAAACGCAAGTGACAGATTGGTTCGTAAACGCGCGGGCGAGGTTGTGGAAACCGAGAGTGGAAGGCATCGTGCGTTCGGTCATCGACGAGTTGAAGAACAAGGAAGGAATGTGAATAACGCGACGACGACGACGGCGACGGTTAATATCTTCTGGTATTATTATTATTATTATTATTATTATTATTATTATTATTATCATACCGTTATCACATCTTTCACTCTCTCTTTCTCTCTCGCGCTCTTCTCTTCGTCGCACTCGCGTTGAGAGAACACGCGAGAAGTTTTTACGGTTGCATCGTGTTCGCGGCTTCGTACGCCAACAATCGATCCTCCTCTCTTTTAAACGCCAAAAACTCCTCGCTCGGTTTCGGATGCGTCTTGCCGTTTTCCGTCTCGTAAAAATCTCGTATCTTTGGAATGTGTTCGGGCACGATAATCTGCCCCTCGTACTCCGGATCCGCGCCGTGCTTTTTCAACGCCTCCATCGCTTCCTCGTTTTGCATATTCTCCGCCCAACGATACGCCGTATCCCCGGCGTTATTCGACGCGTTCACTTTCGCCCCGAGCGAAACCAACAAATCGATCCCTTCCACCCAGTTATCGTACGCCGCGTTAAACAACGGCGTGTTCCCAGCCGCTTCGACCTCGTTCACGTCCATCTTTTCCTTCTCGATTAAATCTCTGATCAGATTCTCGTCTCGTCGAAACACCGCTCGGTGAATCTTCATCGGACCAACCACGCCTCTCCCGCGCATGGACCCGCCGCCGTCCTCTTTCACGCCGACGCACCCGTATTTTAAGGGGAACGGGCCGGAAACGCGTTTGTACCACGGTTCGATTTCCGTCATTTATCTTCTTCTTACTCGCTTGTTTGTTCTTTGAAAATCTAACGCGTTTTGGATTCTTTTTTTTTCTTTTTTTTTAAGCGTTTTTATTAGTGTTTAGGGTGTTCGTCGTCGTTGAAACCACCCCATTAAAATTCCAGTCAATCGTCAAGTCTTGCGCTATATCTTCATAAAGAAAAGAGAGAGAGAGAGAGTCAAGAAGAGAGACGGATCGAACGCGGAGAAGAGACAAAAAGAATGGGTCTCTTCGATGGTTTTTCCTCCTCCTCCTCTAAACCTTCGTCTTCTTTAAACGCCTCCTCCTCCTCTAAAAACGACGCGTTTCCGATGAATTCTATTCTTTCCGATGATGTCGAAACTTCTCTCGTCGTGAACGCGAGCAACAACAACAAGCACAACAACAGAGGAGAAGAAGAAGAAACAATAACGATGATGGATAACAACAACAATCTCAGCGTCAACGAAATGCCGATGTCGCCGCAACCGTCGAAGGAAAAAGACCCGATAAAACTTTGGGGGGTGAAACTTTTGTTTTCCGAGAGGAGCATCTTTTGGCTCTTAGCCTCGGGGGCCTTGTTCGCCTACCTTGGATTTACGACGGTGCAAGAGTACGTGTTTCGAAATCACGCGAAAGAGGCTATTGGGTTTCGCTTCGGCGGCGTCGTGACGCTGGTGACGAGTTTTACGTACGCTTTGTTGGGGTTTTTGGAACGGTTGGCGAACGACGAGTTTAGAGAGAGCGGTAGCGGGAGTAGCGGGAGTAGTAGTAGTACTAGTGGGGGGGGTAATCATAGCAGAGGATTTAACGCGCTGATAGATGATGAAGAACAGCAAAAACACAACAACAAGAACGCTTTTAGAGGGAAGAATACGACGACGACGACGAGTTGTAAAAGGAGCTTTAATATTTTTAGAAGACGGGCGAAGCTTAAGGATTACGTGCTTTTAGCGACCATGACGAGCGGAGGGATGTATTTGACCAACTTTAGTTTATCGTATATTAATTACACGACGAGGATTGTCGCCAAATGTTCGAAAGTGATACCGACGATGGTTATGGGGGCGTTGATGCAAGGAAGGCGGTACGAGAAGAAAGATTATTTCGCGGCGATGACTTTGGTGTGCGGAGTGTGTTTGTTCGCGCTGGGAGACAGAGCGAGTTTGCCGCAGTTCCAACCCAAAGGGGTGGTGATGATAGTGTGCGCGTTATTTATTGAAGCCGCGGCGGGGAATTTCGAAGAGAAGAGGTTGTTCAACGTCAGTTTGCCGGCGTCGCACGCGGAAGTCGTCATGCACGCGAATATTTTCGGACTTTTAATGACTACGTTTGGAATGACTTTAAACGGCGAGATTTGGCCGATAGTCGCCTACATGAACTCCCACCGAGAGTGCGTGTTCCGAGCGATGGTCGCGGCCTCTTTCGGATACATGAGCGTCTCCTTCATCTTGCTTTCCATTCGACAGTACGGCGCGACGAATACAGAGATTATTAAAGCTTTGAGAAAAATGCTCTCCATCGCGCTGTCGTTACTCTTGTATCCGAAACCGATGGGTTGGAGATACGTCACCGGTACGTGCGTGACCGCGTTCGGTATCCTGACCTTATACGCGATCAAGAAGCGAAGGTACGTGAAAGCAGCTGGTAACGCCGAGGCTTTTAAATAAAGAGTAGCATAGAATACGAGAGTTGTTCCAATACCGGTGATGATGTATTCATTTCTATTTCGCACACAAAAAGCAGCAATGTTACTACATTTTCCCTCCGCTCTTCGTCATAAAAACACTCACCTCCTCCGCGCACTCAAAGTCCCTGTAACTCTTTCAAACACCAACCGAATACACAAATGGAGTTAATCAGCACGCAACGCATGAGCTACGAGTCGTGGCTGCACACGTGGAACCTCGAAGACGACGACGACTTTTCGAGCGGCGACGACGACGACGGCGAGTCTCGCGACACCAACACTAAAGAAAGAAGCGCGACGCTGAAGGATTTGCGAACAGTCCAAAGGCGCGAGTGTTCGCACGAGGAGGAGATAAACGGACAGTGCTGCGCGATATGTTTATCGAGGTTTACAAAAAAGAGAGAGGAGACGGAGGACGACGATGGGAACAAACAACGCGCGGGAGTTCAAAGGTGTTTTCGCCTGGCGGAGTTGCCGTGCAAACACGTCTACCACGAAGAGTGCATCGAGAGTTGGCTCGCTCGAAGCCGACGGTGTCCGACGTGTCGGAAGAGTTTACGAGAGAAGAAGAAGAAAACAGGAACGCAAGCGAAGAATGGAAGCGAAGAGAGGTTGTTATCGCGACCAAACGACGACGACGAGGAGGAGGAGGAGGAGGAGGACGACGACGCGCGCGCTCATCAGAGTCGACGGGAGTTGGAGCGCGAGTCCGTCCGTCGGCTGCGAGAGATGGAAACGCGGGCGCGCGAGCGAAGAGCGAGGGAGATAGAGGAGGAGAGGCGCGCGAGGAGAAGGAATAGGATGGAGACGGTTTTAGAACACGAAGGAATGAACGAGGAGATCTTTGAGAGCGTCATGACGCACGCCATGGGGTTGTTAGAAGCAGCCGCGGTGGCGGGAGAGGAAGACGAGGAAGACGAGGACGTTGAAGAAAAAGAAGAAGAAGAAGAAGAAGAGCAGAGGCTACCAAGGGCCAGGGTAGCGAATCAAACAGGCGCTGGGTCGTTACTCGTCGGTACTCGCGGGAACAACTACGGGGCGAACGGTTCGAACACGTCGTAGTTTTACATAATAATAGTAGAAGTAGAAGTAGAGATGCTGTAAAGTTTATACAGTACATGACGCGCTAATTTATAATACACACACACTTTTAAACGAAAACTCTATAACTAAATTCGAGTTGCTCGTACGCGCTCTCGGTTCCTAAACCTCGACGGGCCCGTTCCCTGATCCTGATAAAGGATTCTCTTCGTCTTCGTCGGTAAAAGGTGAATTCGCATCGCGATAGTACCGGTTCGGAATGCCTAACCAAAATTTCCACATCTCAACACCTCTATCCCATTTGAAAGTTTGATCCGTATCGCAAGGCACGTTTGTTTTCGTGAGTTTGATTTCATCGCTGTCGTCTTCTTTTTCCATCGAGTACATGGCGTACATGCCTTCGTCTCGGGAACCGACGTTGGCGTCGTTGTCTCTCGGAAGCAAAACCGCTTCGCGAATGACAACGCGCGGAGTTTTTTGCTGTTGAGAAGAAGACGACAACGACGACGACAACATTTTCTTTTGTCTGTTCGCCGCGGTGTTACTCGATTTTGTCGTCAAGTACTGTGCCGTAGCTTGACGAAGTTGTATTCTCTCGTCTTCCGAAACCGAATCTTCTTCGATGATACGCTCGATCCAACCGTCCGCGTCTCGAAACAACGACGCGTTGGTCTTCTTAGAATCACAAAGTATCTTCACCATGCGCGATCTCGTTCGCGCGTCCGTTTTCGCCGCATTTTCCTCGCTCTCGCCTCTACAAAACGTTTCGTACACTCTCACCGCATCTTCGATTTTCGAATCCGCGGCGTAGGCGTCGATGATGACCAAATAACTCGCTGCGTCTGGCGAAACGCCCGTCGTACTTTCCAACTCGCGAATCAAATCAACGGTTTCATCAATCTCACCGCTCTTTGCCAGGGCGTTAAACGCCGCGTTGTATACTCTCACGTCTACGCGCACGCGCAAACGATCGATTTCTGCCAGGACCCACTTCGTCCCGCTCGCGTCTCTTCGCAAGGCGAAGAATTTCAACAACGTCGCGTACGTGTACTGATCTGGTTTCAATCCCGACTCCGCTAATCGCGAAAGCCATTCGTACGCATCGTTCGGTCGATCCGAAGCTACTGAGGCGTCTATTAACGTGTTGTACGTGATGAGATTTGGCGAACACTCTGCCTCTTCCATCTTCTTAAAGACCTCGTCGATGACTACTCTGGCGTAGTCGTCCACTCGTTTATTCTTCACGGAGGAATTGGACGAGAACAAGACGGAGACGCGTTTGAGAATGGCGTTAAACGTCGCCGTCGTCGGTTTCACGTTCACCGCTTGCATCACTTCTAACACTTTAAACATCTCGGTAATGATTTTCTTTTCTTCTTTTAAGCTCCCCGGCGTTTCGAATTCGCTGTAGTTGAGACCGTCAATGAACGCCGTAAACGTGTGCACGTTTGGTTTCACGTCAATTTTGTCTCTTCTGAGCATGCCGTCGAACAACACTTTCCTCGCCTCGTCGACCCGTCTCGCCAGACACAAACGTTGGATGTACGACGTGTACGCGCGCACGCCTGGTTTCGACCTCGCAGTGGCGTACTTCTTCCTCCCAGCGAGTTCAAGAAACTCTTCGGCTTTATCGAGTCGATTGCACTTGGCAAACGCGGTGACTAAAGCGCCAAACGTGGCTTCGTTTTCCGGGACGTTGAATCCCCGCATCATTTTCAGCGTCGATTCAATACCTTTGACGTTCTTTTCGTCTCCAAACGATTCAATCAACACGTTGAAACAAGACGCCGAGAGTAACTTTGGATTGGCTTTCGATAAAAACCGTTCCGCCTCGGACCGCTTCTTCGCGGAGACGAAAGCTCGGACGCCGGAGACGACCGCGTTGTTGTCAAACTCGGCCGGAAACGTTTTCTTCTCCTCCGTGAGGTGCGTTTCAAGACGTCGCCAAAAATCTAACGCCGTGTCCAACGTCGGCTCTACTCTCGGTCCGAGCGCGAGACACTTTGGATCGAGTAATTTCTTACTATTATTATTGCTACTGTTACTACCGCTACTCCTCGCCGCCGCTGCTTTCAGAGAACTATACGGCGCCTGCCGTTGCAACCTGCCATAGTACCCTTGCTCGTCTTCTTCTGAACAAAACTTGGCTAATATCTGAATCACGTCGCAATAACTTTCCAACGAACAAAACATCTTTTCTCCGCCTTTCCGCGCTTTGTACTTCTCTTCGGCTAACTTGAACACCGCCGCGACGTATCTCATGCGACTCGAACTTCTATTTCTATATCCCAGCGCTTTCGTTCGCGCCCTCTCCACGCGCACGAGCAACGCAATCGTCGCCGGGGAAACGATCGATACGGCGTTTTCGCCGTACTTCCCGCTCAAACACTCCCTCAACAAAGCGCAACAGTGCAACACGCAGTCTCGATCGATGGCCAACGCTTGCACGGCGCTGAATACGGTCACTCGTAAACCTGGTTTATCCGGATTCTTTTCCAGTTCAGAGAGAACGGATTGGCATATTTCCGCCGGAGTGGCCGTTTTCGAAAACTGCGACATCATCGAAGAAGGAGCAGAAGAAGAAGAGGAAGACGAAGCCGTCGACGACGTTGGTCTTCGTTGGTTCTTCCCGTACGACGCAGAAGAGTTTGGAGACCTCCAAGACGTAACGTTGTTGTTGTTCTTCGTGGAGGAGGCGTTTGCTGCGCTTTTGCTGCTACTCGCACTCCCACTCCTCCACCGTCGTCTCTCGTCACAGTTCTCCTTTTCCGCGCTTTTGCTCGTTCTCACGCTTTCTCTTCTTTCGTCGTCGTTGGAAGAAGAGGACGACGGCGGATAAGAGGAAGACGACGAAGACGCACACACCGACGAAGACTCTCGACGCCGCCCAAACCCGAAAAAGAAGAAAGGACTGTTCTCATCATCATCATCATCGTCGTCACCGTTCCTCCTCTTCCTTCTCTCCGTCGTGAAAGTCGTTCTTCTGAAACGCTGTCGTTTCTCGCGTCGCGTTGTTTGCCCGACACCAAAAATGCCTCTTCCCGACGACGACGACGTCGTCACGAGGCCCAATTTCGCACTCGTCATCAATGCCTTCGTTCTCTCTCCTAGTAGTAGTAGTAGTAGCAGTAGTATTCGTAGTACCACCACGACGAGCACAGTTTATGTGTTACTGTGCCACATCAGAGAGAGAGAGAGAGAAGCAAAGCAGTTCCCTCTTCTTTATCTCGTTTTATTGTAAAGTCATCGTCATTTTTTGCGTACGTTCCACAGACGAGAGCAGAGAGTCAAATGTCGTTTTGTGCGAACGAATTGCGAGCTTTTTTTTTCTTTGCGCCGGAGAAAAAAAAAAAAGTACGAACACCCTAAACAATGCAACACCGCCAGACGCTGTCTTTTTTGCGACGACGGTCCAAATTTTCTTTCTCTCTGCCGCTTCGAATCCTCACACGTATTCGTAGAAACACAGTTAGAGAGAGAGAGAGAGAGAGCAGAAGAAACGCTTTAAAGAAGCGAGCACATCGTAAAATATATATAATCGGAGGAACGAAAAGAACTAAAGGTACGAACTGTAACAGAGTGAGGTTTTGAGGAGAGGAAAGAGAGAGAGAGATGATCATCATTTCTCTCCTTTTCTCTCTCTCTCTCGGGAAGGAGTCGGGGGATTCAAACGATCACAATAATCAAATCTTTCTTTCTCCGGTCTCTCTCTTTTTATATAA
>Ga0255771_1001941_pt1 | contig 21460 bp, 16 predicted proteins | sample 011ome_19_FD_179969 | JGI IMG/M metagenome (GOLD analysis project Ga0255771, IMG submission 179969) | Coastal salt marsh microbial communities from the Groves Creek Marsh, Skidaway Island, Georgia - 011510BT metaG (version 2) | ecosystem: Environmental > Aquatic > Marine > Intertidal zone > Salt...
GTTTTCCTACATTTTTCTTCGTTCTCGTTTTCACTCGCACCTCGGATAAATTTTCAATCACATTCGCACTCGTTGTTGTTGCGCCGCGAGTACTACTCGCGCTGGCTTTTCTTCTCGTCGTCGTCGTCGTTTTCGTCGTCGTCGCTCTTTTTCTCCCAGCAGTCAAAGACGACGACGGTTTCGAAGATGATTTCTTCTCCGACGAGGATGATGATGTCTTCGCGCCTTCATCATCACCAGCGTCGGATGCTTTGGGACTCGAGATGGAAACTTTTCGATGATGATGATTAGTCGTTTTGTTCGCGGTAAAACAGACGCCTCCAAATCCAGTTTTCCTCGGTACAATCGAAGAAATAAACAGAGACGACATTGATCTTTCCTGGGAAAAGGTGTCGTCGTTCTTTTGTGCGGCAGTACTCACAGCAGCAAAGCGAAAGCGCGTCACTCTGTGACGGAGATGGACTAATCTTTGTGGACTCATTTGGTGAACTTTTGCAAATAGGGTTTAACACCCTAAGTTTGATTCGTGTGTTTGTTCGGTATCTCAACGATGAATGTACGACGTGTATGTGTGTATTTTAGAACTACAAATGAGCTAATGTTGAGTGCGCATGTGGTACTTTAAAGTATTAGCGTGACGATACCTCTTCTCGCACACATCGCATTCGTACGGTTTCTCGTTCGTGTGAATACGCATGTGGCTTTTCAAACTACCAGATTGACTAAAACGCTTCTCGCACACATCGCATTCATACGGTTTCTCTTTCGTGTGAATACGCATGTGAACTTTCAAATTACCAGCTAGAGTAAAACGCTTCTCGCACACATCGCATTCGTACGGTTTCTCTTTCGTATGTGTACGCATGTGTCTGGTCAAATCGGATGGTTTTGCAAAAACCTTCTCGCAAACATCGCACTCGTACGTTCTCTTTCTCTTCACTCCTTTAGCAATAAAAGCAGTTTCCTCTTCTCGCATCTGATGATTTTGCTCCATCACGACATTGTCGTCACGCGGCACGCTCAGAATCCTTCGCAATCGCTCTACGTCTTCGTCTGCTTCTTCTTCTTCTTCTTCTTCTTCTTTTTGTATCTGATGATGATTTCCCTCGAAATCATCATCCTCGTCAGGAATCTTCGAACACAACACCAAAGGTTCTTCTCTCGCCACCTTCAAAACCGTCCTCGCGTTCACCGCTCGCTTTGGGTGTGGATTCTTTCGTCTCATCACTTGTTGTTCTTAGTAGTAGTAGTAGTAGTAGTAGTACTGCAACGTAAGAACAGATCAAAAGCGAGAGAGAGGAGGAAAAAAAAAATTGAGACGTTTTGCAGGAATTCAATTAAAATTTTTTCTCATTTTTCTTCAATAAAAAGATACACATAAGACATGTGTAAACGATGCCGCTCTTTCTTTTCCTTGTTGAAGAACTCCGAAGACTTTGATACGAGGAGAAAGGAAGAGGCGTTTAAGAAGCAAAAGGAGGAAAATTTTTCGTCCGAAGTGTTTCCTTGGTCTTCTTTTGAAGATGATGAAGATGATGATGATTCCGACGATGATTCCGACGCGATGATGGGAAAAAGAAAAGTTCTGGTCGTGCTCGGAGGCGGCATCGCGGGCGCGAAATGCGCGGAAGAGTTACTCCGACTGACCGAGGATGTTCCTTTGCATCGTTACGAGATCGTGTTGATCGAAAAGTCAAAAGTTTTGAAGGGTTTCGATGAAGAAACAGGGATGATGACCAGAACAACGGTTTTTTCCTCTCAACGAGAACGAAGAAGGAGATTGCACGTGTTACGAGGAGAAGCGATCAAAATCGACGGCGAGAAACAAACGGTTACGGTGAAAAGAGTGGTGGATAATGAGGATGATGAGGACGATATTGATGGCGAAAACAACAGCACCAAAGTTAAAGTTCGAGAGATTCATTTCGATCAGATTTGTTTCGCCGTCGGCGCGAGGCCGAAACGGTTGTCGGAAACGATATCGACTGATGATGATGATGATGATGAAAACGACGATACTATCGTTAAGTACGTGCGAGATACGGAGTCGGCGGAGGTTTTAAGCGACGCTTTGCGAGAGGCTTTTAAGAGAAGCAAAAACGGTAGTGGTAGTAGATGCGGCGAGGAGGAGGAGAAAAAGGAAAAATCGAATACGAATACGACGAGAATAGTGGTTTCTGGGAACGGCGCGGTGGCGTTGGAGATTATCAACGCGCTGGACGAGTCATTTTTGCAAATGGTGATGTCGTTTGTTAAGGCAGAGCTGGAACGCGCGGTTGGTGGTAAGAACCACCATTACCACCGCCGCCGCCGACGGATGATGATAGAAGCCTTGAAGCGAATGCAAGTCGTGTGGGTGGTGAAACACGAATCTATCGGAGACGCTTTATTCGATCGCGACGCGAGCGCGTTCTTATTGGAGCACAGACGGGCGAGACGAGAAACGGCGCGACGTAAAATTCTTGGCGAAATAGAAGAAGCGCGGGTGAAGAGGGTGAATAAAAACGACAACGGCGACAACCACAGCCGCCAGCGAGGAGAAAAAGAGGAAACGACGACGAGCATTAAAAAGGAAAACGACGCAACGACTGAAAAACAGTTCACGTTTGACGAGAAGATTTCATATCCGCGACGTCGCGGTGCGTTTGGCGCGACGTTGCGCGCGAAGACGTCCTCGGCTGGTCCCGATTGGTTCAAACGCATCAACGCGTCTTTGCATTTTGATGACATTTTTGATGACGAGAAAGATGCGATTGAAGTAAAAATGAAAAGAAAAGAAGGAGAAGTAGTAGAAATAGATAACGAAGACGACGACAGAGATAACGTCGAAGAGAAAGAAAACAACCAAAACGAGGATTTAGACGCGTGCTTAACATCCGTAGTGAACGTTCTGTTCGAGACGGACTGGTTGTCGATTGAAACGAACTGCGAAATCAAAGACGTCGTCCCTTTCGTCGAGAATGGGTGTAAAAATGCCACCGTGCACTTGACGAACAATACATCAGTCTCTGACGTCGTCGTGGTTGCCGCGTGCGTTGGGGTCGAACCAAATGGATGCGATTTGTTCGGAGACGAAGCTACCGCGAAGGAAACGTTTGGATTCGTTAAAAGTGACGGGAACAACAACATGTTTATCACCGATGGCATGCGCGTCACGGAAACGTTCGAGCTCGAGTTATCAAACAAACCAAACGTATTCTTCGCAGCCGGAGACTGCGCGCTTTGCGAACGGCGAAACGAGGACAAATCGACAAATTGGTTCCAAATGCGTTCGTGGTCGCAAGCCGCGCAAAGCGGCGCGCAGTGCGCGAGATCGATGTTACGAGTGGACGGCTACGAGTACGGATTAGGTTTCAATTTTGAGCTGTTCACGCACTCGACGACGTTTTTCGGCTTAAAAGTCGTCTTGTTGGGAAGCTTCAATTTGCAAAAATTTCTCCCGGAGGCGGACGAGAAGGACGTGAGAATACTCTCGCGAAAGTTTATCGACGACGACGACGCTAGTGGGACGAGCAACGACGCAGCGGGTAAAAACAAAGAAGATGTTTTCTCCTCTTCTTTGTGCTCGAATTCATCGTTTATTCGCGTGGTCACTTACAAAGGCAAAGTCGTCGGCGCCGTTCTCGTCGGCGAAACAAACTTGGAAGAAACGTTCGAGAACTTAATCCAAGACAAAATCGACGTCTCGCACCTCGAGAGCGACTTGTTAGACCCAGACGTGGACATCGAAGACTACTTTGATTAGAAAACGTAGCAGTAGTATCAGGCTATTTGATGATGACTCTCTACCCGCGGCGTTTGATTACAAGGCTATAATAAACAAATCACACAACAACATATACGCAAACACACACACACGCACACACACACTCCTAAACGAAACTATTATATCTCTTGTTCTCAGTGAGGTTTCGGCACGAACCCGTCCACGGCGAAATTCCTCGTCGCCGCCGGTATCTTCACCCGAATCCCGTCGATCTCCTCCTTCGCTATAATTTGGCACCCCAATCGACTCGTTTCGGTCAAACCGAACGCTAAATCGAGCATATCGTTTTCATCATCGCACGCCTCCGGAAGCTTATCGAACACGTTCTGATCTTCGACGACGACGTGACAGGTCGAGCACGCCAACGACCCTTCGCAGGCGCCTTCGAGCTCGACGTCGTTGTCGTGCGCCGCTTCCATGAGAGATTTCCCGATTTCCGCGTTCACGGTGATTTCCTCGCCCGTTTTCTCCGTGAACGTGACTTTAATCGTGTTCTTTTTTGTCTCTGTTTCGTCTTTACTCCTGCTTTCGCTCGTCGCGCTGCTCCTCCTAAAACTCCTCCTAAAACTCCTCCTACTCAAACTCAAATCTTCATCCATCCAAAAGGTCTTCTTTGTCGGGGTGGGTGTGGTCGCACACCCGACCGAAGAAGAGGGCGACGTCATACACGATGAATAATACGAATAAAAGCACCGAGTGCACTGCGAGGAGGAGGAAAGTGCTCGTCTCAGCGCAGACACAGAACGCATCATTTTTGGATACATTGGATGACGACAGAGACAAACTTTTGTTGCGCGGGTTTATGTTTCTCTCTTTTCTATAATGTGTTGTTCTCTCGCCTCTCGTGCAAAAAACTACGAGTCGTTCTTGTCGCTCAAATCTAACTCTCTCTCTCTCTTCTTACCCCCACGCGTTTGCGTCTGAGTCGTAAATGGTCGTAAAGCGCTCCTTTCAACGCGCGTCTTCTTTTGTGTGGATGCGTTGGAAAAACGACAGACCGCACAACGCTCACGCACGGAATACTTTTATAACAACGAACAAACTTTAAAGATGAGAGAAAAGAATCCGCGTCCTGAGCGCGCGGAATGCGCGAAAACGAAGGTGGTTGCGAGTGTTACCAGAGAGGAGAGAGAGGGAGAAGCACGACCGGTTTTGGGGTTGTTCTGTTTGCGAATACCTGATGATGATGATGATGATGATGATGATGAAATCGAGGCGCAAAATGAGACGCGAAAAGAAAAGACGACCGAGAAGACGAAGAGAGGAGGGAAGAGAAAGAGAAAGCAACGACACGAGTGCGGTGTTTGTGAGAAGGTGTTCGTGAGCGCGTCCCAATTGGCCACACACGTGCGTATTCACACGAACGAAAAACCGTACGAATGTGATGTGTGCGAGAAGTGTTTTCGTGATTCTAGTACTTTGATAAGGCACAAGCGTACGCACACGAAAGAGAAACCGTACGAATGTGATGTGTGCGAGAAGCGCTTTCGTCATTCTAATACTTTGCAAAGCCACAAGCGTATTCACACGAACGAGAAGCCGTATAAATGTGTCGTGTGCGAGGCGCGTTTTAATCAACTTGGTAGTTTGCAAAGCCACATGCGTATTCACACGAAAGAGAAACCGTATGAATGTGATGTGTGCGAGAAGCGTTTTCGTCATTCTAATGGTTTGAAATACCACAAGCGTATTCACACGAAAGAGAAACCGTACGAATGTGTCGTGTGCGAGAAGCGTTTTACTCAATCTAGTCATTTGACAAACCACATGCGTATTCACACGAACGAGAAACCGTACGAATGCGATGTGTGCGAGAAGAGGTATCGTCACGCTAATACTTTAAAGTACCACATGCGCACTCAACATTAGCTCTTTTTGTAAACACGGGTGAGCTGTATATCTGTATACGTTGTATCCCATCACGCGCGCGCTGGTAGATGCGAAGATACCTCTTTGAACGACGAATAATCGAACACAAGTGAAATGTTTTCCTTTCGTACTTCCTCACAACTCACACTTATCACACAACAGAGAGTAAGTAAACGCGACGACGAGATGTCCTCCTCCTTTTCCTCCTCCTCCGATGCGAACGAGACTCACAACAACACTACCACTAAAAAAGTCTACCGTCACGTCGACGTCGTCTCGTTCGCGGATTTGTGCCTCGAAGCGGACGTTATTTTGGAATCTTCGTTGAATTCCAATTCGGGAGCCGCTTCTGCGCGTTTTCATCAGAATCACTTTCCCGAGAAGATTAAGAAGACTAAGAAGAGTGAGAGCGGTCACAATATACCAAAAGAGGTAGCAGTGGTGTTCCCTCGATCGATGACAAAACGATTGAAATCTGCGTTCGCGCTCTTTAGTTCTTCCTCTTTAAATGAAATGCACTCGAACGAATGGCTCGACCTCTTGCGACGGTCCAATTTGCTTTCGAATGGTTTCTCGGACGCGCGAGCGAGGAGATGCTTTGAAAACATCATTTTTGCCGGTGATATTACTCCCGACGACGAGGACGAGGACGAGGATGAAAACAACGACGACGAAAGGAGAAGAAGAAGAAGAGCATCATCGATTAACTTTGATCAATTTTTGCATTTGCTCGCTCGTAAGGTGGCGAAAGCGTACGACGTGGAGGCGAAAGTGGTCGGGAAGAGAGTGGTGGCGACGGCGTACGCGATTGAGAGGAGGAGAGAAGAGGAGGCGCAGAAAGAAGAAGAAGAAGAAGAAGGAGAGAGTGATGATAGTGATGGGTATCGGGAGTACGACGGGTACGAGAACAACGTCTTCTCAAATCGGCGGCGCGCGATGACGACGATGCCGCCTCCCGCGACGACTCATCACACTACCGCCGCCGCCGCTTCGTCTTTGGGGGTTTCGTCGTGGAGAGTACGAGCGGCAGAGTACACGAATAGATATAGAAATAGCAACAACAACGATATCAACTTTGCGCGCGCGTTGATAGGATACCAAAACAACGAGGCTGACGAAGACGCCAAAATCGAGGACATCCTCCTCGAAGACCGAGTCGCGAACGCTTTCGAAACGACCTTTTGCCAATCCTCCTCTAAAACGACACGAACACCACCAACAACAATAAACGAACGCGAATTCGTCAAAATATGCGCCGCCTGCGCTTTCATCGGCAACGGTTTCACCGCGTCCAACTGCTCGGACCTCGCCTTTGCCGTCGGTCGCGAAAGAAGACAAAGAAGAAGAGGAAGAAAAGGGGAAGAAGAAGACGAAGACAAAGAAGGACTCACCGGGGTAGAAATTGATGCTCGCGCATTTCTCGTAGGTTTGCGCGAGATAGCCTCGGTGCACGACGTCTCCTTCGCAGACGTCGCCGAAAGAGTCTCGCGGTTGTTGTCCTCGAATTCTTCGTCGTCTTCGCGTCGTCGCGGAGGACAATCGACAAAAATTTCATGGGGGTAAAAGCAGCAGCTTTTGACTCTCACATCGTGCTCCTCCTTGTCTTTCAATTTTGCGCGCATCTTAGTACAATATAGTGTGTTCAGTGTACGAATAAAGTAGTTTGTAATGTATCGCTCGAATAGGAAAAATCCTCACATTTTTCCCCCATGGAGTCGGTTCCCACGTCTGGCGAGGACCAACACGCGACGACGACGACCGTCTCAAAAGACGCCGACGACCTCGTCTCTGAAATCCACTCTCAAAACGTCGAGTGTTTCAATTCGACGACGAGTTGGAAGTTCGCCGTGACCGAAGGAAGGGACAGCCCGTTGTTGTCGTTAGATTCCGAACTCGACGACGGGGAACTTTTGCTCACGATTCAGTTCAATCAAATCGTCCATTTACGAGCTGTTCTCGTCCACGGGAAAAGCGGAGAAGAACGTATTTCCGCACCAAAACGCGTGAAACTCTTCGCGAACAAACCAAACTACCAATTCGACGACTGCTCGACGAAGAAAGCGACGCAGAAACTTTTGTTCGAGGAGAACGAGTGCATATTTAGGGAGGGAAATGCGATGGAGTTGGACCAGGTGAGATTAGAAGACGAACGAGCGTAAACGCGGGAAAGAAGAGATGCGGATGGTTTTGTTTTGTTTTTATCCGCTTTTATGAGTGTTGTTGTTGTTGATTCCTCGCGTTTTCGAGTTTGCGCTTTTTTGTTTGAGTACGATGCGTACTCTTGAGTGTACCGATACGCGCTCGCGTCGCGATATTGACCATTTCTTTCTTTCTCCTCCGAACAACGCAGACGCTGTTCAAAAACGTACGAACGATCACGTTGTTCGTGGAGACGAATCAAAGCGACGCGCCGCAGACAAAAATAGGAAAGATTCAGTTTTTTGGCACGCCGGTGCACACGACGGATATGTCGGCGATTAAAAAATGCTGAGGCGCGTAAGCGGCTCGATTTTTCCTCTCTCTCTCTTTGTACGTACGAGAAGACGAGAGAGGAAACGAGTCGCGGTGCGCGAGCGCCGAAGAACATTATATATTAAAGAATAGCATCCATAAACAAAATTCGCAAAGCCTGAAGAAGTTAAGGAAGAACAAAGTGACGACGCCGACGATAAAAAGATGACCATCAAAATCTCGAGCGATCCGATAGTTACTCCTCTCTACTCGCGAGAGCGAACGAACACCCACCGCGAGGAGGAAGATTTTCAGACGATTCAAGGAAAACCGTCCTCCTCAGATTAGATAAAGAACACAAGAACACACACACACATAAAATAAGAGTGTTTACGTTGTACAGTAGCATTACAAAAGGTTTGATTTCAAATCCGATCTCCCGTTCGTATTTCGAGCGCTTTTCTCTCCAAAATGCCTCAAAATTGACCCACAAAAGCACATTAAAAAATGAATCGACCACCCCCACCGCCGATCGCTCTCTCCGCGGTGTTCATCGTCAACCTCCGCGGGGACGTGCTCATCGAACGTCAGTATCGATCTGACATTTCTCGGGCGAACATCGATATGTTCAAGACGGAAATATTATCGCTCTCTGCATCGTCTTCATCTCCATTCTCGGGACGGAAATCATCGAACGGTTCGAGTAAACGGAACGCTTCGACGACGTCTTCGAAAGTGGACGTGCAATCCTTACCGCCGATACGAATCGTCGGACAAATTCGGTTCATGTTCATTCGAGTCGCGAATGTATACGTGTGCGCGGCGACGAAGTTGAACGTGAACGTGTCCATGTGCTTTGCGTTTTTGAAAAGTGCGATCGGGACCTTTCAGGTACGTGTTGAACTGTTCTTCGTTCTGTTGTTGCGCGTTTTCTCGCAATCGCATTCACATTCACATTCAATCTTTAAAGAAGAAGAAAAAGACCAAGAAATACAATTGACTGACGTTGACTCTCTCTTCTCTCTTTCTTTCTTTCTCTCTCTCTCTCTCTCTCTCTCTCTGCGTTTCGCATCTGTCTCGCGCGGAATCTTATTACCGCAGTCGTACTTTGGGAAAGTGAACGAGAACAACATCCGGGCGAACTTTGTGTTGATGTACGAGTTGTTCGACGAGATGTGCGATAACGGGTACCCGCAGATTACGTCCGCGAATGTTTTGAAAGAGTTCATCACGCAGAAAGCGTCGGTGATGGATATCATCGAAGGGAAATTAAATAATAAAGGAGACAACGGACAGATGAAGTCGTCGAAGGACGAGAAAGAAGAGGCGATGAATAAATTAGCGAGAGCGAGGCAGACGACGGCGCAGATGACCGGGTCAGTGCAATGGAGACGGCCTGGATTGATGTATAAGAAGAACGAGGTTTATTTAGACGTGATTGAGACTATTTCGTGCGTGACGCAAGCGAACGGCGACGCGTTGAGAGCCTCGTGTAGCGGAAGGGTGGTATTGAACGCAAAGTTGAGCGGCATGCCTGAGTTGAAGATTGGATTGAACGATAGTTTAGGCGACGAGGCAAAAGGTGGTAGGAATAACCCGAACGCCGTTGACGCCGGAGGGGATGGTAAGGATATGGATTTCCGAGGGATGCCCTCTTTAGCGAATAAACGAAAAACGATCGATTTAGACGACTTACAGTTTCATCACTGCGTGAACCTCTCGAAATTCGCCAGCGATAAAGTCGTCTCGTTCGTACCACCCGACGGTGAATTCGAACTCATGAAATATCGAGTGTCTGAAAACGTTTCGATTCCGTTTAAAGTCATCGCCATGGTGAAAGAATTAGGGCGAACGCGAGTCTCCGTGGACGTCATGTTCAAATCGGTGTTCGCGGAGAAAACCGTCGCGCAAGAAATAAGAGTCCGCATACCGGTCCCGCCAAACACCGCGAAAGTGAAAGTCTTGTGTTCCGGGGGCAAAGCTCGATACTTAGCCGGAGAGGAGTGCTTGCGATGGAAAATAAAAAACTTACCGGGAGGGAAGGAAATTCGATTACAAGCCGAAGTCATGCTCGTCGGCTCGATCAAAGACGACGCGGACGACAAGAAATCCGGAGGGAAGAAAAAATGGTCCCAACCGCCTTTAAACGTCCAATTTTCCTTGCCAATGTTCACCGCCTCCGGTCTCCGCATTCGCTTTCTCAAAGTGTGGAGCAAAGAAGGATACGAAGCTACGAAATGGGTTCGCTATTTAACCACCGCCGCGTCGAGCGGTCACCAAGGCGCTTCGGCCAAGCTCACCTCGAGCGAGCGAAAGAAAATGGGAGATTTCGAGGTTCGCGTGAACAGCGACGGGAACAACAACAACATTTATAACGATAACGGCGAAAACTCCGTCTTAAACGATAACATCGGGCGGTTGAGGATTTCGAATTGAGAATGATACCTCGTCGTCGTCATAGAACGTAGCAGAGCAGCAGAAACGTATTCATTGTAGTACCGATCGTCGATCGCGTACACGCGTATTTAGAAGCGCTTTAGACTCAAATCCCTTCGTGTTTGCCTCACAAAGTTTCCCCTGAATTGCTCACACAAACAACATAACAACAACAACAACAAAACCGCTCTCACGTACTGCTCGCGCTAAAAAACAATAATGCTCCGCACGCGCCTGGTCTCCTTCTCGGTCGGATTCGCAACCGCTTCCGCCATCGGTTTCTACAAGTTACGCGGAGACATCGAAAAGTCGACGCAGATTTTAGTGCATCAAGTGAAAGACGCGGAAAAAAGGTTACAGTTTTTAGAGGGAGAGATGGAGAAGATGAAGACGAAAGCGTAACGACGACGAAGCAGAACGCGCGCGTAGAGTTTAAATAGATGTTGTAGCGGAACGTTTACGCGCGTTTGTAGTATTCTTTCTGTGCGTATCAGTCGTCGTTTCTTTTCCCCTAATTTTGAGTATCAAAGAAGAGCTTGTCTTCGTAATACTCGAGCGTGTTCTCGGCGAGGGTTCGAACATTTCGAGTCTCGACCATGAAGTCGTCGCTCGGAAACGCGCGGAAGAGCTTTGGCGAACTCAACATTCCTGCAAATTTCGATTTGCCGAACGCGGATTGGATTTGTTCTGCGAGAGCGTTTTCGTCGTTTACGTTTACGTCGGCGGCGCGAAGCTTTCCGGTAGTATCGGCTTCTTCTTTTCTTCTTCCGGGGTTTTCTTTTTTTTCTTTCTCGATGGCGTGTAAAAGGAACAGAGCTTGATCCATGCATCCTCGAAAGGCGGCGTCGTGGAGCGGTGTTTTACCGTTCGCGTCTGGTTGCGAGAGGAAGGTTTGGACGAGAGACTTGGATTCGAAGAGAATTTTTAACGTCTGCGTCGATCGCGAGTTGATCGCGGCCAGATGGAGGATAGTTTTCCTCGTCGCGTTTTCTTCCACGCCCGGGTCGGATTTTGCCATTCCTGTCGAAGGATTTTGACGCAGGAATATATCTCTTTTTTCCATCAGCAAACGAATAACGCGGGTTTGTTCTGCGATGTCTTTATCGCCGTCGATGTCGAAATCTCGAAACTGTTGTTCGATGGCGTAAAATAAAGCCGTCCAGCCGCATTTAGATCGGATCGACGAGCTGTTTGCGCCGTATTTTTCAATCAATAGTAACGCACAAGAAGGTGAAAAGCTGCAGGCTGTCATCAACGGCGTGCGGTTCCCGTCGTGGTTTTGTGAGAATCCGTCTCGACAGTTGATGATATCGTTCAGTTTGTGCGTATACACTTCTCGCGACGACAGATACTCGATGACTAATTTCATCGTTTTAGGGGAGTCGTATCGTGCGCAAATATGGAGCGCGTTTCGTCCGTGATCGTCTAACGGTTCACTCAAGCCCGTGCCATCAAATTTGACATAATTTTCCAGCATAAATTTGACGAGTTGAAAACTTTCGTCGTGCGGATGTCGCAACGCGGCGGCGAGGAGGCGCGGAGTAAATCGAAGCGAGGACATATATTCTTCGCGATCGGGATTTTTCGCGACGCGCAGAATCATCATATTTTCGAGATGAATTATACGTTTCAAACACGCCAAATCGTTCATTGTGCACGCGTGAACTTGCATCAGTACCATCTTCTCCGGGTCGTCGACGTCCTCGACGTGACGACAAAATAGGTTTCTCTTAAACGTTTCAATTTGCACTGAAAGCTTTTCCTCTTTACTGGATGATTTCCCCGCGACGACCGCTTCCTCAATCGGACGCAAAAAAAGGTGCTCAAACAATCTCTCCAATCGTTCGTTCCCGCACATCCCGAGCACGCAATAGACATTCATCGGCGTCAACCCGTTCGCGTCTCTTTCCTCGTAAACGTTCTTATCCTTGAGAAAAAATTGAAACGCCTTTTTTTCTATTTCTTCACAAAAGGTGTTCTGAACTCTGTTTTTTTTGGATACTAATAACGCGGCGACGCAATGCGCGAGAGCGACCACGTCGTGCGCAGTTTTCACCACCACCACTTCCTCTTCTTCGCGTCGTTCGTTCGTTTCCGTCGTTGTGGTCATTATTAGTATATTCGTTCGTTCGGTAATATTTTAGAGAAAGATCTGATCTGAGAAAACTTTTTTTTTTGATTTGACAGCTCCAAAATACGAGCAAAAATACGAGAAAAACGGCTGTTTTTACGCCTCGGAGAAAAAAAACAATTTCATATCACATCTCTTCTTTTGTGACGACACGTTTGAGAGAAAGAAGAAGAAGAGGGGAAGTCTTTTGTGTCGCGAGACAAAAAAACGTCGTCATGTCTGGAGTGACGACGAGAGCGCAGAAAAGGCGGATCGGGGAGAGAAATTTGTGGAGTTTGATCGTGAAGTGCGACGATATTTGTTTCACACATGTGCTTCCGAGATTGAGTGCGACTGATATCAAGTTCTTGTACGGGGTGAATACGGAGGCGAGAGCGTTGATTAAGAGATCGTCTCGCGCGGGTGATTTGAAAGAGGAGTTTAAAGTTGAAGAGATGTCGTCGATATCGACTTTGGAGTTTGTGTGGGAGAATAAATCGTCGTGGACGAGTTGGTGGACCGAAACATATTTCTGCGATCAAGTTGCTCTAACGAATAAACTCGAGTTGCTCACGTGGGCGCGAGAGGAGAAAAAGTGTAAGTGGGATGAAGGGACGATTAAAGCGGCCGCAAAACGAGGTAATCTGGAAATGGTACAGTATTGCGTTGCAAATAAGTGTCCTATCAATACGGGAGCGTGTGCAGAAGCTGCCCGAAACGGTCATCTCGAGGTACTCAAATACTTACGCGAAGAAGTGAAAGCGCCTTGGTCCGTGGGTCCTGCCCATTGGGCGGCTTTAAATGGTCATCTCCACATACTTGAATATCTTTTTGAGCGTAAATTTGATCAATTTGACGTATTGGCGTGTAGGAATGCAGCCATGGACGGCCACTTTGACTCTTTTTTTTTAAAAGTACTTGCGCGAAACCGCCAAAGCGCCTTGGAACTATAAGGCCGTACGACAAGCGCACTACTACAACCACACCGAATGTTTACAATACCTCCTCGACAACAACTGTCCATTACCATCCGGTTGGCGATACGAGCATGGAGAACTGCACACATCGTAATCATCATCTAAATCATCATAAACACATACATTTAACATACTTCCTGTACTCAACGTTTATATAGGATATTTTTCACTCGATTCCCTTCTGACTCGAATCCCACACAACAAAAGGGAGACACGATACGAGAATGAAAGAACCTCCTCCTCCTCTTCACCCAGACGAGGACAAAAACGAGAGCGACGAGAGAAAAAACATCGATCAAAAGGAAGGGGACGTTGAAATTGCCGCCATTTCTTCCTCCTCTTTTAACGAGAATACCCTCACTCGCAACACCAACAACCACATCGTCGGGGAAAAATCACCATCCTCCTCGGAGGATGAAGCGGACGCGTTCAAGCGTTTCCTCGCCTCCGTGGCAATCTTAGCCGGCACCGCGGTCGGTTCTGGATGCCTCGCCATCCCTCGAGCGACGGCACCGGCTGGAGTGATCCCGTCCTCGGCGGCGATGACGTTAGTGTGGGTGTTTTTATGCTTCTCTGCGTTGTGTATCGTGGAATCCGTGGAGGCAACCAGTCGGAAGATGAAGAGGGCAGACGTGCCTTTACACGTCGTCGCGGAACAGGTGAGATGTTTGTTTTCTGTCTTTAATTCGTAGTAAAAAACTATTCTTTTCTCAGACGCTCGGTAAGAAATGGGCGAAACTGGTTGGGTTTTCGTACGTGCTCGCGGTGAACGCGGCGTTGTGTTCTTCGCTCTCCAAAGGCGGGTACATCTTAGTGGCGTCGACGCTAGGTAAAGAGAACGGCGGCGGTTTGAACATGCTCGCCGGGTGGGCGTATTGCGCCGCGGTGTGGTTCATAGGTGTTTTGTTAGCGATTCCAGCGTTTGTGGACGGAGGTAAAATTGCGGAAAATGTAAACAGTATCGCGACGAGTGTGATGGTTTTAGCGTTTTGCGGGTTGTTGACCATCGCGGAGGAGCGGATATTGCAATCGAGTAAAGGCGTGGTGGCGGAAACGATCGCGAAGAAAGATTGGTCGAAAGTCTTGAAAGCGGTGCCGGCGATTTTTCAAACCTTGAGTTTTCACTTCGTCGTACCCGTGGTGTGCACGAAGTTACACCACGAGAAGAGGAGATGCAAGTTAGCGGTTATTTTAGGGAGCGCGATACCGCTGGTGATGACGTTGTTGTGGAACTTCGCGGCGACATTTTTACGGATCACGCCGTCAACCGCGAACGTCATATCGCCGGTTGTCGACATATCGCCGTCGTCTGGTGTCGCGACGAACAGCATCGCACAGGCTATACTCGATAGAAATAGAAACAGAGGAGAAGAAAGTGGAGAGAGAGAAGACATCGGCGAGGGCGAGTTTGATCTCATCAAGTCCACGTCTTTATCGCCGAGTGAAGTTGAAGATGAATTCAACAACAAGGAGAAGAAAAAGACGAAAACGACGACCACGACCACGGTGACGACGACGAAAACGAGCACGTCTGCGTTAACGCCGGAAGAGTATAACAAAATTCGTGAAATGGCCAGAGAAGAAGAGAAAAGAGGTTCGAACGAGAAGGACGAGATTGTGCGAGAAGAAGTGCGAGAGATTATAGACGTAGCAGAAGATATCGCGGCTTCGGCGGAGACGGCTTCGACGAGAACCACGACGACGATAGATGATGAAAGTGATAGCGATAATACGAAGGGCAAAATCGATGGTGGCGGTGGCGGCGGCGGCGAAGAACAGATACCTGTCGCATCATCCTCGGGAGGCGTTTTTGGAGAAGATGCGGAAGAAGAAGAAACGACGTTGGTTTCGCCGAAAGATATCATCGTCGAAAAAGACGAAAACGACGAAACCGTCGTGGTCATCGAAGAAGACGTGGACAAAAGCACTTCGGAAGAAGAACGAGACGGCGAAGTGTTTTCCGCGTCTTCTTCCGCGTCGTCGTCCTCGATGGACGGTGGCGATGTGAGTAACGCCGCGTCAACATCTGAAAGCAGCGAAGCATCGAAGACCGCGCCGTTGGTGACTGAAAAAGAGACGAAGAAAGCGTTGACTGCGTTGGCGGCGGTTTTCGAAGGCGAAACGCCGAAACCGGAATCCGTCGTCAAGGAAGAAACGCCGCAATTAGTTCAACACACGGTGAAAGCTTTAATGAGCGATCCGAAGGAAGCGGCGGCGAAAAGTAAAAATGATGCAAAAGAAATGTTGGCGTTCGAGCGGGCGTTAATCAGCGACAAGAGTAAGCTCGACGAGTTCGTCGAAAGAGGCCCCGGAGAGGAGTGGAACTCGGCGTTGGAGAGCGATATCGACGATGCGCTTGCAAACTTGGGAAGAGAGAGTTCAGATGATGATGGTGGCGGTAACGACGAGGCGGATACGGATACGTCGTCGCCGAATGCGTTGGAGGAGGAAAGTCTTCTCGACGATGGAATTCACCGCCGCTCGAAAAGCCGACGGAGAAATTTACTCTGGAAGATTAAAATTCGGCGCGTATTCCACCACCACCGACACGAAAGCGACGACGCTTCCAAACCGGCGCCAATCGATCCCGTGCAAGCGTTACTGGAGTCGGGAGGCACCATCGTCGAAGTTTTCGTCTGGCTGTTCGCCGGATCGGCGGTGGTGACGACCATCATCGGCTCGTACCTCTCGCTCGCTTCGGCGTTTCAAGCCATCTCGTACGATTTCGGCTACGGCTGCGGCGTGTTTGCGCGACGTTCGCGAAAGGCGTTCAGGAAGAAATCTTTAGCGCTCTTCTCGAATTTAGTCACCAGCAACCCGTTCGCGCCCGCCATCGGCGCCGGTAGCGATCATCACTCCATACCGACGAAGAACGAGTGCGAATACTACGGGCAATTTTTCATCGTCGTCGCTGCGGTCGCCCCGTCCGTTATCGTCGCGTGTCACGGACCGGAATTATTCTACGGCGTCGTCAAATTTAGCGGCGGCTTTATCATTCCTCTGTTATATTTATTAGCGCCGGCGATGATGGTTCGCGCGACGAGAACTGGGCATTGTTTGACTGGATTAGTCGATTTAGATGCCTATAAAAACGTCGTCACGGATGAAGATGAACGAGGAGGAAAATCATCATCGACGCCGTCGTCCTCGATGAAGAGAAACCAACAAAATCCCATCGTCAAAGCCTCGCCTCCGTTTGGGTTAGACGCGCCGATATGGAAAGAACGCGATCGATCGATGCCGATGACTTGGGGTGGAGATTTAAGTCTTCTCGCGTTGGCCGCGGTCAGTTTAGGATTAGTTTTAGCGAATACGTATACGTATTTAGTCGACTATTTGTTGTAAATTTAATGAAGAAGAGAGTAGAGTCAATGATGTGTTGTGAACGCTGTTGTTTCTAAACCCATGTTTTATATATAAATTTACGCCTTCATCTCTACATCGACGGCGGCAGACGACGACGGCATCGCCGACGATGGTCCACCACTCGTAATCTCCCCCGTCGCGGTGACCATGGTCATTTGCTCCACCCCTTTCTCGCTAACAATCTTAATCAAAAACTTCTCCGGCGCGACGACCAATCTCTCCTGAATCTCCGCCACGCACTTCTTCACCAACTCTAAACTTTGCGCTCTGGACATGTTTGGCACCCAGTGCTTATCGAACAAAGACAAGGAAAACATCCCTCCGTACCCGTGTCCGCTCGAATTCACTTTATGCATGGTCGCTAAATAGTCCAAAAAATACAACTCCGGTCCGCTCTGGTCGTCGTACCCGGCGAACAAACCGTTCACTTGATACGGCCCCGATCTCAGCGCTTTCGCGAGCTCGTTCCTCGTCCAATGCGCCGCCGCGGATGTCGACAACGATCGTCCGTTTTTCAATCGGTACAAATTTAAGTTACACTTCACGAATTCTCCGAAATTCGAGACGTCGCCTTTCGGTCCGGAGAGCGCGAAAAGTTTCCTTTTGTCCAGTTGGAGGATTTTGTCCTCGTCTGATTTCTGGACGATGATTTGTTGCACCGAAGTCGTGTCCGCGCACACGACGACGAAGTTCGACCCGACGAATGCAAATTGACTGTCCATTTTTACGAAACGTATTCAGTAGAAACACCTCCTCTTTTGCTTCTTCTTCTTCCTGCTTTTAGTCGTGAGTCTATTTCAATCTCTTCAACGGAGGATTTGAGATGAGATCTCTCCGGTGAAATTTTCTTCCAATTTTATACACACTTGTTGACGACTTTGTTTCTTCTCACGCCGAAAATACCTGTATTGCAGGTTTTCAAATGCTCTCTCACGCGTGCTTCGACACCGCGCGCAGTGCTCTGTCGTTTTGCAAAAATATGTGCCGTTGGTGTTGCTACGCACAAGGGAATACTTGTGATTCTCTTCTCATTGTAAAAACCCTAAACGAACGAAAACGAACGCTCCGTCGAAAACACACTCGTTCGTACTCACAACACGGACAAAAGGGGTTTTGTTGTCGTTGCAAAATTGAACTCTTAAATTCGTTTTTGTTGAAACCGAAGAACAGGAAGAAGAAGAAGAAGAAGAACGCTTCTTCTTCTTTGAAAGAACGAACTTTGTTCTCGTTTAAGAGAGAGAGAGTTTATTATAATTTAAGACACAACGAACAACGTAAAGAGAGATGGGTGAAAAGGAGGACGCAAAAATTAACGATGATGATGATGAAAAGAAATCGTACGCGATGGTGTGCGCGGCAAACATGAACCGGTCGATGGCGGCACACTGCGCTTTGCTCGAAAAAGGAGTATTAAACGTTTCATCGTTCGGCGCGGGGTCGTCGGTGAAAATTCCAGGCTCGACGAAAGACGATCCGAACGTGTACCAATTTGGAAAAGCCACGTATGCAGACATACGGAAAGATTTGATTCGTTTGGACGAAAACGCGTACAGACAGAAAGGATTGATCGACATGCTCGAACGGAACATGCGCGTGAAAGAAAAACCAGAACGGTGGCAAGATAACAGCGACGAGAAAGAATTCGACGTGGTCGTGTGTTTCGAAGAGAGGGTGTTTGATTTAGTGTTGGCGGATATGCGAGAAAAGAACGCGAAAGGAACGCCGTGTTTGGTGATTAACTTGGACGTGAGAGATAGTCACGAAGACGCGGTGAACGCGGCGCCGATGGCGCTGAAGCTGTGCGAAATGATCGAGAAGTGCGAAGATTGGGAGTGCGAAATCGATGAAATCATAGATCAGTTTGAAGAGGAAGTTGGGATTAAACCTTTATATTCCGTTTGTTACTATTAGCTTTTTATTCGTACCAGTAGCGCCGCCGCCAAAATTATAATGTTATAGAATGTGTTTGTATACTACGAGTAGTAAACGGCGACAGTAGAAATTACTTTTTTTGGAAAAGCAAAAGCCGTTTGGCGAACCCAATCGCCGAGCCGATGTATCCTCCTCCTCCTTCTCCTCCTTTGTTGTTATTATTAACGTTACCGCTATTACTTTTCTTTCTCCGCGACGAAGAAGTATTCGCTCGTCTCGCGCCGCCAATGCGACCGACGCCGTAGTGGCCGACGTCGAAGTTGTCGTCGTCGTCGTCATCGCTATCGCCGTATTCGTCCGACGACGCGTTGTAATAGTCGCTCCCTTCGGAGACTTCGGACATACCCGGGAAATATTCGTTGGCGCCTCTCAATCCGAGCAAGTTTTTCAAAACCGCGTCGCAGACGGTTTTACGATCGCGAACGTTACTGATTGGCATGCCTCGTTCGTCGGTTAATATGAATCGGTGGACTTCTCTCGCTAAAGTTCTGTGTACGCTCTTACTGCTCCCAGATTTACGAAGCGACGATCCTTGCGACGTCGTCGTCGTCTGGTCGTTGAGCATTACCCCTACATTTGCCCCTCCCGGTTGGTTGAGACCATCGCTACCTCCCGCGCCGCCGCCGCCATCGATTCTGTGTATCATAAAATCTTCCTGTTGGTGCTGCCCTTGTTCACCTTCGCTAAATCCTGGATCGATCACAATGTCCGCTTTGAATACCATCACGTTCAATCTTCTCAGCGCTTCCGTGGCGTCCAACAAAACTCTCGGTCTCGTCACGCCCGTAAAATCTAAAGGACAAATCACTCTCATCTCGGTCGCTAAATCGTCGATACCTTTACTCGTAATCTGAACAGCCACCGGCCGTTCGATGTTCTGTTTATACTTTTGACACAAATATCTCGCGTTTTCGTCGTTCGTCATTCGCTCGCAAAACAAGTCAATCTCGCACAAACCTCCAGATTTCATCTCGACTTTCGCGTAGTAGATTTGCACTTTTAACTCCTTCGAAGCTCTCAAGATGTCGTACAACAAACCTTTCCTATCCCTGGAAATCATTTGAAACACCGTGTGCCTTTCGCTCATTAAGTTATCCACCCAAACGTCGCAGGAAGGATATTCTGTCGCGCTCGCCGATTCCACTTGCGAGATGCTAAAATCGTCCAACCATCCGGCCCGGGTGATGTAATCGCCCTGCGCGTAAAAAGGAACTTGGTGTAAGCCTACTTTCACTTCGTTCCCGTGCGCGACGACTGACCGTACCGCCATTTCGATTTCTTGCACTCGATCTTCGTTTGGCAGTTCGTCCTTTGTATCCATGACGTAGAATAAATCAACCGCAGTGTTTGCCGGCGAGGTGGAGATGTGCGCGCGTTGGACGATTAACGCGCACTCCCACAGAGTCAACGTTAAATCTCTCAACAAACCTACTCGGTCGTCTAATTCGACTCTCAAAATGAACGTCGACGGTTTATAATACTCGTCGTCGTCGTCGAAATAATCGTGAAAATCCGAGTAGGATTGTTGCTGCTTCATCAATCGCGATGAATTATTATTATTGTTAGAGGACGAAGAGACTTGCGATCGCCGTCTTCTGTTCGTATCGTCTTCCCCGTGGTTGTGACTCCTATGATCGCCGTTCATATCTTCTAAATGACTCTTGCCTCCGTTTTTGTTGTTCGCGTTGATAATTTCGTCCAGCCTCGAGCTCGATTTTCTCGAATGTCTTCCTCCTCCTTTCTGAAGGTTTGTCGCTCGATCGCTCTCGTTGACGCTGCTGTTTCTTCCTCCGTTGCTCTCTTTACCGCTTTTCGCGATGGATAACTTTTTGGGACACAAATTCTCCAATCGCATTTGTAACAGTTTCCAGTTCACCGCTTTTTCCTCCTCTTCTTCTTCTTCTTCTTCTTCTTCTGTTTCATCATCGTCATCACTTTCTTCGTTTTCTTCTTCATTTTCTTCTTCATTTTCTTCTTCGGGGTTCGTGCTTTTTTCGCTGTTGTTTTCCGCCCCGGAATCGCTTCGATGACGAGAGGTAGTATCGTCGTTCCTCGTCGCGGTATCGTCATCGCCGTCGCTCTCATCCTCGCCACTCTCATCGCTCTTATTCTTTGTCTTCTTTTTCTTGTTCTTCGAACCTTTTCCTCCCCCTGATGATTTTGACGACCGTTGCAACTCGTGCGTCGACGGCGGCGCGTATATCGTCAACAACACGAACGCCCACTGTCCATCCGTGGCGAAGTCTCCTTTCACGACGACTAAACCGAAATCGAAAATGGTCCTCGCTAAATCCGCGCCTAAACCTGTTTTATCCGGGCAGGTCACTCTGCATATCGCTTCGTTTTGGTACGCGAGGGATGGGCGTATTTGGACGTATTGTTCGATGTCGTCGATTAATTCCTCGTCGTCTTCGTCCATTAAGTCGTTCGTGAATTCTTCACCCATCTCTGGAATGCATTCGTTGGTTGGAAAATCATCAATTATACCGTTCATCATCTTTTCTCTCTCTTTGTTGTTGTTGTCCAAGCAACGACGATTTCAAATGCGACCCC
>Ga0255771_1001952_pt1 | contig 21392 bp, 26 predicted proteins | sample 011ome_19_FD_179969 | JGI IMG/M metagenome (GOLD analysis project Ga0255771, IMG submission 179969) | Coastal salt marsh microbial communities from the Groves Creek Marsh, Skidaway Island, Georgia - 011510BT metaG (version 2) | ecosystem: Environmental > Aquatic > Marine > Intertidal zone > Salt...
TTTAGATGCTGCTTCTAACTGTGATATATAACTCAACATGAATTTAATCTACTGCATTTATGCAGGCTTGCGCAATAGCATTAGTAATGCAATACTGCATTAAGCTCTAATGACGGTTGATATCTGGTACTGTATAAGTGCAGTAGGAGGTGTCATGAAATGGAAGACTACGAATCTAAAGCTATTCGTGTATGGATGAGATCAGTGATGCAAACGCGCGAATGGTCTGCAAATAAATGGGCGACGCTGGCAGGCACAAGCCCGACTAACATCACCCGCTTTTTAAACGGTGGTAAGTTTGTGCCATCGTCTAAAACAATAGGAAAGTTAAGCTACGTTGCGGGATCAGCACCCTCACTATCACAAACCGCACCATTGGATGCGGCTTCAAGAACGATCACGCTGAAAGATCATCTTGAGAAAGATATAGGCGTTGTGACTGTGTATAATTTAACTGGTGATATAGTTGCGTACAAATTTAATAGAGATTCCCCAACCTATGGTATAAACCCAAACGATATAGTCGTTGCCCGCAAGCAAAAGAAATTTGAAGACGGTAATGTGGTGCTGTTTTTTGATGAAGATCGTTTGCAAATAGGAAAAAAGATTGACGGCATGAATGCTGTGTATCAATCAAGAAAAAACCGCACAGTCAGGCTTGCTGATGTGCGGATCATTGGTAGGGTAGTTCAGATTGTTAAGAACCTAGACGATTAATGGTAAGTCCATCTGCTTTATAGTTCTGCGCAATTTTGTAAGCCACCTCATATCAACATCAATTTTATACTTAGCTTTTTTATATGCATGCATGACCGTTGTATGATCTTTTGATATAGCCTTTGCTATTTGAATATAGCTTTTGCTTGTGGTTTCCACTGCTAGATATACATAGATTTGTTTAGCATCCACTATGCCTTGTTGCTTTCTGCTTGACATAAGTTCATGCAATCTAACGCCAGTTATATCTGACACATGAGAGATAATATTATCCAAAGGATCAGTCATCATTACACACCTCTCAATATTGTAGACCAAGCTTCGGCAATCTGTTCTCGCTTTGCTTCAAAGCCAGCAAGTGATTGCGCTTTCATCTCCCTATAAAGAACATCGTTAATAATATCCACCGATTGCGCCCAGCTATATGTGGGCTGGCGCTGCTCGGTGGTATCATACACATCATCGAACCTATTCATCTTGGTTCTCCTCGCCTGCATCATCAATAACTTTTATAAGATCGGATAGCATTGACATTCTATGTGATGCTATTGCTGATGGCAGGCCAACACCAAAGAGACAGGGCTTACCAGCAAAATCTTTAGTGCGTTCGTTTTCTTTAGTTATCCAATCAAGAACAGCCACTAATTTTTTGTGACTTCTCATGTTGGTTCTCCTATCAGGTGTAGACATTACGCTGCCTCCCATGTCTGGATTGCTGGCTGCTTGTCGATCATGTAATCAACAGCCTTGGATGCTGCGCTTGCAGCTTGGAATATAAATTTGCTGTCACTGCCAAGAGCCTCAAGCCAGTGAGATAAATAGTCAGTGTGATCTGGCCTGACTGATGGCTCTAGTCCGAGATGAGCCATGAGGAATGCGGCTCCCATCTCCGCTATCAATTCCTCAAAGGCATACTCTCGTTTCTTTGGTGACATGCTGCGATCGAGGCGTGACTTGTGGCCTGTCCAATGGACATGCTCATGCGCCAGCGTTGAATAATAATCCAGCCCGGATCTGAACTGATCGAAGTCAGGCATCTCAATGCGATCTTGACTAGGCATATAGAATGCACCTGTCTTGCTGCCATGCTTTAGTTCTGCATTGGTGTTAGAAAAGAAACCATTGACTGATGGTAGCTGATTGTCGGGGTTGGCATAGCCAATGACCGTTGGATAATATTGGTCAGGCAAGCCATCGATCTGATCGCAGTTGAATACAGAGTACCACTTCATAACCTGATAGGTTTCGTCACTGTCTTTTTTCTGCGCTGGTGCGCTGTAACAAATGCTTGTGCCTTTCTCACCCTTGCGTACCTGTCCACCAAGGGCAGCGGCCTGCCGATATGTCATCCACATCGGTGCGGTACGTTGTTGTAACCACAGCAGCAGCACGTTGATGCCACGATAGTATTGACCAGTGGTGCGGGTTGGCATGAAGCTGCCGCTGCCATTGAATGGTTTGATCCAAGGCTTGGTGCCTGACTTGAGTTGAGCAGCGATCTGCTTTGTTACCTCATCATATTTAGACATTACATTGCACTCCAAATTTTGGTGGACATTTCATAGTCATCATGCTCTGACTGCATGCGATCAAGATGCGCGCCTTCCCATGCAGAGACAGCGCGAGCCAAGAATTTTTCACGATCCATATCAGGGTTGGCATCGCAGATTTTATTAGCCATCGCCACGATATGAGTGGGGTATTCTGACATCGGTGCCAGCACATCCGAGATGAAATCGAGATGTGTTTGTTCAAACAGATTAGTCATTGTTGTTTGTCTCCTTAAATATATTGAGGCTCATCGTCATAGACCTCACCAAAGTCAGACCATTCTTGTTCCCAAGATGGTTGACCATCACTGTCATCACTGACAGGAAGCGTTGGCATGCAGACGCAGTGCGTCCATTGAACACAGCCATAGCCATCATCTTCCCTGACCCAGCCATCGTCTTTATCGTGGCAATACTTACAGATATTTTTTGACATGATTGACCACCGCCTCGACTAGCTGGACTAAGAAAAGAGTGAAGCCGAACCCGCCGACTACGAATGATGCTGCTATTAAGAACTCAATCATCGTCTTCATCTTCTGGTGGCTCGAACATACCTCCAGCTTTGATGTCGATAACATCCCAACTGATGCCGATGCTGGCATCGTGGCTGTGATCAAGTTCATAAAGAACCTCACGCGCTTGCTCTTTGGTTAGGTCAGGACGAACAGAAAGAACATCTTCAGTTGACCAGACGATTGAGATTTCATCTGGATCACCTGTTGGTACAAGCTCCAGATTTTCACCAGCTACATACTTCATTTCCGTCTCCTTTATCTGATTATGCTACTGCATTAATGCAGCAATGCAAAGAATAATATGGGGAATGCGGGGAATAAATGCATAAATGTTTAAGGAAAAATCACGGTAGTTTTCTGCGCTTCCTGCCGGAACACAGTGGGGGGTGGGGGAGTCCGCCCGGCCTTGCGGCTGGGCGGATGGCTGGCGTTTCGCTAGCTGCTAAGGGAGGAAGGTGCGAGCGAAGCGAGCCGATTTTTTTTTGAAGGCACAAAAAAACCCCGCCGATATGGCGGGGCTTGCTCGTTGCTGGTGATGCTATGCGCTGCGCTTTAACATCTCGGCGCGTCTCGCTGCGACCTCGGCTTCGGTCGGTGGTGTCGGTGCAAGAACGCGGCGGGCTTGGCGAGCTTCTTTCTGTTGCTGGTACCATTTGCGTCCGTAATAGTCGCCTTTAATCTTGGCGCCAAGCTGCCATGTAAAGCCGGATATTGAATTGAACAAGTCAACGTCCAGATCATACAGCATTTTTGCATTCTCCCAGTGTGCTTCGGCTTGCGCTTCGCGCTGCGCAAGCTGCAAAAACTTTGCGCTGGTGTTGCCGTTATATTCGATCTCATTGGCTGCGGCTGTTTGTGCCGCGTCAAGGCGTTCTTTGCTGCTTTCCAAGTTGAACGCTGATTGATCAACGCGGCTGCCAAGCTGATAAAATGTGCCAATATTGAAATACTGGTTTTCCTCTCCGCTTGCCGCATTAACGCGGCGGCTCTCATCGTCAAGGGCTTCGATGTTCCAGTTGTTAATGATAGCTTTGTTTGCGTCATAAATATTAGTCATAGTGATACACTCCATAAAGTTGGTTACATAATAGGGCATGAGAAAAACACCCCGTGTTTCTTCTCTTGCCTCTCGGCGAGAGCGGGGGGTGAATCGTCAAGCCGAAACCGCCCAGCCCTCTTTGGCTGCGCGTTTCTGCTTGATGAGAGGGGGATGCCACCCCCTCCCACGGTGGTTGTGTATTCTTGTGGTTCACACTCCACGCCAGAGCAGGCAATTTCTAAAAAGACAGGCAGGCGTGGTCGGCTTTGTCCGGATTCCCCCAAGCTACGCTTGGCCACTTGGGAATCCGCAACAAAGGGTGAGCCTGTCTTTTTATAAATAGCAGCCCCCCTTCGGGCTGCGGTGCCTGCTATGTGCGGGGCGTTTTTAGTGTGGATACAGTGGATCCTTAGATCAGTATTGTACGTTGACGAGGTGGTGCTAAAAGGGGGAAACATGGGGGGGAACACAAGGGGGGGTTCTTCTTGGGGTGTACATATGAGTAATGCTTTGAAGACTGGCTTGACCGCCAAACAGACGGCCTTGGTTGATAACCTTGTAGCAACAGGCTGTAGCATAACAGAGGCCGCTGTTAAGGCGGGCTACGCTGCCGGTGATAGCGGTAGAGTGACAGCCAGCAAGACTTTGCGGTTGCCGCATGTGCAGGAGTATATGATGCGGTGTGTGGGTGAGGCTTTGGGGCTTAATGCTACAGTTGCTGCCGCCAAGTTGGTGCAGCTCGCTCGGGGAGCCAAGAGCGAGTACGTGCAGCTAGAGGCGAGCAAGGATATTCTAGACCGGTCTGGCTTCAAGGCTCCCGATCGACACATGCACCTACACGCTGGTGAAGTCTCTGTTACCATCGACTTGTCCTAGCGGACATTGAGCGAGACGTTGCCTCGCACTTATCTAGTGGTCGAAGCCCCGATCCTAGATCGCGTGGCTTCTCTGCAGATCGAACAGCGGTATTAATCAACGAGAGGTGGGGGGGGTTAAAAACCGGTACCTACCCCCCTCGAACCCGCCCCATTCTCACATTATTGCCACAAAGGTTCGGTAGCATTAATGCAGCAAAGGAGAGGCGCATGATTGATTGGTTGTTCTTACTGTGTTGCGATGCCATCTACTGGCTGGAAAGCATCAGCGGTATATCTTATGAAGCATGGAACTTGATCCTGTTCGTGTTCCTTCAGCCTGCATTAATCCTATTATTTTTTTTCCTGTGGATGCGCGAAAGAATTGTGCGTTGAGCATTTAGATATGTAGCTGCCATATTGCAGCATGTCTCTTATTCCGAACGCTGTACAATTTGATCAATTGCTGACGAACCTACCGCAGCATATGAACTTCTATCTTCGCGGTGTACTCAATTCTGCCAACATGGCTTTGTTCCCTGACGCAGAAGCAAGCACCATGACAGAGGATCATGTTAGTGGAGAGTTCTTAGAAGCACTGCGCCTCATCGTGGACACTACACACCCTGATCTACAAGAGGGTGACGTTGTAGGATTTGATTACAAACAGGTGCGCGACATCCTTGGTGGAGAGAACATCTTTACCAAAGAAGACAAGTACGCCATCGAAACCATTGGTGAGCAGATCCGTACATCTCTCGGCAGCTTCGGCGTTACCAAGCAGGACGGCAAGGTTCAAGTGTTCGACACCTATGACTTTGCACCTGTTGGTGGGTTTGATAAATTTTTAGAGGATATAGGCACAGGAATGTATCCTGCCGCCAGAACCCTTGGTGGCATCCTCATGCCTGAGAACCCTGACGGTTCTTCCAAAGAAGAAGCTATGCGCGTTCGCATTAACATCCCAGAGACACCTAGCGTTATCGATGTAGACTTTGATGACGAGCCTGACGAGGGCGTAGAGGAGTTTGTCTTTCGTGGCCCGATGACAAACAAACGCGCAGCTATATGGGGAAAGTTTACCGACTTGCTTTCTTCTTCAGCTAATGCGCCTGAGAGCATCCCATCAATGATGCAGTCATATGAATCTTATGCATCCCAACCCACAAACGATCTTCCCACGCTAAATGAGATACAAGGACAAATGTAATGGCATCCCTTCTTACAATGACCAAATCAGAGAACAAGCGGCTTGATGCTGTTCGTCAACGCGCCAAGGATTATGCAGCAAAGCCGAAGCCTGCTGCTACCAAGGCTACCGCTACTGGCTCATCTCTGAGCAAGACAGCTATTGAAAAAGCTAAAGCGCGTAAGGCAGCAAAGAAGTCTGCTCCTGCAAAGGCTGCTCCAAAGCAAACCTCTGGTTCGATTACTATTAAGAGTGGTGACACTCTTTCACAGATTGCAAAGAAGTACAGCACATCTGTTCGTCAGCTAATGGCTGCTAATCCAGGGATCAAGAATGCCAACCAGATCCGTGTGGGGCAGAAGATCAGTCTTCCTAAAGAGGTAACGTCTGGCTCATCTGTTGGCAAAACAAACAACCCTTATCAGGGTCAGTCTTCTAAAGAGATCACATCTGGTAATGCTAAACGCGAGAGCGCAACGCAGCGTTTGAAGCGTAAGGCTGTAACAAAGAAACGCAAAGGTCGTGCTGATGCTTAAATACAAACTCGCTGATGGCAGCATCTATGAAGGTGCTGTCGTTACTATGCCTGATGGCAGAATCAAAACAGGTGAAACGCTAACTGGTGACAGTGTGCGTTGCTTTCCTCTTGAGCCTTCTGATGAGGTTGTTCGCGCACGACAGCCGGATGGCAAACTGAAGGCAGATGATAAATCCACACCTTCAAAGAATGAAGCGTGGACAACTAAGAAGAAGAAGTAATGGCTACCCCTGCATGGACACGCGCTGCTGGCAAGAATCCTAAAGGCGGCTTGAATGCTAAAGGGCGTGAAGGCACAGGCATGAAAGCACCAGTTAAGTCTGGTGATAACCCACGCCGCGCCAGCTTCTTGCAGCGCATGGGTGCAGCCAAAGGACCCGAGCGTGACGAGAAGGGCAGGCCAACACGGCTGCTTAAATCGTTACAAGTCTGGGGTGCTTCTTCTAAAGCAGATGCCATTAAAAAAGGCAAAGCAATCAGCAAACGTAATAAGGCAAAAGCATGAGCTTTCTTCATATGCTTAAACTTGAGGAGCGTGAGTTACTTCGCACAATAGTGAAGAAGGTACACCTTTCTCACCACCCCAAAGATTTCTGTAATGACTACGAGGCCGATAAGGTTATCTCTGTTATCGGGCCAGAGGTTATTGCTCAGATGATTAAGTTCGGTAAGGATCACAAGGTTGACCAACTTTAAGTACAAGCCTGATGGTGACGTACTAAAATCCTTTATGAAGTCTGATGTATTCTTTCGTGGCTTGCGCGGCCCTGTTGGTTCGGGCAAGTCTGTTGGTTGCTGCGTGGAGATCTTTCGCCGCGCACTACAGCAAAAGCATTCACCTGATGGCACACGCCGTAGTCGCTGGGCTGTTATCCGTAACACCAACCCACAGCTTAAAACCACAACGATTAAGACTTGGCTCGACTGGTTCCCAGAGGAACAGTGGGGCAAGTTTACTTGGTCTGTTCCGTTCACCCATCATATTAAAAAGAACGACATAGACCTTGAAGTAATCTTCCTCGCACTTGATCGTCCAGAAGATGTGAAAAAGTTGCTCTCCCTTGAACTCACTGGCATCTGGGTGAACGAGGCGAGGGAGATACCTAAGTCAATCATTGACGCATGCACCATGCGTGTTGGTCGCTACCCTTCTATGAAAGATGGCGGCGCAACATGGACAGGTGTGATCTGTGATACCAACGCACCGGAGGAAGATCATTGGTGGCCTATCATGTCGGGCGAGGTTCCAGTTCCAGATCACATCTCAAAAGAAGAAGCAAAGATGCTGGTAAGGCCAGACAACTGGCTGTTCTTCACACAACCCGCAGGGATGTTAGAGCGCAAAACAGAAGAAGGCGACATATCCGAATACGTTCCAAACGAGAGCGCAGAGAACAAGAACAATATGCGCAAGGATTATTATCCGAACATCGTACAGGGCAAGACCAAAAGCTGGATCGATGTCTACGTTATGAACAGGCTGGGAAGCATAAAGGACGGTAAGCCTGTCTATCCTATGTTTGCGCCTGACATTCATATAGCTAGAGAAGAAATACCAGTAGCTAATGGCATGCCTGTCTATATTGGTATTGACTTTGGATTAACGCCTGCCGCTGTTTTCGGGCAGAAGGTTCGCGGTAGATGGATGCTGCTTCAAGAGATTGTTGCATTCGACATGGGCATTGTGCGTTTTGCTGAAGTGTTGCGGCAAGAGATAGCTACACGTTACGGCGGCTGCGAGATTATTATCTTTGGTGATCCGGCTGGTGACTTCCGCGCACAGACTGATGAGACAACACCGTTTCAGATATTGCGGGGGGCTGGTCTGTCTGCTCGCCCTGCGCCATCTAATGATGTAGCCTTGCGTCTGGAATCTGTGTCTGCACCACTCAATAGAATGATCGAAGGGCAGTCTGGTTTGCTTATCGATCAACGCTGCCGCACAATTATCAAAGGCTTTGAGGGTGGGTATCAGTACAAGCGCATGCAAGTATCTGGTGAGCGTTATGCTGACAAGCCAGACAAGAACCACTTCTCTCACATCCATGACGCTTTGCAGTATCTAATGCTTGGCTCTGGCGAGGGAAGGCAGATACTCCGCAACAACAGCACAGCCACCAAACCCTTTCAAGCAACCAGAGAGTTTGATGTATTCACACGCAAACCAAAGGCGCGGCGAGAAGGTCTTTGGTCGCGCATGTAGTTTTGTGCGTTGATCTGCATTAATGCAGTGGGTTAAACAAGTCAGATAGCTATAAGAGGATTAAAATTATGTGTTTAGGTGGCGGTTCATCCAAGCCAGCGGTCGATCCAAATGACAAGATCGAAGCTGACAACAAAGCAGCAGCAGAACAGCAGAAGAAAGAGGATGCGAAAGCAAAAACTCTTGAGAAGCAAGTTGCTCGCAAGAAAGTTGGCGGTGGTGCTGGCAGACGTTCGTTGCTTACAAGCAACAAAGCGGCTCTGGGTTACTATGACGAGACTGTTTAATGGATCAAATTGCAGACCGTATGCTGCAAAAGTACGAACGTGCTAAACAAGCGCGTGTAAACTTTGAGCCTCTATTTGAAGATTGTTATGACTATGCGTTGCCTATGCGCCAGAGTTTCTATAGCGAAACTCCGGGGCAGCGGCGCGATGACAAGATCTTTGATGAGACAGCAGTTGTTGGTGTGCAAGAATTTGCATCTAGGTTGCAGTCAGGTCTAGTACCTAACTTTGCGCGATGGGCTGACTTTATTGCTGGCTCTGAAATTCCAAAGGATCAACAGGATGAGGTTAATAACACTCTTGATGAAGTCACTGAGTACGTCTTTGAAGTCATTCAGAACTCCAACTTCGGTCAAGAGATACATGAATCTTTCATGGATCTGGCAGTGGGAACTGGTGTTCTCTTGGTTGAAGAAGGTGATGCAATTAATCCAGTACGGTTTAACGCAATCCCTTTGCCTTCCGTCCATCTGGATACTGGCCCTGATGATAAGATTGACCACGTTTACAGAGAGCGTTCTCTTAAAAACTCAGAGATACCTATTGCGTATCCAAAGGCAATCTTAGGCGAGAAGACTGCGGCTGCTGTTCTATCCCAGCCTGACACTCAAACGAAAATCTTAGAGGTGATTTGCCGTAACTACAGCACACCTAACGAAGAACAGTTTGATTACTATGTGGTCAACGTAGGCGACAAAGAAATCATCTATCAGGAAAACTACAAAGGGTTAGGCTCTAATCCTTTTGTTTGTTTCCGTTGGTCTAAAGCATCTGGTGAAGTCTATGGGCGTGGCCCCCTCATCAATGCCCTTAGTGCAATCAAGACAACCAACCTTACAATTGAGTTGGTGTTAGAGAATGCACAGATGGCTATCTCTGGTGTGTACCAGATGGATGATGATGGCATCATTAACACTGATACAATTAACCTCGTTCCCGGCACAATCATCCCAAAGGCTATGGGTTCTGCTGGCTTGCAGCCTATTCAGAACGCAGGCAACTTTGACGTAGCTAATCTTGTATTGAATGATATGCGCAGCAACATCAAACGTGCGCTTTACAATGATATGTTAGGCGATCCTAACAAAACACCCGCGTCTGCAACTGAGATTGCAGAACGCATGGCTGATCTGTCCAGACGTATTGGATCAGCTTTCGGCAGATTGCAGGCTGAAATGGTTCAGCCAGTATTGCAACGTGTCGTTTACATTCTAAGAAAGCAAGGCCGTATTGAGTTGCCATCCATCAATGGGCGGGAAGTCAAAGTGCGGTCAGTGTCGCCATTGGCACAAGCACAATCCAACCAAGACATCAGCGCAGTCGCACGTTATTTACAGATGGTTGGAGGCACGTTCGGCCCCGAAGTATTAAATGTCCTTATTAACTCTGAGGATGTTGCGCTGTATCTCGCTAAGAAGTTTGGCGTACCAGATAATCTGGTTAGGGACAAAGTAGAACGGCAGGAACTTTTGCAGGCTGCGCAGCAATATCAACAGCAACAGCAACAGCAAGGTCAAGATGCGCAAGCAATCCCTTCACTTGGGGGTGGATAACTTCCCCCGAACTAAAGAAGATGACCAGATCATCTCTCGGAATATCAATTCAGTTTTCAAAACTCCGAACGGTTCAGCCGTTCTAAAGTATTTGCGTTCGATCACCATTGAATCTGTTCAAGGGCCGAATGCAAGTGATGCCGAACTGCGCCATCTTGAGGGGCAGCGGTATCTTGTTGGCCTCATTGAGAGGCGTATTAACCACGGACAAAAGGTAGAGCAACAATGAATGATGCAGATAATGCGGAGTTAGCCGAAGCAGTAGCGGTTGAAGAAGCACCTGTCTCTGAACGCCCTGAGTGGCTACCAGAGAAGTTCAACACACCAGAGGATATGGCAGCTTCATACTCCTCTTTGGAATCCAAACTTGGTCAAGGGCAAGACGAAATCAGAGCGCAGATAGAGCAAGAGTTAGAAGTCTCTGCTCTTGAGGGCAGACCTGAGACTGCTGGTGATTACGAATTGCCAGAGCAGATCAATGAAGCGGAAGCTGTCGATAATGAAATGCTTGCTTGGTGGGCTGAACATTCTTTCGAGAACGGCTATTCGCAAGATGAGTTTGCAGATGGTATAGCTAAATATGCTTCATACATGGAAAGCCAAGGGCCGAACCTTGAAGCAGAACGTCAAGCGTTGGGAGAGAATGCTGACGCTCGCATTGAAGCTGTTGATCTTTGGGCAAGCAAGAACGTGCCAGAGGAGTTTGCAGATCAAATAGAGTTGCTTGGTCAGAGTGCGAAGGGCATTAAAATGCTTGAGCATCTTATGTCTCAGTCACAACAAACATCTCCACAAGGTCAGTTTGTAGCTCCTCAAGCTACTAACGAAGATCAGTTGAAGACAATGATGCAAGACCCTCGCTATTGGAATCCAGCACAGAGAGATCCAAACTATGTCAAGCAAGTCCAAGAGGGTTTTTCCAAACTCTACCGTTAATGCATTCCACGTTGATGGTGATGTTTCTATTGTAGAGGCGACATATGAACATGCTGAATATCTACAAGATCATTTAAGATCACCTGATGTACGCGAGTGCATGATACATGGTGCAACGCCTTGGCGGGCGTTGCGTTATCCCATCTTGAAAAAAGACGCTGTAACTTACACTGCACTTCACAAAGGAGTGCCAGCCTGCATGTTCGGTGTTGTGCCTATCTATGATGATCCAGACATTACAACCGGCAGTATTTGGTTGCTGGGTACGGACGAGATAGATAAGTACCCACGCAAGTTCTTACGAGCCTCTAAACCTATGCTGGAATACTTTATGCAGCGTTGGGATGTGGTCGAGAATGTAGTGCCAATGGATCACAAGAACACAATCGAGTGGCTAGCTTGGCTAGGGTTTCTTTTCTCTGATGAAGAAACCTTAGTCAATGGCTTCTCATGCATCCGTTTTGTGCGTTGCGCTCCTCATGTGGAAGTGTCATTTGAATAGTATACGGCCTGTTTCAAACTGACGGCCCCGCAAGGGATAACTGGATGAGGCGAGAGACGGACAACCGCGTGAAAATGTAACTTCTTTTTTTTGGTAAGGACTTTAATACTATGGCTAATACAATTGATATTGCCTTTATTAAGCAGTTTGAATCCGAAGTTCACATGGCTTATCAGCGTATGGGGTCTAAACTCCGCAATACAGTACGCACATCTGGTAACGTCCGTGGTAGCGTTGTACGCTTTCAGAAGATCGGAACAGGCACAGCTTCAACAAAGGCTCGTAACGGTAACGTAACTGCAATGGAACTCGTACATACAAATGTCGAGGCAACCATGGCTGACTTCTATGCCGCAGAATACATCGATAAACTCGATGAGTTGAAGGTGAACATCGATGAGCGTCAAGCTGTAGCACAGTCTGCTGCTGCTGCTCTTGGTCGTAAGACAGATGAAATCATCTATGACGCAATGGACACAGGTGCCAATGCCACGCAGATCAGCACAACTGGTACTGCTGTAAGCAAAGCAAACCTTCTTGCTTTGTTTGAAACATTTGGTTCAGCCGACATTCCAGAAGATGGCAACCGCTATATTGCGATGTCTCCTGCTGGTTATGCCGATCTGTTCAACATCAATGAGTTTGCATCGTCAGACTTTGTTGGCGATCAGAACCTACCATTTGCTGGCGGCATGACAATGAAGGAGTTCTTGGGTTTCAAGATCTTCTCAACATCTGCTGTTACTGCTGGCAAAAACTTGGCTTACCACACCTCGGCTGTTGGCCTTGGCGTGAATGCTGATGTTTCTACAGAGTTGAACTATGTGCCAGAAAAAGCGTCACATCTTGCTACATCGATGATGAGCATGGGCGCAGTCGTAATCAACGACAACGGTGTGTACGAACTCTTAGACAACAACTAAAGGAATGGGGGAGAGGCAACTCTCCCCCTAACCCATATGCCATCAGCAGCTAATTCAGATATCGACATTGCGGCTCGCGCCTTAGTTCTTATTGGTGCGCAGCCAATTACGTCTTTTTCATCTTCATCCACTGAGGCACTTGTTGCCTCAAATGTGTATGAGGATGTTGTGCGTACTGCGCTCTGTGCTAGTCGCTGGCGGTTTGCAACTAACCAAGCGGTGCTTAATGCTTTAACGGCTGCGCCTACTGGAAGATTTGATACTGCGCATCAGCTACCTAGTGACTTGTTAATGCTGCATGCGATTACAATTAATGATCTTAATCTTGAGTACAATGTGTATGGGGATAAGATTTATTCTAACGCCACAGCCAATGAGGTTGTGGTTGCTGATTATACATATCGCGCTGGTGAGCAGGACTTCCCCAGCTACTTTACATTAGCGGTTGAGTACGCTCTTGCGGCAGCGTTTGCGTTAGCCATTGCAAGAGATGAGCAGCTTGCAACTATGTTTGAAAAGAAAGCTGCACAGTTAATGCAGCAAGCTAAGACATTGGACAGCCAGCAGCAAACAACACGCAAACTTGTTACATCGAGGTTCATTGCTGAAAGGCGAAGTTAATGGCGAGAATACGCGTACCGCTAAATAACTTTTCTTTTGGTGAAGTTAGTCCGTCACTCAGGTCTAGGACAGATAGTCCTGTCTATGTTGCGGCTGCGGAATCTGTGAAGAACTTTTTTATTCGTGCAGAAGGCGGGGTTATTAATCGCCCCGGCACCAAGCGGATCTATGAGTTTAATCACACATATAATTCTTCACTGCCTCAACAGATACGTCTTGAGCCGTTTGTTTTTTCTGATGATGAGAAGTATATCATTGCATTCTCAAATACTCGCATCGACATCTTTCGGATCGATCTCGCAGGAGCCGTGTCCTTTGTTCAAACCCTCACTGTTGATGTCAATGGTGATCCTGTTCCTGTTACTGACGCTAACCTAAACCAGATCACCTACTCACAAAAAGGTGACTTTATGTTTATTGCTCACCGCACGTTCCTGTGCCGTGAGTTGGTGCGTACTGGCTTGACCAGCTTTGAGATGCGTCTGTTTGAGTTTGACGAATCTATTGATGGCAACAAAAAGTATCAGCCCTATTATAATTTCCAAGGTGCAGGCACAACCATAGCTGCTAGTGCATCTAGTGGAACCGTTACGCTTACTTGCTCACAGAATTATTTTGATGCAGCACATGCTGGAACAAGGTTGCTGATTGGCGAGACTGAAGCAATTATCAGTGCTTACATTTCTGCTACTCAAGTAACAGCCGTTCTTCAAGGCACACTTAAAACGCAGCTAGATATTGATGCGTTAAAAACGAAAAAAGATTCTAACAAAGTAGAAGTCACTCATGTGCTGCATGGTCTGGCTAACGGTGCGGCTGTTGTTATTGCCGAAGCTGGTGGCCTTGGCGGCATTGGTGCCAGTAATATTAACGGCAGCAGAACCATCAGCCGTATCATTGATGCTAATAAATACGAAATAACAGCGGGTGCCTCTGCAACGTCCGAGGCTGACGGTGGAGGCTCTCCAACGATTGAAAGCTCCTCCCCTACCACTGAGTGGTACGAACAGTCCTACAGCAGCTACAGAGGCTTCCCACAGGCTATTACATTCCATGAGGATAGGTTGTGGTTTGGTGGTACGCCAAGTCAGCCTGATGGATTATGGGCATCAAAGACTGGTCACTATTACAACTTTGACATTGGCAAAGCTGAAGATGATGACGCTATTGATATTGATGCAAGCGTTGGTGTTACTAACCAGATACGTCATCTTGTGTCTAACCGTGACTTGCAAGTGTTTGCATCGCAGTCAGAGTTCTATGTGCCTGCTTTCCAAGATGCTCCTGTTACGCCATCAAAAGCAAAAGTATCTTTGCAGACACCAGTTGGGTCTGGATATGTAAGGCCGCAATCTCTTGATGGCGCAACTTTGTTTGTGCAAGCAACAGGCACAGCCGTTAGAGAATATATCTTCTCTGATTCCGAGGCTGCTTACACATCTACAATGGTGTCGTTGCTATCTAACCATCTGGTTAGCAACCCTGTGCAAATGACCACTCTTAAAGGTTCACTTGCTAGACCGGGCGCGTATGGCTTGTTCATCATGGATAATGGTGAGTTAGCTGTATTCCACAGCTTGCGAGATGAAAAACGTGCTGGCTGGATGCGCTGGAATACTGAAGGCAAGTTCCATTCTATCTGCGCTGTGGATGAAGATCTGTTTGCTGTCTCTGTCAGAGACGATGGCAGTGGAACTGATAAGCTGATCTTAGAGCAGTTTGATACATCGATGAAGATGGACTTTGCTTCTGACTTCACTGGCACTGCTGGCGTGTTTAATGTGTCTTCGCACTTTGCAGATGGTGCAGTGGTGCATGCGGTAGATGGCACAGAGTATTTGGGTACGTTTACCGTAGCTGGTGGTAACGCAGATGTTAGTAGTGTCAAACTTTCTACGTCTGCTCAGATTGGCTATCGCTTTATCCCTGAGATTAAAACCCTGCCTATTGATGGTGCGGTTCCGGGAGGGCCTCTGACTGGCAGACCTCGCAAAATAACAATGGTTACTTTGGATCTTGAGGGAACATTGAGTGTATCTGTCAATGGCACAGACATGCTTTTGCGAACAGTAAATCATACTGTTGGCAGTGGCATTGACCCTGTTAGCGGCAAGGAAGAATTTAGAGTGCTTGGGTATGACAAAGACCCCCGCGTTACAATCTCTCAATCTGCACCATTGCCTATTCAAATTAATGGTCTTGTAACCGAGGTGGCATTCTAATGAGTTTTATGATGTTTGGTCAGGTGTTAAGCCTGTTTGGATCAATGCAGCAGGCATCAGCGCAGCGCCAGCAAGCGGCTCGCGTTGCCGAGCAGCAGGAGTTTAATGCAAGGCTTGAACGCATTCGTGGTCAGCAGGAGCATAATGATCGCCTTGATGCTTTTGAAACCTATCGTTCAACAGCTAACTCTATCCGTGGCAAAACTAACCGTGATGTTAATGATCGTTCGTTTAACGCAAGGGTTAATGCAGGCAAGGATAAAAGCACTGAGCAAATCGACCGCGCCAGAGTGAACAGCATGTTTGCTGAAAACCGCATGCGCTATCAGGCAGAGAATACCAGACGTCAGGGTGCAATCAACGCCAACGCAACCATGATGGCTGGCATGGCTAACTTTGCTATTGGCATGGACAAGATGGGGGATATTACATAATGGCCGAGATCCCAAAGTTTACCGGCAATCCTGTTTACAATGAGCCTATCGGCGTTGTTACACCTATGCGTGACACCTCTGGCGAAACGCTGGCTAACATTGGGCAGAAACTATTTGAGTATGACTACGCTAAAAAGTATGCCGTAGAAGAAGCAAAGGGTAAGTCTTTTGCTCAATATGCCAGCTTTGGACAAGATGAAAAAGGCAACGTAACGCCAATAGAGATACCAGAAGACTTCTCTAAAGTTGCGCGGCAGAATGCTGTGCCGGAAGCTGAGAAGCGTTTCTTGGAAAAGCTGACTATAGATGCGCAATCCAGAGCCAATGTTTTGCATGCAACTCATGGCGAAAAGGCTGGGTATAACTACAAAGAGTTTAGTGCGCAATGGAAGGCTTACTCTGAAGAAACTTTAAAGCGTCTAGCATCTGATCCAGACACAGCTAAATATGCTGGTGTTTTGGCTCAATCTTTAAGTTCTGAAGGTGAGACACATTACAATAAACTATTCTCTGACAGGCTTGGCGTTGAGCATAAGGCTGCGTTTGTAAACCGTGTGCAGATATTAGAATCAGCTATCTCTAATCAAAGGGCGATGGTTGGCTTGCAGTCCAAGGATTATGAAAGCGGCGATGTCGTTGGCGACGATGCTGATTATAACAGAAATAATATCCTTGAAATTATCGATGGCTTGGTTGAGGACTTTCCTACTCTTGCCGAGCGCGAGATGATGCAGAAGCTAAAGGATGATGTGAACCAAGGGCATTTCCTTGGCAAGCTGGATAATGTTGCATCTGCCTTGATCCAGAACATCGGTGATAATTACAATCCATATACGCAAGACATTCCCATTGGTAACATCATGCAGTCTGCTCAGACTGCTATTCGTACTGGCAATATGGATAACATTACTAACCCAGAGCATCGTTCTATCCTAGAGGCTGTTGGTCTTAGTGAAGTGATTGCATCAGATGGCTTTGGTGATGTGCAAGACAAACTTGCATCTTCATTCGACAGCGTAGAAAACAACATCGTTGCACAAACAAAGGCTAATAAAGATAGCTTGCTGCGCGGCGCATATAGCCGCTTGGCTTCTAGTGGTGCGCCTTTGTCTGCCAATGCTGGCGATCACATCTTGAAGACAGGCAAGTACGCTATTGGTACACCGCAGGATTTGCTTAACAACCTTGGTGCAATTCTAACAGGTGATCGTAACGCTCCTGAGTATGCAGTGTTAATGGGCAATGGGCAGTTGCCCAAGTCTGTTACTGATGCGCTAGCACCTGACATGATCGAAGGCTGGCTTGCGCAGAACAGCGACAACCCGATGGCTAGTGTTATGCTGCGCAACTTTGTAAAGCAGTCAACGCAGCGTATGCGTGGTGGGCGTTTAGTCTATAACAGTCGCGGTATTCCTGATGACACTATCATGTTCTTTGAGACATTGGATTCAATTGCTAACACAACCTTGTTTGAAGATTTTACACCTAAAGACATCTTAGCTAGGAAAGCCGAGCGTGAGCGTGATCCTCTAGCAGAGGAAACAGTCAAGAAAAGAATGGCACAGCATATGAGAGTGGATGGCAAACAGCCAACTGTGCTTGACTTTGTTCGTGATGCAACAGGCAGCACTGATGCCGCTGTAAACATACACTTTGCTAGATACGCTGCGGATTTGATCTATACATTTGATGCACCAAGAGCGGCAACTATAATTGCAAACTCTGTTGATAAAGTATTTCAGAAGTCTGAATACATGGCACTGGAAGGTGGTCAGCGCACTTACACACGTTTTGCACCAGAGCAGCATTACAATCGTGATGGTGAGATGGACATTATTTTGGGTGCTGCGCAAACAGCACTAAAGCAAAGCAGCACAGGCAAAGCCCTCAAGATGGGTAGCACTGCTTTCTTTGCGCCAACCACAGGCACAAGGCCAATCAAAGGCGTACCCACTAATCTTCCTAGCTACCGCATTGTAGACAGGAATGGCAAAGTGATACTTGATAACAACATGAAGCCTATTGTTGTTGGCCCACAAGCTGTTCTTAATGCGCGTGGTGCAGTTACTCAAAAGCAAATCAAAGCAGAGTTAGAAGCAGCAAACGCAGCAAGAGCAGCCTACCTAACTGGCACTAACCGGCTTGGGGAGAAAAAGATACAGCCAATGGGTTCTACTGACAGATCCGTTGGCATGAAGAAAACGTACGCAAGCATCAACAAACAGCTTGATGCTCAACGTGAAAGAGCAAGGCAGTTAGCAGGGCAGAAGTAATGGATCATGGGATTGCTGATTTCTTCATAACATTAGACAGCGGCTTTGCTGATGGCAGAGCCGTTGCTCCATCATGGACTGAAACATTCAAAGCATCCTTTACAGATCGCCTGCCTATTGCTGGTCACTTTGAGGAGATGAGGCGGTTCAGTAATGTTGTGCGGGATGAAAGCTATGACGCTGTTGCCAATATTCCTGAGAGCCATCTTCCATACTATGACGATCTGGTTCGTGCCAAGAACCAAGAGCATATGGACTTTCTTATTGGTGAGGTTGACCTTGCACTAGAGCGTGACCAGATTATGGCTGACGGTGCGCTAACAGCTAACATAGTTGGTGATGTACCCAGCTTTCTGATCGGCTTCATTCCCGGTCTGAACGTGGTTGGTGGGGCTACAAAGCTAGGTACGTTTGCCAAGTTTGCTGCTGCTGGTTTTGTTGGTGGTGCTACATCAGAGATTATCAGAGAGCCGTTTCAAGTAGCTGATGCTGACTTTGAATCTACTCTTAACATTGCAGCATCTACTGCATTGTCACCTGTGCTTGGCATGGGTCTGACTTACGCCAAGCCATTCATTCAGTCTTCTGTAAATAAGGTTGTGAGTGCAGTAAGCGGAAGACCAGTGAGGCATGTCTTTGGTTCTGATGGCACTATAAATCTATCAAAAGATGAAGATCTAAATATTAATGCTCAAACAGAAGCAATTAAAAGAGAAGCTGGATCTATTGAAAGTGACGGTGACAACACATTAAAGTTTTCTAACCCTCTAAGTAATGACTTGCAAAAGTTTCTTGCTGACCCTGCTATGCCGCAGGGCGCAAAGTCTTTAGCTATCCGTATGTCTAGCAATGCATCTATTGCCACTAAAGCCAACGCAGAAGGCAAAGCAACACAGTCTCTAGCGCAGCGCATCCTGCCTTACTATGGCGCGTTCAACTCTGTGCAGCGCGGCTTGCGTGATTTGCATGCACAAGACATAGGCATAGGTGAGAAGGCTAGTTCTTTTGCTGGTGTGTTCTACCGTAATAACAAAGAGTATAATGCATGGCTTGCTGACACCATCACCAAGCATGTCAAAGTAAACTCTGGCAACCCTCGTATTGCTAGAGAAGCTGCTGCAACCATGACTGAAAGTCAGAAGAATGCAGCCGTGTTGCTTGATAAATCATTCAAAGAGATTGGTGAGGATGCCACATTCTTTGGTGTGTTCCCCAAGAACGCAAAGCTAAAGGAACGCATCGATGCTGCAAATAAAAAGCTGGATGAGAAGACAACAAAGCTGGCCGAGCTTGAAGCCAAAATCAAAAGCCAGCCCCACGCAGGCGCAACCAAAAAGCAATTCAAACTGCTCACAGATCTCGACAGAGAAATCAACAAGATCAGAGATGACGTTGACGGACTTCAAGGATTAATCAATTCGCCGCCTCGCAGAGACTTTGCGTTCCCAATCTATTACGACAAGAAGCTGCTGCTCTCAGATGAGGGGGCAAGAGAGCGTCTGACTGCAAAGTTTGATGAGTGGTACACTATCGAACGCAGCAACAATCCTGATCCCAAATACACTGGTACAACCAGAGCAGATGCAGAGCGTAGTGTTGCAAATATTTTAGAAGAAGACGCTGATGAGTTTGAGAATCTATCGTTTGGTGGCGGCAGCACAAAGCATCTAAAAAATCGCAAGACCAACATACCTGAGTGGATGGTAGAGGAGTTCATCATTAAAGATGAGGATGCTCTTTACAGCTACTTTGAACGCATGGGTAAGAAGATTGCATTCGCTGAAACCTATGGTGGCAGAACAATCGATGAAGTCATGGATGCGTTCGAGACTGAGTTGCGCAAAGGCAAACTGTCTGAAGATCAGATTCTAAGTGCCAAGGCCGCTATGGTTGGTGACTACGACAGAGTGATGGGCAACTTCGTCAAGCGTCCTGATCGCTGGGATAACCAGTTAGCTAAAGCAGTCAAGTCATGGACAGGCTGGACGTATCTTGGTGGTGCTGGTGTATCTGCTATTACTGATGTTGGCAGTATTGTTCTTGCTCATGGCTATAAGGATGTAGCTAAAGCTGGTCGGGCTGCGCTAGATGACACAGGCTTTGTGGCTGGTGTATTCCGGCAAGCTAACCTCGCTGGTGAGTTGCTTGACATCTCTCGCAACGTGGCTGCAAGAGAGATCTTGTCTGATAACGTCAAGCGCATTCAGCCTAATATGCTGGAAAAAGCTACCGCTGTTGGTAACAAAGTCTATTACACAATGAATGGTTTGATGCCTGTGACTGTTACCGGCAAGCTGCTGGATCAAATGGTTGTGCAGAATAAATTCTTCAAGCTGTCTCAGAAATGGTCAAAGGGTACAATCAACGCTACTGATCGTGAGTATCTGGCTCGCTATGGTATCGATGAGGAGATGGCTAAGATCATTGCTGATGCTCCTGTCACCAAGCATCAGTCAGAAGACTTTGTGTTCTCTAACACAGATGCTTGGGCTAGAGACACACCGCAGCAACGTGCGGCTGTACGTCAATATCAGGCAGCTATCGCATCACACTCTAACAACACCATCATCATGGCTACTACGTTCGACAAGCCGCGCATCATGGATGGTGTGATGTATATGAAAGACAACGCATACTTCCAACAGATGCGTAAAGTTTTTCCTAAGATGTACGCAATAGATAAGCGAGCATCTACTGGTTCTACTGCACTTGTTCGCATGGACAGCCAGCTAATGACGCTGCCATTTACTTTTATGAACTTTGCCTTTGGTGCGAACAACAAGATCATTGGTGCGATTGCTGATCCAAGCAGGGCATACAGATTGCAGGGCGTGTCTGCGTTGCTTGGTATGTCTTACCTATCGCTGTCATTCAAAGATCAGTCATGGTGGAAAGACGCAGATAGCATTGAGACAATGGCAAGAGTGGTAGATCACTCAGGTATCTTGGGTGTGTACTCTGACATCGGTTATCGCGGTCTAGCTATGGCAGTCAACACTGGCATGATGCGCGAGAATGCATCTCCAATCCCGC